>Ga0129306_1000216_pt1 | contig 100991 bp, 81 predicted proteins | sample P827metagenome_FD_94438 | JGI IMG/M metagenome (GOLD analysis project Ga0129306, IMG submission 94438) | Capybara group fecal microbial communities from Wisconsin, USA - P827 metagenome | ecosystem: Host-associated > Mammals > Digestive system > Large intestine > Fecal | place: USA: Wisconsin...
GCTCTCGGCTAATCGCATTGTCATCCCCGACAGGGGATCTCCATTCTTTGCAAAAAGCGACCGGATTTCTCCGGCCGCTTTTTTATTGTTCTATCGAGAAGGTCGTCACTTGTAATAAATGCTTCTGATTACAAACGAACCTTCGCGATGATCCTCCTTATACGGGCTTTCAAAATGAATTTTTATTCCCGCAACATGCTTAAGAGCCTCCTTGAGCTTCATCGTTTTGCCGGAACCGGATTGTTCAAACATATCCCAACTGAAGCAGTTCCTTCCCTTTTTTAAAGACAATGATAATTCAACCATTCCAGAATCCGACTCGACCGCATAATTGCGGGTATTTATGGCCGTAAACAAATCCCCATCGACAAGAGCGTTCAACGAATCACCCATGTCAAGCTGGATATACGTATTTTGAGGAAGCGAATCAAACACAACGCATATTCCCTGTTTCCCAGAAATATCCACGACATCGTGCCCCCCCTTTCCATCTTCGCCAGCCAGCCAGAAACCGAGATTGACATAGGGATTGCCCTTCATTTTCTTCTTTTCAAACACGACCGTTCCCTTGAGTCCGTGATCTACAAGAAGCAGAGAATCGAATGCAGCAGCATCGTTCCAGTCACCGACAACATAACCATGGTTCCAGTCGATATGCGAATTTCCGCCATCCGCTGAATCGGTCTCGTAATACCATTTTCCCGATGTGCCGGAGCCATTGTCGAATCCCGTATAAACCTTAGTCCACACTCCTTCCCACAAGAATCCGTTATCCCCGTATTTATCGACACAGGTAGCAAACTCATCCTCGATTTGCTTTGAATATACCTTCTTGGCGGCGGCATAAACCTTAAGCGAATCCTTGTCATTTTTAAGACCAAATTCCTTCAGGAATTCTTTATATTCATCCGTATCGTAGACTTTTCCGCTCTTGCATTTCATCGACTTGACAATCGGATGAAGCTCTTTCGCGACAATAACCTCATCCATCGAATCCGCACTATAGGACACGACTCTATGTATGGATGTATCGGACATATTCCGAATCAAGCAATACCGGGTCGCATCGTCCAATGAATCCACCAGGTATAGGGAATCCATCCAATCCACAAAGTCTTCCCAGGCAGATTCATAGGCGTCGTCCGTATAATCCAACTGACTTATGTCCCTATCCTCGAGCATCGAGGCTATGCGGCACGTATCGGGGATAGCACGACCGTCACTAAGGGTGTCATGGGCAGCTAGGCAATATGCATATTCGGAATCCACAATGTCCTTTTCCCTGTCGTAAGCCTTATCCACCATCTTTTCGTATTCCTTGTAGATCTTGGCGAATTCCTTCGATTCACTTACAGAGCCGTCTTCACATACGATTGTCTTGGGGAGAGGATCCTCGCAAGGACGGTCCCAAGCCGTTCTCCGGAACTCCATAATCGTCGCATTGGCGCTGGACATCAAGCCACGCAAACATTCCGTAACCGCCCTAGGCCTATAATCCGAAGTATCGTCAATTACGGAGTATCCGAATTCATAGGAATAGCTTGCCGCCTTGGCTTCACCATCAGATTCGCTTCTTTCTTCCGTATAGGAGCACTCGCAGAAATACTCCTGCACATAAGCGGGCTTGCATTTCTTATTTACCGGATGCACATCTTCCGGAATTTCCCCCGAAAAACGGCCCAGGCCAACAATCTCAAAATAAGAACTATCGGAACCGGGATAAGCCATTATGAAGTTTATCCCCCGCAAATGGGACACGGCATCATCTATCTTATCGGCATTTCTATAATAGCGCGTCGGCCTGAATGCGTTCCAGGGCAAACAAAGTTCCTTGCCCTTCTGGCCTGCCTGCTTTTTCGTGTATTTATAATCCGGCAGAAGGACTTCAAATCGCTCGCCACTCAATTCCTTGCTCAGGGAATCGTCATAATCGAGCCCCACCCAGATAGCCTTGCCAAAGTATTCAACACAAATGCCCTGCATGCTATGGGCATCGATGCTTTCGAACTCACCCGAGGAATCCTTGCCCGCAAGGCTAAATTTCAACGACGTCTTGGAATTGTCCCCATTAAAATTGACATTTCCGCAAACGCTTCCATCGCACTTGTCGATAACCTTGGAGAGCGCCATCGAATCGTAATCCGCAGTCACGGAATCAGGCCAGTCAAAAGCGGCGTCCTTCGCATTGTCCGTCCAATACCAGATTCCCGAGGTATTCGTCCCGTTGTCAAATCCTGTATGCACGCGATAGCCGGATTCGCGGTTCCACATTTCGGCAGACCAGTAACATTCCGCTTCTTGCAGCTCGACAGATTCGCCAACGCTGATTCGGCCGCAAATCACGGGTTCCGTGTATTTCTGGTTCATGTTCGGCAATTCGGTCGAACCCGCAACGTCCGAACTCTTATCGGAACACGCTGTCCAAAACAGAAGCGTTCCCATAGCAACAATACTATAAATCCTTTTCATCCTAAACCTCCTTAATCTCATTAATGTTCCAAGTCATCGGGAAGAACTGCAAATTCATCTGGTAAATTTGATCAGCGTCTTCGGAATCCGATGCAATAGCAATAATCCTCTTGCGGAAATCGTCAATTTCGCGCGCAATGCGCTCGTAAGCGTTCCGGTCAACACTCAACGTAATCCCGGAAACGCTGCGGGTTTCAGCATCGAAGCGTTCAATAGATTCCGCCCCGAGCCCCGCCATCTTTTTCTGCAGGGCGTGAACCGCATACACCAGGCCTTCCTTGGACGCCGTAACGTTCTTTTCGGTCTGATGGAATGCGCCATCCGAATCCTTCTTCAGGAATCCCGCCTTTGTCAGGAACTCGAGCGAGGCACTGACATCGGCTGCAGAAATTTCATTGCAACAGGCCTTGGCCATCTTGCCGGGAGTCGCGCCGGGCATCATGGGAGCAAGTTCGCGAATCACGGAATTCTTCCACCCGTCAAAATATTCAACGGCCTCCTTGTCAACGACACGCACTTTATATTCCAGCGCGATGGTCCGCATTTCCTTACGGTACTTCGCCATCGATTCTTCATTCTTCGCGTTGCCGTAATTCACCATTGCCTTGAAGTAAGGAACTTCGTAGCCGGCAAGTCCCATCGCGTTGACCATCCGGTCCATCGTCACGCGACTCAGGTTGCTCTTGCCTTCACTCACAAGCCTCAAATATGTCGGAGAAGAAAAGCCGGCAAGCCTCGCAAATTCGCGCCATGAAAAATACGAGCACCGTTTCCGGTCATCGTAGTAATCCCTAATGAAGAGATGGTAATCTTGATATTCAGTTATTGGCTTCATGGTTTTAAATATAGCTCGTTTTTTAAATAAATAACACAAAATCTTTGTTTTTAAGAAGAAAATATGCTTATTTACAAAAAAAATTTCTATATGACACAGTTTAAGTCATATACGGATTATATAGGACACAAAAGGAAAAATTTGGAGGGAAACTAAGCCTTCATCACGTTCTTGTTGAACTCTTCTGGAGTCGTGAACGTGGGGACAATCTCGTGCAGGGCCTTTATGGCCACGTCGTCCTTGTTTTCGGCCGCGGCGCACTTGAGCTTCCAGAGGTCGACTACGAACTTGTCCGCATCGATTTCAATCTGCTTGCCGATAAAGAGCAGCTTGTTGTGCGTACCCTTGAGGCCTTCCTCGTTCATCAGAAGTTCTTCCTTGATCTTCTCGCCGGGGCGTAGGCCCGTAAACTTGATTTGCACATCCTTGTAGGGCACCTTACCGTACATGCGGATAAGGTTTTCGGCCAATGTCAAGATTTTCACCGGCTGTCCCATGTCCAGCACAAATATTTCGCCGCCACGGGCCATGCTCGCCGCCTCCATCACGAGGCTTACGGCTTCAGGGATGGTCATGAAATAGCGGATAATGTCCGGATGCGTCACGGTCACAGGCTTGCCCTGCTCGATTTGCCGCTTGAAGAGCGGAATCACGCTGCCGTTGCTGCCAAGGACGTTGCCAAAGCGAGTCGTCACGAAGATCGTCTGACATCCCTTCTGCTGGCTCAAGAACTGCACGATCATCTCACAGCAGCGCTTGCTCGCCCCCATCACGTTCGTCGGGTTCACCGCCTTGTCGGTACTGATCATCACGAATGTGCCGACCCCGTTAAACATGGCCAAGGTCGCCATATTGAACGTTCCGATGACATTGTTCTTGATGGCTTCCATCGGGCTCGATTCCATGAGAGGCACATGCTTGTGCGCCGCTGCATGGAAAACCACGTTGGGCTTGTACTGCTTGATAATCTTGTTCATCCTGAAAAAGTCGCGGACGCTCGCAATGAGGGTAACCAGGTTCAGGCTGTCGCCATACTCCATGACCAGCTCCTGCTGGATTTCGTAAGCGTTGTTCTCGTAGATATCTACGATGATAACCTGCTTCGGATTGTACTTGGCTATCTGGCGTACGAGTTCGCTGCCGATGCTGCCGCCACCCCCCGTGACCATGCAGACCTTGCCCTCGATAAACTCGCGAATGTCCTTGTTGTTGAACTTGATGGACTCGCGGCCCAGAAGATCTTCGACCTTGATGTCGCGAATCTGGCTCATAAAGTGCGTGGAGCCGTCTTCTGACGAGGCTTCCAGCAGGGAACCGATAAACGGGAGCACCTTCACCGGCAAGCCGGTCTTGCCGCAAATGTCAAGGATTACCTGACGGTCCTTCGGCGGGCAGCTCGGAATGGAAAAAATAATCTGCTCTATGCGTTCGAGCTGTACAATTTTCGGGATATCACTTGTCGTACCGGCAACAACGACCCCGTTCAGGTTCGTGCCCAGCTTTTGACGATCATCGTCGATAAGGCAGACCGGTTCGATTTTATAGGCGTCGGTGCTGACATGGCCCTCTTTGGCATCTTCCTTGTTATTGGCGATTTCATCGAGCAGCATCTTGGCGGCATTACCGGCACCGATAATCATGGTGCGCTTGTTTTCGGCCTCCTTGGCCCCGGTCGCCACAAGGCTCACGAACGCGCGCTTGAAAATATAGCGGAACATGCAGATGCCCACCGTCGCAACGGTCGCATGCAGTATGGCGAATTCCCAGGCGCAATCTCCCTTGATGACATAAACGAAAACGTTAGCGATAACGATGCCCGTCACCACGCCATAGATACAGCAGAAATAGTCCTTCGTACTGAAGTAGCGCCACATTCTGTTATAGGCGCCAAAGAAAAGCAGACTTCCGAAACAGCAGACGGATGTCGTCACGAAGACAACGAAGAGGTCCGGGCGTCCGATGCGGTCTGCAAAAAGTGGCAAAGGATAGTTAACGATCAAACCCGCAATGACAACGATAAAGGCATCGGCAACGGCAAGGATTCTCTTGCGCAGCCTAAAATTATTCAAAGTTTCCTTTATCTTTCCCATACAGAATCGTCTCTCTCCATTCAAAATGTCACAGACAAAATAGAAATGTTTCCCTTAAAAAAGTAGCACTACCACATAAAAGCGACTCGCAAATAGGCCGATTTTTCGTCAACAAACGTAAATTCGGCCATATAAGCCACATGGCGGCCACGGAAACTGACGGAGGGGGCTATTGTGTAGACCAGCGGGGCCCCGTGGATAAAGCGCTTTTCGACAGTCTTGTACGGGTCGTCTATGCTACTGCCGTAATCGTCGCCCTTCCAAAGCCACTTGTTATGGAGCCCTGCAAAAATTTCGCCGCCAAGGCCCAGCCTAGCATACAGCGTCCAGTCCACCGCCAGCGAATTCGGGCCGTTCGGGTTGCCCACCGGAAGCCCGAGATGCTGCATCTGCGCCTGCGCCGTGTCGTAATGGCAATAGGTGAACGGCTCCACGCGGGCGATTTCGGCAATGGAACCCGCTTCGATACGGCGACCGCCCACATAAAAATCATGCGCGACTTGGATACCAGCCATCGCGGCCCAGCGGTTATTGCTGTACTTGTTCTCGTAGACGGCATAGGGGGATTCCATGTCGTCCAGGAAAAATTCACCATATATGCGGGCCAGGCCCAAAAGCTGCAGGTTTGCGTCAAAGGCGAGAGCCCCGTTGTTCACGCGCTCAGTGTAGTTCCCCTTCTCGATGAACAAGGGCACTATCGGGACAAAGAGCCACGGCTTGTTCTCGTTGTAGAGGACCTGCATTTCGCTGACGCCCAGCGTCAGGTTTCCGGCAGCAAGTTCATAGCGGTGCGCATACAGGTTCCGGTCATTCAGGTTGTCCCTGCTGTAGCTCCAGGAATTCACGCGCAGGTCGGCATAGGCGCTGAATATGCGGAGCGGGCCGAACACAAGGTCCAGCGTGAACATGTTGTACGGGAGCGCAAACTGGTTCAGGGCCAGGTTGTTGTAATAACCGGGACCGAAGTGCAGTACATCGCGAGCCAGCTGGAGCCGGGCAAAAGAATAATTGAGCCCCATATGCGCCCGGTACCGCGAAAAACTCACATAATTGAGGCCACCCCGATCCTCGTCCTGCACGTCGAACACTTCGCCGTCAAAGCTCCGGGGCTTGTCCGCCGCATGCCCCTCGGCATAAATTCGCGCATCAAGGTCGAAATCCAGGGAATCTGCATACCCGCGGAAAAAGATTCCACCGTCGAAAGCCGGCCAGATCGTATCGCCCAGGGACTCTCCCCTGCGATAATCCACTCCCAAAATAGGGGAAACGGCAAAAGCGTAGGTGTGCGCGTCGGGACCACTGCCTAGAGTATCGGCATAATAGAACAGCGATTTGCGCCCCGCCTCGTCAAATTGGGTGCGGAAATCCGTATTGCGTTCCGGGTAGGTGAAAAAATGCCGCCCCGGATTTACCATCTGTCCATGGTAAACGAAAAGCATCGGGGCGTAGTCCAGCTGGCGCAAATTTCGAGTACGCTCGGAACCGAACACGGTACCGCCATACCCGGCAAACAGGTCAGCACACAGCAATAGACATACAACTAGAAAACGGCGCATTTTCAACCTTCTTTAAGACAATATAATAAAGAAAGGTACGGGACTCAACCGCTAGGCCTTTATAAAGCGCCTGTTCATCTCGACATCGAATTTCGTCATGAGATTGTTCCACTCCACCCTGTCATTGGAACAGTTGGTAATGAAGATCTTCTGTTGCTGCACGAGTTCCGTCATCTTGCGGATTTCGAGCGGACGAAGTTCAAATGCGTGAATCTTGCTCGCGAGCGCCGTGCACTGCAGGGCATTGATCATATAGTCGAACATCAGTTCCTTGATCTTTTCGATGACCTCGATTTCGTCCCGGCGAAAAAAAAGGTACTTGTCATAAAGGAGCATCTCGATTTTGTTGACAAAGACCCCGAACATGTTCACGTCGATTTCGGCATTCGGGGAGAGAATCTTGTCGTTGAGGCCGTTACTGACGAAAAAATCGGCATTGAGAATCGCGGCACGTATCTGGGTCAGGTACTTCATGTGCTCACGACGGGCATTCAAATCGGAACGGACCAGCTCAATGACAACAGCGGTAATCAGGACTATGACGCCACCGACTACACCGCAAATGATTGATATAAGGCAATTATGGTCCATTCCCGATCCCACCGAACGCAGCCAAATTTAGAATATTGGGAGCATATTAAGAACATCGTAACGAAAAAATCAGTTAAAAGAAGGATTATTGCATTCTAAAGACGCCTTTTTTGCGAAAAAAGGCATTCCAAGCCGTATTTTTAGTTTGTAATGATTAAGTTCTATTCAGAATGTAGTACAAACTCATTCGACTGCTGTCCAGCAGGTCCAGAACGCCAAAATGGAATCATGACAGATTGGAGCCACCTTGACTCTTCCCCCGATCGTCCCCTCCGGAAAACCCAACGCAAACCGCCATTGAAAAAACGTATTTGACAAGAATCTTCCCCAACTCGTCTTTTACATTTTACGGCTTGGGAAAAAAATAAATGCTATATTTTACCCCGTAATTTTTTAACCCGGCCCGCATAACGGGCAAACCAAAAGGAAGAAACAATGGCTGACAATCTGTCCGTCCTCGGCAAGGCCCGCAAGGCCTACCAGCCGAAACTCCCCGCCGCTCTCCGCGACGGCGCTCTCAAAGTTGCTCTCGTGAAGGGCAAGCCCACCGAATCCGTCCGTGACCAGGCCAAGATCAAGGCTCTGTTCCCGAACACCTACGGCGCACCGTACATTTCCATGAAGAAGGCTGCCAAGGCTCAGGCCGGCAAGGCTCTCAACGTGGGCGTGGTGCTCTCCGGCGGCCAGGCTCCTGGTGGACACAACGTGATTGCGGGTATCTTCGACGGTATCAAGAGCATCAGCCCGAAGAGCAAGCTCCTCGGTTTCCTCGGTGGCCCGTCCGGCCTCGAAAACGGCAAGTTCATCGTGATCAACGAAAAGATCATGGACGCTTATCGCAACACTGGTGGATTCGACATCATCCAGTCCGGCCGTACCAAGCTCGAAACTGAAGAACAGTTCAAGAAGTGCATGGCCGTTGCCAAGGCCCAGAAGCTCGACGCTATCGTGATTATCGGTGGTGACGACTCCAACACGAACGCAGCTGTTCTCGGTGAATACTTCCAGGCCAACGGCGCTACCTGCGTTGTTTGCGGCTGCCCGAAGACCATCGACGGCGACCTCAAGAACGAATACATCGAAACCTCCTTCGGTTTCGACACCGCCGTGAAGACCTACTCCGAACTCATCGGCAACATCATGCGCGATGCCAACTCCGCCCAGAAGTACTGGCACTTCATCAAGCTCATGGGCCGCAGCGCCTCCCACATCGCTCTCGAAGCCGCTCTCCAGACCCATCCGAACATCTGCTTGATTTCTGAAGAAGTCAAGGCCAAGAAGATGAAGCTCAAGCAGGTCATCAAGTACGTTGCAGACATCGTCGCTGCCCGTGCCGCTGCAGGCAAGAACTTCGGCGTGGCCCTCATTCCGGAAGGCCTCCTCGAATTCATCCCGGATGTTGGCGTGCTCATCTCTGAACTCTCCGAAGCCCTCGCCCACCACGAAAAGGAAGTCGAAGGCCTCGACACTGCCGCTAAGGTTGAAAAGCTCTGCAACTGGATTTCCAAGGCTTCTGCCGAAGTCCTCAAGAGCCTCCCCTCCACCACTCAGGGCCAGCTGATGCTCGACCGCGACAGCCACGGCAACGTGCAGGTTTCCCTCATCGAAACCGAAAAGCTCATCATCGAGATGGTGAAGAAGGAACTCAAGAGCCGCAAGACCTTCAAGGGCAAGTTCTCCGCTCTCAACCACTTCTTCGGTTACGAAGGCCGCTGCGCCGCTCCGTCGAACTTCGACGCCGACTACTGCTATAGCCTCGGCTTCACCGCCTCCGTGCTCGCCTTCAACAAGATGAACGGCTACATGAGCTCTGTGCGTGACCTCACGAAGGGTATCGAAAAGTGGACTGCCGGTGGCATTCCTATCACCATGATGATGAACATCGAACGTCGTCACGGTGCCGACAAGCCGGTGATCCAGAAGGCTCTCGTCGAACTCGACGGTGCTCCGTTCAAGTTCTTCGCCAAGAACCGCGACGTTTGGGCCACCACTGAATCCTACACCTATCCGGGTCCGATCCAGTACTGGGGTCCGAGCGAAGTGTGCGACGTTACGAACTTTACGATTAAGCTGGAACGCGGCGCCCTCAAGGTAAAGTAATAATTTGTTTTTTAGGGGCATCTACTTCGTTGCCGAAGCCCTCACGTACGACGTGTACGCTACGGGCTTCGGACGCCTTGTATCTGCTCCCTAAAAATTCAAATTCTTAATCTTTATTATTCCCTCGTGTTTGCGAGGGAATATTTTTTTTCGGACGCCTTGCATCCACACTCCGATAAACATCGTCTTGATTTTTAATCTCTGCAGTTTTTTTGCAGAGATTATTTTTTTCGAACGCCTCGTATCTCCTCCCTAAAAATTCAAATTCTTAATCTTTATTATTCCCTCGTGTTTGCGAGGGAATATTTTTTTTCGGACGCCTTGCATCCACTCTCCGATAAATTTCGTTTATTTCATTTTTACATTGCCACTTTTAGGGCAGGAATTGGACGTTGCTATATTTTTTTTACTATCTCTTGGCCAAAATCAATTGTATTTTATCTGCAGGATGTTACAACCTTGATTGTTTTTGGGGATTTTATGAAAAACCTAACCTTTATCGCTTCTTGTCTCATTTCAATGGCTACGCTTGTATTTGCGGACGCCCCCGAAATCACCCCAACTCTCCCGGACACCGATGATGACGGATGCTACCTGATTGAATCTGCCGATCATTTATATGGATTCGCAGCCCTGGTCAACGGAAAACTTGATGACACGGAACGAGACAAGTCCGCCTGCGGCATACTCGTCAAAGACATCACGGTAAACGAAGACGTCCTTGATGAAGACGGCTCCTTGAAAGCCGATGAAGAAGACCTCGCCCCCTGGACCCCGATTATGAGTTTCGGCGGAAAATTTGACGGAAATGGAAAGACCATTTCCGGGCTTTATTTCAAGGGTGGCAAGAAGGACACCGTTGGCTTGTTCGGTTCGATTGGCAAAGATGGCAATCCTACAATCATCAAAAACGTAGGCATCGTCGATTCCTATTTCGAAACGGAACACATTTCGGGCGGTATCGTGGGTGTCGTGCGGTCCGAAGCCAAAGTGGATATTTTTAATTCCTACAACGAGGGAACAGTCGTCGGCGATACGGCTGGCGGCATCTTGGGATCCTCCAAGAACAATGAGGAGACCATCCACATTTACAACACGTATAACATCGGTTCTGTTACGGGCAAAAAAGTGGCAGCCGGTCTCGTTGCCGCAGTCGGTGGAGAACTCACCGTCACCAGTACATACAACCTTGGAGATGTTGACGGAGACCACGTTATTAGCGCCATCGTTGCACACGCCAAGAGTGAAGCCAAGATTACCATCCTGAACACGTTCTTCCTGGACTCCTTTGATGCCGAAGACGACAACACGACTCCTAAGGGAGCCACCAAGGCGTCCCAGAAAGAATTCGAAAACGGTACGGTTCTCCTTTCGCTCAAATACTACAGCGACAAAAACATTGACGGTTCCGTATGGGGACAAAACGTCAAGAAAGGTTCGCATCCTGACCTCAGTGGAAAGCTCAAGAACATAACTATTTCCGACCTCACGCTCGTCATTGCCAAGGGCGACACGACAAAATCAAAATACATTGAAGGCATCAAGAAGGATCTTCCCATTCCCACCCGCCAAGGTTTCTCATTCTTGGGTTGGTATGACAACGAAAAATTCAAGAACGATACTATTACGGCCATAACAAAGAAAGATACCGGTGACCTTACCTTCTATGCAAAGTGGGAAGAAATTCTCTGCAAGCTCACCCTCTCCGTCAACGACACCACAATGGGCTCCGTCTCGGGCGCCGGTAAATATTCTTGCGGAAAAGAAGTCACTATAGAAGCAACCGCTTTTGACGGCTACCACTTCAAGGAATGGAATGACGGCAATACCAAGGCCTCCCGCACGGTCAAAGTCAAGGCAGACACCTCGTTCAAGGCAACATTCAAGCCGACTTCGAGTTCCTCGGCAAAGTCTTCCAGCAGCAAAGCTAAGAGCAGTTCCAGCAGCAAGGGCAAGAGCAGCTCTAGTAGCAAAGGCAAGAGCAGTTCCAGCAGCAAGACGGTCTCTTCCAGCTCCGTTTCCAGTTCCTCCAGCAGCGAGACATTCAACTTCAGCCTCGTAAAAATCACCCCCAAGGAACCTGAAAAGGACAACGGCTGCTACAAGATTGGTACAGTCGAAGAACTGTACGGTTTCGCCGCCATCGTGAACGGAACAGACAGCATGACTCGCGATTCCGCCGCATGTGGAAAGCTGATAAACGACATTGTCATCAACGAGGATTTGCTCAAAGAAAACGGCAGCTTGAATGCACAAAAGTCCGAAATTTCTCCGTGGACCCCGATAAAGGACTTCGCCGGAACATTTGACGGCAACCGGAAGACGATTTCCGGCCTGTTCTTCAAGGATTCCGCCAACGCCATCGGTCTCTTCGGCTCCGTCGTCGGCGGTTCCAAAAAACAGCCAGTCGTCATTAAGGACCTCGGACTTGTGGATTCGTACATTGAAGGCTATACATTCGTCGGAGGCATTGTCGGCGAAGCGACTACAGCCAACCTTTCCATGACGGGCGTCTACAACACCTCCACCATCGTCGGCTACAACAACGTCGGCGGCCTTCTGGGTTCGGGAATCGTCGACCCGGAACAGGATACGCTCAGCAACTACACGCTGACCATCACCAACTGCTTCAACTCGGGAATCGTGAAAGCCATGTTCACCGGAGGCGGAATTGCAGGTATTGCCGGCGAGGTTGTCTCAATTACCAATTCGTACAACTTCGGCAAGGTGAGCGGTTCGGAACATGCCGATGCCCTGATCGGGGCGCACTACAACGGCATCCAGATTTCCATCAGGAACACATTCTATCCTGAAGGAGAGACCTCCAGATATGGCGGTGACCCCGCCGACAAGAAAGATTTTGAAAACGGCTCCGTCCTCAAGGAATTGCAAGAATACAAAATTGACGGCATTGATGGTTCCATCTGGGGCAAGGCAAAGAATTCCAGTTTGCCGGCTCTGACGTATGAACAGAAGAAAGCAGACGAAGACGCAATCGCAGGGACAAGGCCGTTCCAGCAGTTCAACATTCTAGCTTCTGGACGTACCGTGAACATCAGCGGTATCCAGGCTGGAATGAAGGTCGTTGTCACCGACATGCAGGGTCACCTCATTGCAAGCGAAAAGACAACAGGCCACAATCTTTCCATCGGCATTCCGCACACGGGCGCGTACATCGTCCGGGTCGGAAACCAGGTCAACATGGTGACAATCAAGTAAAATGCAGACGGGGGCACAACAGAACCCGCAAGGACATCGCGAGATATACGCCGAATGGCTGCGCATCATCGCAGCCTTTACGGTCGTTTTCCAGCATACCGTAACGTCTGCCTGGTACGACACTCCCGTCAGCACGCCCGACTTCTTCGTCCTGACATTTCTGAACAGCCTGACACGATTCGGAGTGGGCGTTTTCATCATGATTAGCGGTGCGTTCATGCTTTCCCCGAAATACGAGCAACCGCCAAGAAAAATCCTCACACAAAAGCTCCCCAGAATCATCATCCTGATCGTGACATGGGGACTTCTTTACGGGTTCATCAATGTCGTATGCCAAAGCGGGGACTGGGTGGATTACGTCTCCACCCCCATCACCCTATTCACGCAGCCCGCAACGCACCTCTGGTTCCTTTACACCTTGGCAGGGCTGTACCTGATTACGCCCGCCCTACGGGTTTTTACGAAGAACGCGAGCCCGCACATGGTCCTCTACGTCATTGCACTGTTCTTCGCGTTCGGCCTCGTGCTCCCCACGGCAAACCACCTGCTGTACAAGCTGGCGCATATTTCTATCTACAAGAACATCGGCATCCAGGGCAGCACAACATTCGCCGGATTCTATCTCTCGGGATTCTACATCGCGCATTACGGCCTAGGGCAAAAAGCCCGCAAGATCCTCTATTCGCTTGCAGCAATCTCTTGGTTTATCTCGTTCTTTTACTCCACCTATTTCAGCCTAGCGAGATCCGCCCCCAATGAATACTTCTTCGGAAACTTCCGCCCCATGACATTCCTCATCGCGGCGGCCATATTCTGCTACTTCCGGACAAAGTACAGCGCCACCGCCACGGTTGACTCCCGACTAATCGACATATCCAAATGCATGCTCGGGGTCTACCTCATCCATCCCATGTTCATCAAGATCTTTTACGGACTCCATCTATCGATACTCATCCCCCATCCGATTGTCACGGGACCGCTCATGGCCGTGGTTTTCTTCGGATTGTCGCTTTTCACCGTGCGACTGTTCCGAAAAATTCCCGGAATTCGCAAAATATTGTAGACAACACGCAAGCGGCAGGGCCATACCCGAGCCATTCCGGTACAACTGAATTTATATTTATCGCATGGCTATCATGGACGAAAGATTCAAGGAAGTGCGCCACAGGAACATGTGGGGCCAGTGGGTCTTCCGTTTTGAAGGAGCAAACCTCTGCGGCCTAAGCTACGAAAGCGACAAAGCAGGCAACCTGCAAGCCATCCCGAGCGAAGTCAAGGCATGCGCCGGAGCAAAGGCAATGCCGGACACCAGCCTGAGCAGAAAGACTGCCGCTGCATACAAGAAGGCGGCGGCCGAGCTCAGTGCTTACCTGACGGGCAAGCTGCGCACCTTCACGATTCCCATATCCATCATCGGCACGGAATTCCAAGTCGAAGTCTGGGAAAAGGTGCGCGAGATACCCTATGGCGAAACGCGCACATTCCGGCAAATCGCAGAAGCCGTCGGCCACCCGGGCGCAGAACGGGCCGTCGGTAACGCCTTGCACGCAAACCCGCTGCAAATCATCATCCCCTGCCACCGGGTCATTAGCAGCAACGGCGGACTCAGCGGGTACGCCCTCGGCACCGACATCAAGCGACGTCTACTCTGTATGGAAGGCGCCATCCAAAACGAACTCGAACTGGAATAGCGCTTAATTATTCATCGAAATACTAACCTACGAAGATGCGGCCGTTGCGGAACAGCTGCATCCACGGACCATCTTCGCCCCAGTCCGCCGGGTGCCAAGAGTACTGGCAGGTACGGAACACGCGTTCGGGGTGCGGCATCATCACGAGGGCACGGCCGTCTTCGGAGCAGAGGCCGTTGATACCGAACGGAGAGCCGTTGGGGTTCAGCGGGTAGCGTTCTGTGTATTCGTGCTTGCCATCCACGTAGCGCAGCGCCACGAGACCGGTCTTGAGGCAGGCTTCGGCGGCTTCGCGGCTAGCGAATTCCGCGCGGCCTTCGCCGTGTGCGACCGCAATCGGGAGCACGGAGCCTGCCATGCCCTTGAGGAGCACGGCCGGAGTGTCTTCGACCTTGAGCGTGCAGAAGCGGGCCTCGAAGCGTTCGGAGAGGTTCTGCACAAAGCGCGGCCAGTGCTTGGCGCCCGGAATCAAGTCCTTGAGGTTGGAGACCATCTGGCAGCCGTTGCAGACGCCCAGCGTGAAGGTGTCCTTACGGTTGAAGTAGGCCTCGAATTCGGCGCGGGCCTTCGGGTTGAAGAGGATGCTCTTGGCCCAGCCTTCACCGGCACCGAGAACGTCACCGTAGCTGAAGCCACCGCAAGCGACGAGACCATTGAAGTCCTTGAGGCTTACGCGGCCTTCGAGAATGTCGGTCATGTGGACGTCGATAGACTCGAAGCCGGCCTTCTGGAAGGCTGCAGCCATTTCGAGTTCGCCGTTGACGCCCTGTTCACGGAGGATGGCCATCTTCGGGCGGCTTGCGTAATCCTTCACGACCTTTGCACCCGCCGCCACGTCGAAGGTAACCTTCGGCGTGATACCCGGATTGTCCTGTTCCAGCTTGAGCGTGTATTCACTTTCGGCACAATCCGGGTTATCGCGGAGAGCCGCGATGCGGCGGGTCGTGTCGCTCCAGATAGCGCGGAGATCCGAGAGGCCTTCGGCGTAGTCGCCGATGACCAGGTTGTAAGAATCATTGAGCGTACCGATTTCAGAAACGGTATCGCCGAGGCCGACAGCTTCGAACGCAGCCTTGACGGCGGCGAGGTCGGCGTTCTTGACCTGCAGCACGGCACCGAGTTCTTCGTTGAACAAAGCGTCAATGAGGTTCCCCTTGAGTGCGGCAGCGTTGAGCGTCACGCCCACGTGACCGGCAAACGCCATTTCGGCAACCGTCGTGTAGAGGCCGCCATCACTCTTGTCGTGGTAGGCCATAATCTTGCCGGCGGCATTGAGCTTCTGGATGGTCTCGAAGAAGGCGCGGAGTTCCTTTGCGCTGTCCACATCCGGAGCCTTGTCGCCGAGGTTGTTGTAAACCTGGGCAGCAATGGAGGCACCCATGCGGTTCTGACCGCGGGCCAAGTCAACGAGCACAAGCGTCGAATCCTTATCCTGCAAGAGCTGCGGGGTAAGCGTCTTGCGCACATCGGCACACGGAGCAAAGGCACTGATGACCAATGAAATCGGAGCCGTCACGCGGTGGCTACCCTTGTCGTCCTGCCACACGGTGCTCATGCTCATGGAGTCCTTACCCACCGGAATCGTGATGCCGAGATCCGGGCAGAGTTCCATACCGATGGACTTCACGGCTTCGTAAAGGTCGGCGCCATCGCCTTCGTAGTTCGGCGTGGCCATCCAGTTTGCGGACAAGTTTACGCGGCCCATGTCAGGCACGCAGGCGGCAGCCATGTTCGTGAGAGATTCAGCCACCGTCATGCGAGCTGCTGCGGCCGGAGAAATCAAGGCAATCGGAGCGCGTTCGCCCATGCTCATGACTTCACCTTCGTAAGTATCAAGCGTTGCGCTTGTCACGGCGCAGTCAGCAACCGGAACCTGCCACGGGCCAACCATCTGGTCGCGGCAAATCATACCCGTCACAGAACGGTCACCGATAGAAATGAGGAACGTCTTGTCGGCGACGGTCGGGTTTGCAAGCACGCGGTGCGCCACATCCTTGATGGAGGCTTCGGCCGGAACCACGGTAGAGTTCAGCGGACGCTTCTGGCTCTTTTCGTTACGGATCATGCGGGGCGGCTTGCCGAGGAGCACGCCGAGCGGCATGTCAATCGGAGTCGTGCCGAAGTGCTTGTCAGTCAAAGTCAGGTGCTTTTCAGGTATAGCCTCGCCCACCACAGCGTACGGGCAGCGTTCACGCTTACAAATTGCGTCGAACACATCCAACTTATCGCCTGCAATAGCGATAACGTAACGTTCCTGGGATTCGTTACTCCAGATTTCGAACGGGCTCATGCCCGGTTCGTCGTTGGGAACGTTGCGGAGTTCAAACTTACCGCCGAGACCGCCATCGTTCACGAGTTCCGGGAAGGCGTTCGAAAGTCCACCGGCACCCACGTCGTGAATAAACGTAATCGGGTTTTCTTCGTCCATCGCCCAGCAGCGGTCGATGACTTCCTGGCAGCGACGTTCCATTTCGGGGTTTTCGCGCTGCACGGAGGCAAAGTCGAGAGATTCGTTACCGGCACCGTTCTGCACGGAGCTGGCTGCACCACCACCGAGGCCAATGAGCATCGCCGGACCGCCGAGCACAATCAGGTGGTCACCCGGATCGATGTGGCCTTTCTCGATATGCTGGTGCTTGATGTTGCCGAGACCACCGGCCAACATAATCGGCTTGTGGTAACCGCGGACTTCCTTGCCGTTCTGGGCATCGACTTCCTGTTCGAAAGTGCGAAAGTAACCGAGGATGTTCGGACGGCCGTATTCGTTATTGAACGCGGCACCGCCGAGCGGGCCTTCGATCATGATGTCGAGAGCAGACGCGATGCGGGACGGGCTACCAAAGTCCTTTTCCCACGGCTGGACTGCACCCGGAAGCTTGAGGTTCGAGACGCTGAAGCCCGTGAGGCCGGCCTTCGGCTTGGAACCCTTACCCGTGGCACCTTCGTCACGAATTTCGCCACCACTACCGGTAGCGGCACCCGGGAACGGAGAAATGGCCGTCGGGTGGTTGTGGGTCTCGACCTTCATGAGGATGTCGACTTCTTCGTTGTGGAAGTCGTACTTGTTGTTGCGCGGGTCGGCGTAGTAGCGGCCAGCGACAGCGCCCTTCATCACGGCGGCGTTGTCCTTGTAGGCGCTAAAGATGTTGGAATTGTGGAGCTGGTAGGTGTTCTTGATCATCTGGAACAGGGACTTGTCCTGCTTCACGCCATCAATCGTCCATTCGGCACCGAACACCTTGTGGCGGCAGTGTTCCGAGTTGGCCTGCGCAAACATGTAGAGTTCCACGTCGGTCGGATTGCGCTTGAGCTCGGTGAAGTTCTTCACGAGGTAGTCGATTTCGTCCGGAGAAAGCGCAAGGCCCATTTCCTTGTCGGCCTTCACGAGGGCGTCACGGCCCTGGTCGAGCACCGGAATCACGTTCAGCGGACGCGGTTCTTCCTTGCTGAAGAGGACTTCGAGCGAAGCGGTGTCGGCAAACACGGCCTGCGTCATGCGGTCGTGAATCTTGGCAGAGATCTTTTCGCGAGCACCGGCGGGCACGGCACCTTCAAACTTCACATAGTAGGCAATCGCGCGTTCGATGCGCTTGATAGCCGGGAGACCGCAGATGTGGGCGATATCGGTCGCCTTGGAACTCCACGGGCTGATGGTACCCGGACGCGGGCACACCACGAAGAGTTCGCCTTCGAGAGCCTTGGGTTCGCGTGCCGGGCCGTAGTGCAGCACCTTCTTCAAGGTTTCGGTTTCTGCATCGGAAAGCTCGGCGGACAGGTCCACCACGTGCAGGAATTCAGCGTAAACGGAAGCGACAGAAAGGCCTGCGCTCTTGAAATCGGAAGAAAGTTTCTGGAGACGGAAATCCGACAGAGCCGGCGTACCACGAAGAATTAGCATTTTGACCTCTATTTTACTTTACGGCGTAAAGATAGAAAAAAGGGGTCAAATAGAAAAGGCATAAGCTACAATGAGCCTATGCCTTTGTATGGGGAGACAAGAATTATTATTTCAAAGTCGGGGTATCCCAGTCAATCCATTCGGACTTGTTCCACTTAGCGACACTGCTGAAGGATTCGACCTTGCCCTTGGTCGTTCCGCTCTCGTTCAAGAAGGCATTGACATAAGCCTTCACCTCATCGTAATGGTCTTGCGGCAAGCTGCAGTGGTCATGGCCACCCTTCTGTGCATAGGTGTAATTGTCTTCGATACCGAGGGCCTTGAACACTTCAAGTGTTGCATTGCCGCAGTAGTTCGACGGAATCTCGCCAAGCCAGTCGAAGGACTGGTTGTCAAGCACAAGGAGCGCACGCGGTGCCACCATGGCCGTCAGCATGTGCTGGTCGAACGGGAGGGTGGTTTCCTTGCCATCGTAATTCTTGAAGCTGCTTTTCATCCAACGGCCTTCAGTACCTGCACTAGCAAGGCCCTGCACGAACTGCGTACCCTTCTGCTTGTTCACCTGGGCGATAGAACGCCAGAGAGACGCTCCACCGGAACCAGATTCCTGCGGAATCACGAGAGCAATGCGTTCGTCGAACGCTCCAGCAATCAGAGAACCCTTGCCATGGCGGGAACACCCGGTGACGCCCAGATGGTGCACATCAATGCCCGCCTCAGGTGTCTTTTCAAGGGCATCGATTACACGGCTAATACCCCACGCCCAAGCAATAGCAGTACCTGCATCGGAGCCGCTATAGAGCTGGAAGAAGGAGCCGCCGCCGTTTTCGGGAGCCACGTCATCAGGATTGAACGAAATCATGGCGACGCCAAGACCGTTTGTAGAGGCACCCAGGCTTCCGCAACCACCAAAGCTCGCAAAGCCGATGATGCCGGGTTTCGGGTTATCCTTGGTTCCGCCTCCAGAAATGCTAACAGAGAAAGAGATGGATTTGCCCTTGTCGGTCACCGTTACCTTGAGTTTGCCACCAGAGAAGGAGCCTTCGACCTTTTCGGGGTTACGCGGCTTGGTACCAAACATAATCTTTTCGTACATCGCGGCGATTTCTTCGCGGCGGCACTTCCATTCCGCCTTTGTGGAAATACGCTTGCCGTCAAGCCCCTTGAACGGGTCCGGAAGCTTGGCATTGTTCACGCTCGTCGGGATATCGCCGATCTGGCATTCACTGCGGTGGTCTTCCACGAAGTCCGAACTGGCCTGCGTAGAAGGAGTCGAGGTAGGAGGAACGTCCACCGAGGATGATGCCGGATTCGTAGCCGGGCCCGAAGAGGAAGAACTATGATGGTGATGACCGCGCTCGCTAGACGAGGAACTACCGGCAACAGGAGCATCACCCGAGGATGCCGGACTGGAAACTTCACCAGAAGATGCTGGATTGCCCCCTGAAGATGCCGGATTATCCCCCGAAGAAGCCGGCTCAGCCGGCGTTGCACCATCAGCACTGGACAAAGCAGTCTCGGCCGAGCTGAGCGACGACGAAGTTTGCTCCATACCGGCTTGAGCGTCGGAAGATGTAGCAGTTGTTTCAAAATTGAGAGCCAGGCTCACTGCAGCACGAACAGAGTCCACGTATCCAGGATTTGCCGCCTTAAGCGAATCCAAGTCGACATCAGGGCCCAAAGCGGCCTGAATGCTCTCAATAACCTTCTGTTCGATAGTATCTTGCGGTTGAGCGACTGTAGAACCGTCATCTTCCCCACCGCAGGCCCACATAGCAAGAAAAGCCGAAGCCAGCGGCAACATGTATCTTTTTCTCATAACCAACCCCTTTATTAGGATTTTTAAATGTTGATAATAATATATCAACCGATTTCCAAGAAAACGCCCCGTTTACGTTTTTTTCCATTGCATTTTGTCATAAGCAAAACGGGCAAAAACATGCAAAAAAGCATGATTTCGGTCATAAAAAACAAATTATCTATCCTTTTTTGCAAATAGAAATGTATTTTTCACAAAAGAGAGAGAGAAAGCGTAGGTTTCTCAAAATGATTTACAAGCACTGGAAAAAGGCGGCGCTGGCACTAACAGCCCTTTTTTGGGCTAGCTGCGAAGAATCCACATCCGCCTCGGCTATAACCGTCTCTCAAGAACCGGGAAGTTCCAGCTCAGAAACCTTCACTGCAGGCAGTTCCGAAACCGCAGCCAGCAGCTCAAGCGAAAATCTTGCCAATTCTAGTTCTAGCACCGGCATAAGCAGTTCCAGCCCAGAATCCGGCATTTCCAGCGCAAACAAGTCTGAATCGAGTTCCAGCAGTGATTTTGAAATAAGCGTTCAACCCTTATATGGGGTAACAATCGAAAAAATCACCTGCACTGAAGATTCAACCGCCAGTCCGACTCCTGAGTCCGACAGCACCACGACATACAAATGCGAGGACGGCCTGACCTGCGTCGCAACAGAGACGATTCGTTGGGGAAGTCTCCCCTGCAGCACAATGGAAACGGAAGATGGTCTCGTAGAAATGTGTCCCGATTATGGCGTTACCGCCTACCCCGAACTAAACTTCTCCTGCGATGATGGAAAAGTCTACAGCGAAGCCGAATTCCTGTCTCGCTATAAAGCAATATTCAAGTTGCACATCAGAGACAATCCTCAAGATTCAACAATCGCTCTCTATGGAGTAATCCAACCCAACGAGAACTAAACAAAAGGAACAAGAAATGCTATACAAGCACTGGAAAAAGATTGTACTCGCCCTGACAGGATTCTTCTGGGCAAGCTGCGACGAAACGGCATCCGGCCCCGTTACGGTTAACGAGGATACCCCGTCCAGTACTATCTCCGAGACCGAAGGAGCGACATCCAGTTCCAAGGCCAAGAGTGCTACATCCAGTGCCGAAGCTACAAGTGCCGCATCCAGCGCGAAGGAATCAGGAAAATCCTCCAGCTCCAAGGCCAAGAGTGCTACATCCAGTGCCGAAGCTACAAGTGCCGCTTCCAGCGCGGAGGAATCAGGAAAATCCTCCAGCTCCAAGGCCAAGAGCGCAGCATCCAGCGCTGAAGAAGCAAGCGAGGTTTCCAGCGCCGAAGCCTCCAGTGCCGAAGACACCCCAAATCCTGGCACCGACACCACCAGCACGACCAAGAGCAGTTCCAGCGTCAAGAAACCCCGCTCCAGCAACAGCAATTCCCTGGACGAGCCCGTCGACCTGTACGGATGCCCCTCGGACATCTGCGGTCCGATCATCACCGACACAGCCTCCATCTCCGACACCATTTCCATCATTGCCGCCAAGTACGGCGTCATACGCCCCGAGAGTTCCAGTTCCTTCTCCCAGATTGCAGCAAAATACGGCGTAATACGCCCCGAAAGTTCCAGTTCGCTCACCCAGATTATCGCGAAGTACGGAGTACCGAGCAAGACGACCTGCACCGTTGCCAACGCCAAGGACGATAAAGTCGTCTACACATGCGAAGACGGGGTGACCTGCGTAGAAGAAACAAAGACCGAGATGCAAGCACCTGCGTGCAACGGAGACGTTTGCCCCAAATATGGAGTGGTCAAGATTTCCAAGAAAACGTACACATGCGATAACGGACAGACTTACAACGAAGCTGAGTTCCAGATGCTCTACGACACGCTGCCCGTAATCGAGGATATTGTCATCAAGGATTCCATCCAAGTGCCCATCGCTCTGTATGGTCCTCCCTGCGTATTCAACGGGACATGTGACAAAGAAAACTAAAAAAGAAAGGAGGAGAAAATGCTTTACAAACATTGGAAAAAAATTGTTCTCGCCTTGACCGGATTCTTCTGGGCTAGCTGCGACGACACCTCTTCTAGCCCGGTCTCGGTTGAAAACGAGACTCCCTCCAGCACCGTAACCGAAGGAACCTCGTCCGGTTCCAACACAAACACCGGAAACGAGGCAGCATCATCCGGCGAAGCAGAAGCCACAAGTGCCACGTCCAGTGCAGAAAGCGCATCCAGCAACGCTTCGAATCCTGGCAGCGAAGCTGGCAACACCGAAAGCAGCGCAAGTGCAGAGAATCCGCGCAGCAGCAGCAATCCCCTGGACGAGCCCGTCGACCTGTACGGATGCCCCTCGGACATCTGCGGCCCGTTTACCGCCGACTCAATGGTCGCCCTGTACGGCGTGATTGCGGCCAAATACGGCGTAATAGCCCCCATAGAATCTGATTCCCTCGGCGAAATCATCGCCAAATACGGAGTTTCGAATAGAGCGGCCTGCGAGGCAACCCAAGGCGACAACGGAAACACGGTATTCAAATGCGATGATGGCGTAACCTGCGAGGAAGAAACTAACGAATCTATCCAGTCAGAGCCTTGCAATGGTGACGTTTGCCCCAAGTACGGAGTGGTCAAGATATCCGAAAAACAATACAAGTGCGACAACGGCCAAATTTACAACGAAGCCGAATTCCAGATGTACTACGATGCACCTGTGAATAAACAGGACAACTAAGAACCCCTGTAAAATATCTACAGGTGGTTTGGGATACAGGAGGAAGTACATGTTTTACAAGCACTTTGAAAAATTTGCTGTCGCGCTGACTGCATTTTTTTGGAGCAGTTGCGGAGATTCAATATCCGTAGCGGGAACCGAAGGTGCCCCATCACCTGAATACAGTTCCAGCAGCAATCCCGGAACCGACAGTTCCATCGTCGGGACTTCAAGCAGCGAACTCCGCATGAGTTCTATGCCGTTGTACGGAGTTCCCTCCACCAGTTCCAGCATCAAGCCCGAAAGCAGTTCTTCTGCCAAAAGTTCCAGCAGCGAACTCCGCATGAGCGTGCCGGTGTACGGGGTTCCCTCCACCAGTTCCAGCATCAGGCCCAAAAGCAGTTCCTCTGCCGAAAGTTCCAGCAGTGTAATCCGCATGAGTGTGCCGGCGTACGGAGTTCCCTCCACCAGTTCCAGCAGTGAACTCCGCATGAGTTCCACGTTGTACGGAATTACATACAACTGTTTCAACACTACCGAAAATAATGCGGAAGGGGTTGAATTCGAGATTATCGAATGTGGGCAAAAGTCGGGCGATGGCATCCTCGAGTCGACCAAGAAAAAATACCTAAGAAATCCCTATGATGCAACCAAGGACACGCCCCTTCCGGACGGAGTCCAAGTCTTTGCACCCAGGCCAGGTTCCCTCGGAGCAAAAAACTGCACAAGCGAATCGGATATCTGCATCGAACGAAACCCCGATATTCCAGTCGAGCAAGATTCGCTTGCCGGCTGCCACCCCATCATCGACTGTCCCGAAAAACCAAATTAGCCACCACGCATAATTGAGAAGTTCTATGTTATACAAACACTGGAAAAAAATCGCTCTTACGATGACCGCACTTTTCTGGGCGAGTTGCGACGACACCTCGACAAGCAGCGGAGCAAATGGCGAGCAGTCCAGTTCCAGTTTTGTAGAAACAAGTTCAAGCTTTGTAGAATCTAGCTCAAGCTACGAAGTTCCTGTGCCGACATATGGTTGCGGAGCGATAGAATGCCCTCCTCCACTCGACTTAAGCAGTTCCAGCAACATCAAGGAATCTAGTTCCAGCAACATTGCAGAGTCCAGTTCTAGCGAAGTTGCGCAGTCCAGTTCCAGTTTCGAAGTTCCCGTACCGGCATATGGCGGGATTGCAGTATATTGTTACAACGACACTGCCGTAAACGATTCGGGCAAGTCATTCGACATCGTTGAATGCGACGACGGACAAAAATACCTGAGATTCCAAGACCTATACATGGACCTACCCGAAAAACAAAAGGAATTGCCCGAAGGAGTTAATCCCGTTCCACCTATTCCAACGCTAGGTTCCTTTTATGCCCAAAACTGCACTAGAGAACCGGATATTTGCATCGACGGATTTACCATAGATGACAACGGAAACGAACAGCCCGTCGGCGGATGCTACCCATCCATCGAATGTCCTGAAAAGCCTCAAACTTAACAACCTCTTTATTCCAATCGGATACCATTATGCTAAACAAATACTTGAAAAAAGTTCTGCTCACCACGGTCGCCCTCTTCTGGGCCAGTTGCGACGACTCTACATCTGTTAATTATAGTGCTCCCACGTCCAATTCCGACGGAGCCGTGCCTTCGTCCAGCTCGGAAGTACCCGCATCCAGCAGCGCTGCAGAATCCAGTTCTAACGAGGTCGCGCAGTCCAGTTCCGACATGGTTGGTTCCAGTTCCGACGTGGTTGGTTCCAGTTCTGACGCAGCATCTTCCAGTTCAAGCATTGATCCGAATGGCATGCCGTCAGATACACTTTACGGTGTGTCCGTAACGGAAAAGACTTGCCAGCCCGGCGATTCCGTTGTCAGCTATTACCCGCCGGCTTATTCGGCTGACATTTTAAAAATGAATGCGAAACAGCAGGCGGATATCGAAATAGTAGAACTCATCGACAGCATTGTCGACCCGCGACCAAAAGCAGAACGGGCCGAGGCGCCTCTTGACAGCATCAACTGGAGTAACTTTCCCCGATGCCTCAAGAAAATGAAAGACTCGCTTGAGAACTTTGTTGCCCTGTACGGTGCCCCTGTAGCAGTTACCGTAGAAGAGGTTTGCAGCGACGGCACCAAACAGCTTACGGAAGGATACAAGAAATACCAGAAAATGATGGAAGAATGGGAAGCGAACAAGCCCGCCCTGGACGAGGAAATCAATAAGATCATCGAGGACAGGTTCAAGGAACTTGAAGAACAGCTCAAGCAATGCCGGGAATCGGCGGCAAGCAATGAGCTATGAGCAGTGAGCTATGAGCCATGAGCATTAAACTTTGAAATTTTCACACGGTTGACGATTATGTTCTACAAACATTGGAAAAAATTTGTTCTTGCAATAGCCGCTCTGTTCTGGTTCGGTTGTGGTGACGATTCGTCATCCAGCGATGAGAAAACCGCTTGTTCCTTTGAGGGAGGTGGTTGCCCTGAATATGGAGTCAACGCCTATTTTTGCGAGAACCCGGAAGATTTTAATTCTCCAGACATAGATGAAAAATGCACATTCACCCCTCGTGATCCATGTACCGATTATTACAAATGTGAAGATGGAGCTTCTTGCTACAAGCAAGAAAACGAAACGGTTATGAGCTGCTACGATGCTCAAGGCAACCCTATCCCCCAAGACGAAATCGAGTCAAGATATTACGAAAAAGAAGACACCCACTAGACAATAACCATATCTATGTTCTACAAACATTGGAAAAAGATTGTACTCGCACTGACCGGAATTTTCTGGGCCAGCTGTGGGGGCGATTCAAATTCGACAGAGCCATCGGGGGACTGTGCATCATGCGTATACGGAGTCGAAGTCCCGCATGAATCAAGTTCAAGTCTTGTAGAAACCAGTTCCAGCTTTGCAGAATCCAGTTCAAGCTTTGTCGAATCCAGTTCGAGCAGCATAGAGGAATTAAGCAGTTCCAGCCGCATTGAAGCTTACAGTTCCAGCAGCGAGGCACTCTCCTACAGCAGTTTTTCCGCGGTTTACGCGCCACAAACTCCATGCAACCTGACCGACACAGCAGCCACCTGCGATTTCGAATCCCTGTTTAACAGCAAAAGTTCAGAATACACAAACAAGATTTACGCCATATCATGCAAACAATATAAATGCGATTCAAAAACATGTACCGAAGCAACGGCACAGGTCGATTCAGAACACAATCCCCCTTCTGAATGCAATGAAAATGGTTGCGTAGATTACAGTTTATTATCTTCTACACAAAAGAAATACACCTGTAGCGACGGAAAAATTTATGACCAAATCGAGTTTAATACAAGATACCGCATCAACGAGGACAAAAATTGAATTTAGATATTATATTAAAGATTGAATTTGCTTTTTTTTCACTTTAACCTCTAGCCCCTAGATCCTAAAAGCCTATGAAACTCTCTCTTAAAAAACGACTCGCTCTCGAAGCTTACCGCCTTTACCGTCACAACGAAATCAAGGCGCACCCCCTCACCTACTTTTTCTGGGAATGCACGCTACGCTGCAACCTGCACTGCCTGCATTGCGGTAGCGACTGCGTCAAGGACGCAATCCCGGACATGCCTCGTGAAGATTTCATGAACGTGCTCGACAAGCTCGCGCCGCACATCGATCCCAAGCACTTTATCGTGGTGATTACCGGCGGTGAACCGCTTATGCGCCCCGACCTCGAGGAATGCGGCCAAGAAATCAAGAAGCGCGGCTACCCCTGGGGCATGGTGACCAACGGACTCGCCATGACGCCCGAACGTTTCGTGAAGCTTTTGAACGCGGGGCTCCGCTCAATCACTATCAGCCTCGACGGCTTGCAAGATAGCCACAACCATTTCCGCGGCGACCCGCATAGCTTTGAGCGAGCGCTACGTGCCATCGATATGGCGGCGCACACGCCGGGGCTTACCTACGACGTGATGACCTGCGTGAACCGCCAGAACCTCAAGGAACTCCCGAAGATTCTCGACATGCTCCTGAAAATCGGCGTGAAGCGCTGGCGTATCGCGACCGTGTTCCCGAAGGGCCGTGCCAAGGACAATCCGCTGTTCCAGATGACAAACCAGGAATTCCGTCAGGTGTTCGACTTCATCCGCGAAGTCAAGAAGCTGAACGTCATCAGCGTGAACTACGGTTGCGAAGGCTTCCTCGGCAGCTACGAGAAGGACGCGCGCAACTACCCGTTCTTCTGCCGTGCCGGCGTGAACGTTTCTTCCGTGCTTTGCGACGGCAGCATCTCGGCTTGCCCGAGCCTGCGCGGTGACTACATCCAAGGCAACATCTACAAGGACGACCTCTGGGAAGTATGGCAGAAACGTTACCAGGTGATGCGCGACCGCCGCTGGGCCAAGATTGGCGACTGCAAGAAGTGCAAGTACTGGCGTTACTGCGAAGGCTCGAGCCTGCACCTGCGCGACGAGAAAACAAAGGAACTGGCCTACTGCCACGTTCAACGTCTCGAAGATGCGGGAGCGTAATAGCGGTGAGCTATGAGCTATGAGCGGTGAGCAATGAGCAATGAGAAACGAAGTTCGGGTTCGGACTTCGTTTCTTTATTCAAAAGAACATGCCTTCCATCACGAAAAAATACGGAATTTGCAATTGCCCGTAAAACACGGAAAAAAAAGGTATATTGCAAGAAAAGGGGTGTTTTATGAATATTCACAAGCATTTAAGAAATCTCTTCCTTGTTTCGACGGCCCTGTTCTGGGCCAATTGCAGCAGCGACAGCGATGTCAGTTCCCCAGCAACAACTGCAGAAGGGCAATCGAGCAGCCAGGACAGCATAGAGAGTTCTTCCTCTGTGGGAAACAGTTCAGAACAAGCCTCATCAGAGGAAAACTATACGGAAAGTTCCTCTTCAAAGACAAGCACCAAGCAAAGTTCTTCTTCGGAAGAACTACGTAAGTACACGTCAATCAATTATTCTGAATTTTTACCGGATTCCTGCGAACCGAATCAATACGGAATAACCCCAGGGGATGAATATTTCATAAAAGATTTCGCGAACGGTATTGGGCAATCAAGAATTGAAGAGATTCTCTCGGACAGTTCTGCTTTTGCCGATTCTGCCGCTCAAGAAACCAAGGTATGCCTAAAAAGCGTATTAGACACAATATCACATTTTGCACTTTTGTATGGAACATCCCCGTATGCTGTACTAAATGTCAAATGCAGCGACGGATCCACTTATTTCTCGCAGCTTGTCAAAAATTACGCAAAGCAACAAAAGATTACCGAGGAAGAAGCATTCCAGGTATCCGAACAATACGATAGGGACGTCAAAGATAGGCTACAAAAAATAAAGCAGCAAATCGACAGTTGCCTTCAAACAGAAACAGAACCTTTTGAATATCATTGCACTAGCAATATAGCCGACAATTCCAAAGAGGAATGTGATATCGAAAAGATGCCCTACAAAGAAGTAAATCTGGGAATTTCCACATGCTACGGGAAAAACGCCAAGGACGATTCTGGAGAAGACGTTGAAAAGATAACATGTGATAATGGAGAAGAATGGCAAAGACCGTTAAAGTAACATGATGTAAAACAAGGGAAAACGGCACATTACAAGAAAAGGTGTTTTTATGAATATCCACAAACATTTAAGAAATCTCTTCCTTGTTTCGACGGCACTGTTCTGGGCCAATTGCAGCAACGATAGCGACATCAGTTCCCCGAGGAACGATGCGGAAGGTTCGTCAATCAGTTCCAGCAGCATAGAGAGTTCATCTACAGCGGAAGAAAGCTCTTCAGCGACAGAAACCGACTCGGCGCAGAGTTCCTCTGCGGCGGAAAATACATCTTCCTCGACAGAAGAAACATTACCTACGGAAGTCGTTTTCAAGGAAAAATCTTCATCGTCAGGCAACTTGAATATATCGAAGATCATCAACCTAAGGGACCAAGCGGAAGTCGTTCCGGATTCCTGCGAGCCGAACCGAAACGGGTGCAATCCGTCATTTGGTATGAGTGCGGAACAGTTGGCGGAACAATCTGCACATTCCAGAATCCAGGAAATTCTATCTCCTGATTCTGGTCCCGCCGATACCATTTCCGAAGAATCAAAGGAATGCCTAAAAAGCATACTGGACACCATACAGAAGCCGGTAATGCTCTATGGCCCTCCCTCCGAGATTACTCTTGACGTCAAATGCAGCGACGGATCCACTTATTATTCTCAGTCGCTCCAAATATATGCAGAACAAAGTAAAATAACCCCAGAAGAAGCCGTCCAGAAATCTGAACAATGCGATAAAGACCGCGAAAGAATAAAAAAGAAAATCGATGAACAAATCGACAACTGCCTCGACATCAAAAAATCAACCGAAGCGGTCCTGTGCTACAACGATACCGCCAAGAACGCAGCGGGAACTTCATTCGACATCATCGAATGCGACGACGGGAAAAAGTACCTGCGCGAGCCCATCGTGGGCGTATCGGAAAGCCGACTCCCCTTGCCCGAAGGGGTCGAGAGTACGGCGCCGCAGCCAACGGAATCCTACGCCGCCAACTGCACTCCGTCTTCGGTCTGCATCGACAAGGTTGTCCTGGACGAGTTCGGGAACCCGCGAAACAGCGGCGGATGTGTTCCTACCACGGAATGTCCCTCTAGGCCGGAACAATAGCACGTATCATATGAAACGGAGTGGCTAACAAAATCAACACCTCGTGCCTTTAATACGGGAAAAACGCTTATAATCATCGCAACTTATTATATATATTAAAAGAAAGGCTCAAACCAAATTATCTTGCGATACAGGAGAAAATATGTTTTACAGGCACTGGAAAAAAATCGTTCTTGCGTTGACCGCATTTTTTTGGGTAAGCTGCACCTCCGAAGACGATGCACTACCCCTGTACGGAGTTGCCCCCGTACCGGAATCCAGTTCCGACGTCGCGGCCATCTCGTCAAGTTCCGAAACACCAAACTCCAGCGGTATCGCCGAATCGAGTTCCAGTAAAATCGTTGCCGAAAGTTCCAGTTCCACCGTAGCGGAGCAGTCCAGTTCCAGCCTCGGAAGCGACCAGTACCAGATGGCCAGCGATCCGGGCATCACCTGTACACGGTCCAACGTTCCCGGCTCCAACGATTGCCTCGATGCCGAAGATAGACGCTCTTGGACGGAAACCCGAAAAAAAATGCTGGAAGAAAACCAGACCCGCACATTGGCAGAACTTGATTCCCTCGAAGATGATTTGATAGTAGGATTTGATTATGGGGCACCCGAGTACGGTGTGCCGGACTGTACTCATAGGGATTTGGGATACGCCGTATATAAATGCACAAATAACGAAACGTATTCCGCAAGTTCGTTCTACAGCGACGAAATTCGAACCCTCTACACGGAAGAAGAATACAAGGCCAAGTATCCAGAAAAGTTCCAGTCCAGTTCTAGCGCGGAACCGGAGTCCAGCAGCGCAACACCCCCTTCCCCGCTTTGCCAAAAAACGGATTTTGCGACAACAGGCGAGCTCAGGGAATTGTTCGAAACGGACAAGGCAACCCTCCTAGACAGCGTCAAGGCCGAAAAAGGCGAAACGCTATCCCCGTCGGACTCCAGTTGTCTTTCGTATATCGAAGAATTGGGCGGCGAAATCATCTTGAAGAAGAACAAAGACTCTCATTCAGTCAACGTTCTCGCCAAAAAGCAGATCTGTGACGGAGACACCACCGTAAACCCGCACTATCAAAAGCAAATCGAAAAAATCGAAAATTTCCTCAAGAGGGAAATTGACGACTGCCTCACCCCACCAGACCCCGCTCCCTAGCCCCTGAATTCTATGCCCTACAAGTACCTCAAATATATTTTCCTTTCCATGCTCTCCCTTTTTTGGGGGGCTTGCGAAAACAGCGACGACAGTGTTGCAACTTATGGTTGCGATTCATACAAGTGCTACAATTCTACCGTCAAAACTCCATCGGGAAAAGTCGTAGACATCATCGAATGCGACAACAGCTACAAATTCCTGAGACATCCGAGACTTTACTACGAAGACCCCGAAGTTCGTGACTTTATGGACCAGGATCTCTTTTTTTCTGAAAACACACCCTACCCGGATGAAAGATGCGGAGCATCCAACTGCCAGCTCATCGGATCGAAAATTTGCTATGATATGAACTATAATGACGAAAACGGGAACGTCCATTCATACGATATTTGCGTCGCCACCGTAGACTGTCCAGAAAAGAAATAACGGGGAAAACAATGAAGCTGTCACTCAAGAAAAAACTAGCCCTCGAGGCCTACCGTCTTTACCGCCACGGAGAAACCAAGGCGCATCCACTCGAGTATTTCTTCTGGGAGTGCACGCTGCGCTGCAATCTGCACTGCCAGCACTGCGGTAGCGACTGCGTCAAGGACGCCATCCCCGACATGCCGCGGGAAGACTTCTTGCAGGTGCTGGACTCTCTGAAACCGCACATCGACCCGAAAAAATTTATTGTGGTGATTACCGGCGGCGAGCCGCTGATGCGCCCCGACCTCGAGGAATGTGGCAAGGAAATCCAGAAGCGCGGCTACCCCTGGGGCATGGTCACGAACGGGCTCGCCATGACGCCCGAACGCTTCACCAAGTACCTGAATGCTGGGCTGCGTTCGCTCACCATCAGCCTCGACGGGCTCGAAGAGACGCACAACCTGTTCCGCGGCGACAAGCACAGCTTCGACAAGGCCACACGCGCCATCAACATGGCTTCCCACGCCAAGGGGCTCACCTTCGACGTGATGACCTGCATAAACAAGAAGAACCTGCTCGAACTCCCCCGCATTCTGGAATTGCTCCTCAAGCTCGGCGTCAGGCGCTGGCGCGTTGCGACGGTATTCCCGAAGGGCCGCGCCAAGGACAACCCGCTGTTCCAGCTCACGAGCAAGGAATTCCGGCAAATTTACGACTTCATCCGCGAAGTCAAGAAACTCAAGGTCATTGACATCAGCGCCGACTGCGAAGGCTTCCTCGGCAGCTACGAAAAGGACGCGCGCGACTACCCGTTCTTCTGCAGGGCGGGCGTGAATATCGCCTCGGTGCTCTGCGACGGCAGCATATCGGCATGCCCGAGCCTGCGCGGTGACTTCATCCAGGGAAACATCTACAAGGACGACCTGTGGGACGTGTGGCAGAACCGCTACCAGGTGATGCGCGACCACAGCTGGGCCAAGACCGGCGACTGCAAGGACTGCAAGTACTGGCGCTACTGCGAAGGGTCGAGCCTGCACCTCCGCGACGAAAAATCCGGGGAACTGATGTACTGCCACGTGAAGCGGCTGGAGGAAGCGGGTGCGTAGGAGGCTCCAGGCTCGAAGTTCGAGGCTCGAGGAAAAAATCAAGGAATGAGGTCCGTGGGTCGGGCCTCGTTTCTTTATTCAAAAAACCATGTATTCAATCACAGGAAAATACTAATTTCGCAGAAGCACGTAAATTGTGAAAAAAAATGGTATATTGAGGGAAAAGTGGTGTTTATGAATATACACAAGCATTTAAGGAGTCTCTTCCTCATATCGACGGCCCTGTTCTGGGCCAACTGCAGCAACGACACCGACATCAGTTCTCCGAAGAATGATGCGGAGGGGTTGTTGAACAGTTTGAGCGATATCGAAAGTTCCTCTTCGAAGGAATCCGGCCAGGAACAGGCATCTTCGGCGGAAGAAAGATCCACCTCAGAAGGCAACCGCACGGAACAGGATTCCACGGCAGCAAAAAGCTCCTCTTCGCAGGGGAAGAAAACGGAGAGTTCTTCTTCACTTGACATGCAGAAGGTATATAAAGGAATTAATCCCATGATCGGGTCTGCGATTGGAGAAATCATACCGGATTCCTGCGAGCCAAATCGCTTCGGGTGGGATCCAAAAAGTGACGCTCTGATAAGTTTTTTTTCCAAAAATTCCACACGATTCAGAATTGAAAAAATGCTGTCGCCTGATTCGGGTTCAGCCGCTTCGATTTCAGAAGAATCCAAGGAATGCCTAAAAAGTATGCTAGACACACTGAGTCAAGCCGCTTATCTGTACGGATCGGACCCGCAGGTTGCGCTTGACGCCAAATGCAGCGACGGATCCATTTATTATTCAAAGGAAGTTACGGAATACGCAAAACGTGAAGGCATTTCTGAAGAAGAAGCCATCAAGGAATACGAAAAATACGACGACATGTATCGTAAGAAGACAATGATCCTGGACCAGGAAGTCGACAATTGCCTTGACCCCTCGGAAAGGCCTACGAGGATCATGTGCTACAGCGACACGGTTCAGAACACTTCGGGGAAAACGTTCGACATTATTGAATGCAGCGACGGGAAAAAATACCTGAGCCATCCCGTCGAGGACACAAACGAAAATTCCCTGCCCGAAGGAGTTCAAAAGGAGTTCATCACGCCACCGAATTCCTATTTGGCCAACTGCAACGGCAGCACGTATGTATGCAAATTCAGTTTTGACAGGCGCGTTGACGAATGCAACGGCATCATCAAATGCCCAAGTTCCGACCAGGCTGAATCATCCAGTCCCGACTTGGCGAAGTCCTCCAGTTCTAAGCAGAAACAGTCTTCCAGTTCGAAACAGGCAAAATCTTCCAGTTCCAGCAAAAAGACCGAAGAAAAAAGCAGTTCCTCGGCCACCTATGGCGGAGAATTCGCCAAGAAATCCATTCTTTAGAAAAAAGGGGGGCACTCATGAACATCCGCAAGCACCTTAAAAGGCTCTTTCTAGTATCAACGGCAATTTTCTGGACAAGTTGTAGCGACGATTCCCAATCGAGCAACCCGGTGGCGGAACCTGAAGCCAACAATTCCAGCGTGGCAGCGCAATGCCACGAGGCAGAAAAAGTCGTAAAACGGAAATTCAACACGGATATAATGAATGACCCGGTAGCTTACGCAACTAAAAGCGCCGAAAGTGGGGCGCAAATAACGATTCGTGATTCCATTGAAGAATATGTATTGGAAAATAACTTACGTAGCGAGAGTCAAAAAATTTCAGACAACGCACCGGCTTGCCTAAAAAGAATGCTCGACACACTCGAAACCCCGGTCTATCTATATGGCGCTCCTAGCCCAGATTACATTGCGACAAAGTTTGAATGCGATGACGGTTCATCCTACATCAACGAGGATTACCTTCGTTACCAAGAAGAATTGGAAGAATATGAAAAGAAATACGCAATCTTCAATGAAACCTACGACCAGATCGAAGAAAAAAGGGTTGCGGAACTTAAAAACCTGATGGATTCCTGTATCAATCACCCGGAAGACTTCCCCCCATCCAACGATGAATACTTCGACTATGACGATGAAGAAGACTCTGACGATGAAGAAGATTCTGACGAAGAAAACGAGAAAGAGGAATAAGCCATGAACACAAGAAAGTATCTAAAAGGCCTATTTCTGCTTGCAACACTGTTCCTGGCTGGTTGCGGGGACGAGTCCGAAAGTACACCTGCCGCACCAGACAACTCGGTAGAGAATTCCGGCATGGCGGGAACCGACTCCTTGGACAACACCGTATTTTCATGCCATGATTCAAATAAACAAAGAGTATGGAATCTCACCACAGTCAACAGGGAAAACCCCGAAATATATGCCATAGAATTGGCAACCTATATGGCACAGGAGACTTTTTATTCCATTCTCCAGGACACCGTAGCCCAAAATCATTTTGAAAGCGAAGAAGAGACATATACAGAAGGAACTCCCAGCTGTCTCATAGATTTGATAGACGAAGTTAGTGATTTTCCTGGTTGGTTGTACGAAACATATGATTCAATCCCATCAGAAATTGTATGCAGCGATGGTTCAGTCCACCCCAAGGACGAATACATCATTCACACAGAACGGCTAAAGAATTACGGCGTAGACAACTTCGATCAGGCATTTGACAGTACTTATGAAAGTACGCTTAAAGAATTCCGAGTTCGATTGGATTCCTGCATGCGCTAGCTGAATAATATTATCGTCGTATTTTTGTATATTTCTCCCCAAAAGGGAGGCATATGAGCATTTTCTTGAACAGACATTGGAAAAAGATTGTCCTTTCCGTGACTGCGGCATTTTGAGCCAGTTGCGACGGCGATTCCACCATAGCAGCCAGCAATGACAACGAAAAAGAGGACACGGTCATCGAAACCAGTTCTTCTGCAAAGGCCGTCTCCAGCAGTTCAAAAAAAGCGGACTCCTCCAGTTCCAAGGAAGAAAAGTCGTCCAGTTCCAGCAAGAAAAACAGTGGCGGGGACTTCCAGGGCGAATTCGCCAAGTCCGGTTTATAGCGCGTTTCAAAATTAGATGCAGGCAATCACAAGAAAATACCGATTCATCGGTTACTTGAATAATGTAAAATAAAAATGATATATTCTCCTCTGGGAACAAAGGAAATGTTATGAATATCCACAAATTTTTCAATAAAGTTTTTCTTATATCCGCAGCGCTCTTTTGGACTAGTTGCTCTGACGACATTTCGAACAACAATCCGGTGAATTTGCAGAGTCCAGATTCACAAGGTCAGGACATTCGACAAACCGAAAGCTCTAGCTCTATATCGAGCGGCAGTCAAGAGAACCTTCAACCGGAAAGTTCGTCATCCATAGCATCATCGAGCGACAGCCAAGAGGACATTCAACCAGAAAGTTCATCATCCATAGCATCATCGAGTAGCCGCCAGAGAACGTGCTCAGAAAAAACAGAAATTAGCAGATTACCTAAAGAACCAATCAGCCTAACCAAAAATGACGCAATAGAAAATGCAGAATTCGCTGCTCAACTCATCACGGCCGAATATGTTATGAGCGAAGTTCACTCAAGGCCGAATGCCTGTAGAGAGAAATATCCTAAAGGAACCCCATTTTGCCTTGCTAAAATGGCCGATTCTCTAGGTGAACTTTTAACGATAAAACCCTTGTACGGAGCTCAGCCACTTCCAGACAACATCATAAAAGAACTCGTATGTGATGACGGTACGACATATGTCACAGAACAATATCTTGCCTACGAAAAACAGCTTGAAGAATACAACAAACAAAAGTCCATCTATGAGGAATATTTTGAACAGGCTTACGATAAGCGGCTTGCGGAATACACCACCCTGCTTGATTCCTGCATCAATCACCCGGATGATTTCAATCCGGCAGATGAAGAAGAATTAAGGGCATACGAAGAATCCCTCTGTGACATTGATGTCGAAGATGACGATGAAGACGAGTCCAAATAAGGACGCCAAATAATCAATTCGTATTAATTTTGTATATTTCGCTCAAAAAAGGGCGAATTATGAGCATACTCTTACACAAGCATTGGAAAAAGGTCCTGCTATCGTTGACGGCGGCATTTTGGGCCAGTTGCGACGGCGATTCCACCATAGCAGCCAGCAATGACAACGAAAAAGAGGACACGGTCATCGAAACCAGTTCTTCTGCAAAGGCCGTCTCCAGCAGTTCAAAAAAAGCGGGCTCCTCCAGCTCCAAGGAAGCAAAGTCGTCCAGTTCCAAGCAGAAAAAATCGTCCAGTTCCAGCAAGAAGGCCGAAGCCAAGAGTTCCTCGAGCGTAAGCGACGACGATTCGGCAGAATCCAGCAGTTCCAAAAAGGCGGACACCTCCAGTTCCAAGGAAGCAAAGTCGTCCAGCTCCAAAAAAGGCAAATCTTCTAGCTCCAGTGTGAAGGAAGCTCCCGAGTCGTCATCCAGCAGCTTCGAGAACGTCATCGTTCCGCTGTACGGCATCGAGCCTCCCATCGATTTCAAATCCAGCAGCAGCCGCGGGCATATCATCCGCCCCCGATCCAGCAGCAGCTTCGAGAACGTCATCGTTCCGCTGTACGGCATTGAACCTCCAATCAAATTCAAGTCCAGCAGCAGCCGTGGGCAAATCATCCGTCCCAAGTCCAGCAGCAGTTTTGGGAAAATCCGCCCGAAGTCCAGCAGCAGCTTCGAGAACGTTATCGTTCCGCTGTACGGAGTCCGCCCCGGAGACCTCATCGACATAGAAAAGCCGAAGATTACGAAAGAATAATCCGGTCCATTTAGAACAAACTTTCGGGCAACGTCGTTGCCCTTTTTTTATTCACAAAACGTAAAGCACCCCCGAACAACACAGAATATCTTATTTTTTCGTTTTTTTAGAAAAAAAGGCAAATGGGTTGCCAAATATTTAAATAAATTGGGGGTAATGAATCAACTCAGTCTGACAACGAACCAAGTGCATATTGTCGATATGCTCATACGCAAGAATCCCAAGCTGGACCGTGGGATTCTCGAGACTGCAGTAGCCTTCATTGCCGACGCCCACGAGGGCCAGTACCGCAAGAGCGGCATGCCCTACACGGAGCACCCTTACGAAGTCGCAAAGATCCTCGCCGACCTGAAGCAGGACCAGCCTACCGTCCTTGCCGGGCTCCTCCACGACGTAGTGGAAGACACCCCGCACACATTGAAGGAAATCGCAGAAAAGTTTGGTGACGAAACAGCATTCATGGTCGATGCCGTCACGAAGATTACCGAAGCCCAGCAGTCAAGCAAGACCGCCCAGAAGGCGGAGACCTACCGCAAGCTCATCACGGCCATGGCCAAGGACCCCCGGGTCATCATGATCAAGATTGCCGACCGCATCCACAACATGAGGACCATGCGGTACATGAAGCCCGAGAAGCGCAAGTCCATTGCGCAAGAGACGCTGGACATCTACGTGCCGCTCACCCACAGGTTCGGTCTGTACAACCTCAAGAACGAACTGGAAGACCTCTCGTTCAAGTACGTCAATCCCGACGAATACCAGAAAATCGTCGAAGCGCTCATTGAGAACAAGGAAAGCCGAGAAAAATACATCCAGTCCGTTATCGGGCCTCTGCAAATCAAGATGGCCCTGGAAGACTTCGACTGCACCATCCAGGGGCGCACCAAGAACATTTACAGCATCCACAACAAGATGGTGAACCGCGACTGCCAATTCGAAGACATCTTCGACATCTTCGCCATCCGCATCATCGTGGATACCATTCCAGAATGCTACCTGGCCCTGGGCTACGTCCACAACCTCTGGACTCCCATGCAGAGCCGCTTCAAGGACTACATCGCCACACCGAAGCCAAACCTCTACCAGAGCATCCACACCACGGTCATCGGCCCGGAGAACAAGATGGTCGAGGTGCAGATCCGCACCAAGGACATGGACCTCACCGCCGAGAAAGGATTCGCCGCGCACTGGGCATACAAGTTGGAAACCCAACACGAAGGCGAGGAACTCGCCTGGCTCGACCACATGGTCAAGTTGCAGTCGGAAATTTCGGACAGCAAGGAATACCTGGACTTCTTGAAGGTGGACCTGAAACCGGAAGGCATCACGGTGTTCACGCCCAAGGGTAATTCCATCGAACTGCCGAACGGCGCTTGCGTCCTCGACTTCGCGTTCGCCATCCACAGCGAACTCGGGCTGCACTGCATCGGAGCCCGCATCAACGACGAAGTGGTGAGTCTGGACAAGGTTATTCCTAATGGAGCCACCATCCAGGTGCTCAAGAGTCAAAACCAGGAACCCAGCCCGGAATGGCTCGACCTGGTGAAGACGGTCAAGGCCAAGCAGGAACTGCGCCGCTGGATGAAGACCAGCATTATCCAACAGGCTCGCAGCCTGGGCAAGGAAATCTGGACACGCGAACTCCGCCTGAAAAAAATCAGCAAGGACCACATCCCGCAGGAAGAGGAAATCAAGCGCTACTTTGGCGTACAGTCCAAGGACGACCTCTTCGAGCGCATCGGCCAGGGCGAACTGCCTCTCGCCGACATCCAGCGTTTCTTGAGCCACGGGGACATCGCCCCCAAGGAAGTCAGCGCGCTGCGATTCTTCCCGACATTTACCCGGGACCGCGGCGACGACATGCCTCTGCAGATTGGCCAGGAGACCAGTTTGCTCATCCACTTCGCAGACTGCTGCGCACCGGTCCCCGGCGATGACATCGTCGGCGTTCTCCGTCCGCAGATTGGCATCGAGGTGCACAAAATTCACTGCCAGACACTCAAGGAACTGCCCGCCGGACAGCAAATCGCAGTGAAATGGAGCGAAGACACCACGAAACCGTTCACGGCGCACCTCACCATCGAGACAGACAACCGAAAGAATATTACCTTAGATATATTGCAGGAACTCAAGAATGCCAACGTTTTCCTGGATCGGATGACTGTCGTCAGCGCCAAGTACTCCGGAAGGATACGCCTAGTATTCAAGGCTTTCCGCAAAGAACAAGTCGATACAATCATAAGCAAGATTCACTTGATCTCAGGCGTAAGGGAGGTTGAGAACGCATGATTACGGCACTCCACCATAGCGATTACACTCTCAAGAACCGCGCATTCAACTGCCGCATGCGTAACCGCTATTACGAGGAGGTCTACTACGCGTTCCGGGCCCTCACCCCCGGCGGGGATCCATCAGCCCCGGGCACCTATTCCGGATGGTTCCAGCACCTGGCCAAAGAAATCAAGCATTACGAGCGCCTGCTCATGACCTGCCTAGAATATGCGCAGGCCGCCGTGTTCTACGGCAAGGCAGACAATGCAACGCTCTACTCCAAGGACAAACGCTGGGGTATTCTACAAGAAGAAATATTCCTAGTGCACTTCTTGCAGGAACTGCTTTCCACAACCCGCTACATCATCTCGCGAATCGAGACCGACCGCATGCTGCAGCAGTGGAGCACATCCATGCAGGACATGAAGGCAAAGCCGGTAGGCTCCGGATTCGTCACTAGCATCCAACAGAAACTCAACGCCATGAATGCGGCCACCCTAGACGAGTTCAAGGAACTGATGAAGCACGTCATGGAACGTTTCCAGATAGGCAACACGCTGTTCGGCACCGTACAGGAATTGCAGAATTTCTACTAAGGCGATGAGCGATGAGCAATGAGCGATGAGGTATGAGATATGAGGTATGAGATATGAGACATGAAACAACAGGTGTCCATGGGATGGATATTTATACTCAAAGGCACGAAGTGCCGTGCTCAATGCTCATAGCGAAGCGGGCTCACTGCGACAAACTACTAATCACCAACCACTAACCATTCACCATGTCCGAATATATCATCCTATCCATATTTCTTTTCCTAGGCGCGTTCATCGCGGCGGCGGCGACTGTTGTCGGCTTGCTGCTCGGCTACCGCACTAGGAACACGAAAAACAAGATGGCCCCCTACGAATGCGGCATGCAGACCATCGGCAACGCAAGAATCCAGTTCAAGGTGGGCTACTACCTGTTTGCATTGCTCTTCCTCGTGTTCGACATCGAAGCGCTGTTCCTGTTCCCCGTTCTCGCGAACTTCAGGGAAATCATGTCGGGCAACACCCCGCTTTCGCCCGTAGTCGTCATCGTCGATCTCGCTATTTTCATCGCAATCCTGGTCTCAGGCCTCGCCTACGCTTGGAAAAAAGGAATTCTCAAATGGGAATAATCAACTACGCCCCGAAAATCCTGGACCCGATTCCCGGCGGCAAGTACATAGTCAACCTTGTCGACTACGTGGTGAACTGGGCCCGCGCCAACTCCATCTGGCCCCTCACCTACGGTACCAGCTGCTGCGCCATCGAGATGATGAGCAGTTCCATGGCCCGCTACGACATTGCGCGTTTCGGTTCCGAAGTGTTCCGCGCCTCCCCCCGCCAGGCAGACCTTTTCATTTTGGCTGGTACGATTACTCGCCGCATGGCTCCCGCCATCCAGATGCTCTGGGAGCAGATTCCCGGCCCCAAGTACGCGATTGCCATGGGCGCATGCACCATCAGCGGTGGCCCGTTCATCTACGATAACTACGCCGTCGTCCGCGGCGCACAGAACCTCATCCCGGTCGACGTGTTCGTTCCCGGATGCCCGCCGCGCCCAGAAGCATTGTTCCACGGGCTTCTCACGCTGCGCGAAAAGATCTTGAAGGAAACCTGCCGCCACCCGTGGCACGTTGGCCGCCCGAAAGACGTGTCCACCATGGACCGCTACCGCGAAGCCGCCAAGACCTGGGCCGCCCTCGAAGAAATGAAGGACGAGGAAATGGCAGAAGCCCGCGCGAAGTTCAAGGAAGAACATCCCGACTACAAGAGCGCTTTCAAGCCCATCCGCATCAAGAAGGAAGAGTTCCCCGAAGTTCCCCGCGAACCCAAGGGCACTGCAGGGCTTACGCAGTCCGAACTCTTCGCCAAGCTCCGTGCGAAATTCCCCAAGGTGACCGTCCACACGCACAGCGAAGACCCCATCGAGGATGTCGTGGCCGCAATCCCGGCCGACTGTCCGCTCGAGGTCCTCGTGGAGCCCGAAGACTACCTGCCCATGGTCAAGTTCCTGAAGGAAAACCAGAATTTCGACATGGACTACCTGATCGACATCACCGCCATCGACTACGACGACCATTTCGACATGGTGACCATGCTGAGAAGCATCGGCAAGGGCCACAAGCTGTTCCTGAGCGTGCAACTGAAAAAAAACTTCAGCATTAGCGAAGAGAAGCGCCCGACGGCACTCCTCGCCACGATTGACAGCATCAGTTCCCTGTACCCCGGCGCCGAAATCAAGGAACGCGAAGTCTACGACATGTTCGGCATCAACTTCAAGGGACATCCCGACCAGCGCCGCATATTCCTGGACAAGGATTTCGTCGGTTACCCGCTCCGCAAGGACTTCACGCACTCGGAAATCATCAGGAGGCCCGTATGAGTACACTTCCTCCAGGATTCCGCATCCAGCGCGAAACCAACACCGAAGAATTTTTCATCAACATGGGTCCGCAGCACCCGAGTACGCACGGTGCATTGCGCCTTGCGTTGCGCATGGACGGCGAGACCATCGTGGAACTCGTGCCGCATTTCGGCTACATCCACCGCGGCATGGAAAAGCAGGCGGAATCGATGAGCTACCTGCAGTACATCGCGCTTTCCGACCGCCAGGACTACCTCACCGCCATCCAGAACAACCTGGGTGTCGTCATCGCCCTAGAGAAGGGCATGAACGTGGGTGTTCCCGAAAAGGCTGAATATATCCGCGTGATGCTCCAGGAACTGGGCCGCATTGCAAGCCACCTTGTGTTCTACGGCTGCTTCGGCGGTGACCTCGGCGGACAGACCTGCCTGCTGTTTGGCTTCAAGGAACGCGAGATGATTCACGACATTCTAGAAGAAGTCACAGGCTCGCGCCTCACCACGAACTTCTTCAGGCCGGGCGGAAGCCGTTATGACGTGCCCGACACGTTCATCCCGCGAGTGAAGGCTTTCCTCGACCACCTCGAAGGCGCCATGCGCGACTACGAGAGGTTCCTCTCCAAGAACATCATCGTGCTGGAAAGAAGCGTCGGCATCGGCATCCTGAGCAAGGAAGACGCCATTGCCTACGGATGCTCGGGTCCCGTGCTGCGAGCCAGCGGTGTGAACTTCGACGTGCGCCGCGCAAACCCCTACAGCATCTACAGCCAGCTCGACTTCGACGTTCCCGTGTTCCAGAACGGCGACTGCTACGACCGCTACAAGATCCGCATCGCCGAAATCCACGAGTCCATGAAGATTTTGCGCCAGTGCATCGACAAGTTCCCGAAGGAAGGTCCGTGGCGCAGCAAGGAAAAACCGGTCCGCCTCCCCGTCGGCCGCTACTACAGCGAAATCGAGACAGCGAAAGGCCTGTACGCCACCTACGTCGTGGCGGCGACCACCGGCGAGAAGCCCTACCGCATCCACACGCGCGGCCCGAGTTTCCCGCACATCGCAGCACTCAACAAGATGGTCCAGGGCCACAAGATTTCCGACCTCGTGACCATCATGGCAACCCTCGACCCCGTGATTCCCGAAATTGACAGGTAACCTATGTACGTTCCCTCCGTTACACATCCTATAGGCGATTTCGTCCGCGAGTGGGTCCCGAAACTTTCGGCCTACCTGCCGGAACAGCTCCAGTCCCAGACTCTCGACACCATCGTCGCCTTTCTGGTGAACGCAGTCATCTGCGTCGTGGCTGTATGCGCCGTCAACATCGGCTCGGCCCCCATCCTCATCTACATGGAACGCAAGGTCTGCGCGCACGTGCAATGCCGACTCGGTCCCATGCGTCTCGGCTGGCACGGAACCATCCAGACCATCGCCGACGTCATCAAGATGCTCTTCAAGGAAGTCTACGCCCCGAGCGGTGCCGACAAACTCATGTTCTATCTCGCCCCGCTGATCGTGCTCATCGCGCCCTTCATGGTGGCGGCCCTCATCCCCTTCGACAAGAACCTCGTGGTGTCCGACGTTTCCATGGGCATCCCGCTGATTATCGCCGTGAACGGTTTCGGCGTGCTCGGCATCTTGCTCGGCGGATGGAGCAGCAACAACAAGTACTCGCTGCTGGGTGCGCTCCGTAGCGGCGCCCAGATGATCAGCTACGAGATTTCGTTCGCGATGATTCTCCTGTTTGTCGTGATGATTTCGGGCTCCACGAACTTGATGACCATCACGCAGAGCCAGGCCGGCACCATCGCCGACTGGTTCATCTTTAAGATTCCTGTTCTCGGGTTCATCGGATTCATCCTGTTCTTCATTTCCTCCACCGCCGAAATGAACCGCGCCCCCTTCGACATCGCCGAAGCCGAGCAGGAACTCACCGGCGGCTACCACACGGAATACAACGGCACGCCGTTCGCCATGTTCTACCTCGCCGAATACATCGCCCTTGTGACGAACTCGGCACTCGCGACGACATGCTTCCTCGGCGGTTTCCATGCGCCCTGCATCGGAGTCGCCCTTGTCGACAACTACCTTACCATGGTTCCCGGAGTCGTCTGGTTCTTTGCCAAGGTATTCTTCATGATTTGGTGCTACATGATGGTCCGCTGGACGTTCGTCCGCCCGCGCGTCGACCAGCTCATGGATTTTGAATGGAAGTTCCTGCTGCCGGTCAACCTGCTGCTCCTGGGCGCAGGTGCGGCTTATATAGTGATTTGTGGTTAGAGATTAGTAAATAGAGTTTTTTATGCAAGAGAATCTTACATTAATACAATATTTCAAGCGCTACCTGAAGCGCTGCATCACGGGTCCCTGGAGCCTGATTTGCGGCCTTTCCGTTTCGCTCAAGTATTTCTTGAGTCCGTGGAAGATCGTCACCGAGCAGTATCCCGAAAACAGGAAGACTCTCAAAATGCACGAGCGCTACCGCGGCCGACTCGAAATGGTCGAGGACGAGCAGGGCAACAACCGCTGCACGGCCTGCGGCATGTGCGAAAGGGCCTGCCCCAACGCGAGCATCAACGTGCTTTCGACAAAGAATATCGCCGGCAAGAAGGTGCTGGGCCGCTACGTCTACCACTTTGCAAGCTGCACACAGTGCGGCCTCTGCGTCGAGGCGTGCCCCTTCGGCGCCATCGTCATGAGCCCGGCCTTCGAGGTCGCGACGACGGATCCGTCTTCGCTCGAAATGATTTTGAACAAGAAGGAGGGACAAGGCTAATGTTCCCGAACCTGACCATTCCCGATTTTCCGCTGTCCTTCCCGCTTGGCGGCACGGACATCGCCTTTTACGTTGTTGCGCTCATCATCCTGATTACCGCAGTGATGACCGTTGCCGTAAAGAACATCCTGCAGAGCGCGGTGTTCCTGATATTCTCCTTCGTGACGACGGCCGTTCTCTACCTGTTGCTGCACGCCGAGTTCATTGCGCTCGCCCAGGTGATGGTCTATGTCGGAGGTGTTGTCATCTTCATCGTCTTCACCATCCTGCTAACAAGCCATCTTGGCGAGGATTCCTTCTCGACAAAGGTGCCTCGCATCTTCACGGCATTCGTCATCTCGATTGCATTCGTGTTCGTCATGATCAAGTGCATCCTGCCCTTGCCCGAGCTTTCTAGCGGTACGGTTGCCGCCCCCGACAACTACGCCTCTCTGGAACAGTTCGCACAGCGCCTCCTCGGCTACGGTGCGGACGGCTTCGTCATCCCCTTCGAAATTGTAAGTATCCTTCTCCTAATGACGCTCATTTGCGCAATCACCGTTGCGCGCAGGAGCAAGGAGGAAAAAGAATGACTTTGATGAACTGCCTTATCCTCGCGTTTCTCCTCTTCGGTATCGGAGTATGGGGTCTCATGCGCAGGCGCCACCTCATCGGCATGCTCATTTCCATCGAGCTCATGCTGAATGCGGCGAACATCAACTTTATCTCCTTCGCCTATTTCAGCGCGAAAGATTCCACAGCGGGCGCACTCTTCAGCATTTTCGTCATTGCGGTCACGGCATGCGAAATGGCAATCGCCCTTGCCATTATCGTCAACATGTACCGTCGCCACCACAGCCTTGACGCCGACCAGTTGAGGGATTTGCATGATTAACGGAATTACCCTCAGCTACTTTATTTTCCTCCTGCCGCTGCTCGTATTCGTGATCAATGGCCTGTTCGTCGGGAACCGCTCGGCGAAGGGTGCCGCCGCGATCGCGGTCATCGGGAACGGAATCGCGGCGGTCTGCGCCATCCTCGTTGCCGTCGACTACTTCACGTCCGGGATGGCGCCAGGGAAGGTGATTCCTTACGAATTCACCTTCCTGCCCTTCGCCGGTTTCAACGCGAACATCGGCCTCTTAACCGACCCGCTTTCCATGATGATGATGGTCGTCGTCACCTTCATCAGCTTCATGGTGAACATCTACAGCATCGGCTACATGCGCAAGGACCGCTCGGCTGGGCGCTTCTTCAGCCTTCTTTCGCTGTTCAGCTTCTCTATGCTCGGTCTCGTTGCTGCAACAAACCTCTTCCAGATGTTCATCTTCTGGGAACTGGTGGGTGTTTCCAGCTACCTGCTCATCGGCTTCTGGTACCACAAGCCCTCGGCTGTCAGCGCATCCAAGCAGGCGTTCATCCTCACCCGCTTCGCCGACAGTTTCTTCCTATGTGGCATCGTGCTCGTGAGCTACATCGTCGGCTCATTCGACTTCTCCGTCATCAACGACCTGACCCTGCACGACTTCTACCACACGACCATCAACCTGGGCATCACCACCATCTCGCAGGCCGACGCGCTCATTCTCGGCGCCGTGCTCATCTTCATCGGCGGCTGGGGCAAGTCCGCCATGTTCCCGATGCATATCTGGCTCCCGAACGCCATGGAAGGCCCGACACCGGTATCTTCCATCATCCACAGTGCGACCATGGTCGTGGCCGGCGTCTATCTCGTCGCCCGTCTGTTCCCGTTCTTCGCCATCTGCAAGGGCACGCTCAACATCATTATGGTCGTGGGCGCATTCACCATGGTATTTGCCGCAGTCATCGCCTGCACGCAAAAAGACATCAAGCGCATCCTCGCTTATTCCACGCTTTCGCAGCTGGGCTACATGATGTTTGCGCTCGGCGTCTGTAGCATGGGCGATGTCATCGTCGCTACCGGCTGGACGGCATCCACCTTCCACATCTTTACGCACGCCTTCTTCAAGTGCAGCCTGTTCCTCATCGCGGGTTCCGTCATCCACGTGGTCCACACCAACGACCTCGACAAGATGGGCGGACTCTGGAGCAAGATGCCCTTCACCTACTGGTGCTGCTTCATCTGCGTGCTTGCGATTTCGGGCATTCCGCCGTTCTCCGGCTTCTTCTCGAAGGACGAAATCATCCTCGCGGCATTCCAGGGACACCACTACGTCGTCTTTGGCCTCGCTCTCCTCACGAGCGGACTCACCACGTTCTACATGTTCCGCATGTTCTTCCTTACCTTCCACGGGGATCCCCGCAGCGATCTCGTGCGCGGCCACCGCATCAAGGAAGACTTCGCCATGACGCTCCCCATCGTCGTGCTTGCCATCCCGAGTTTCCTGGGCGGCTACATCGCCAAGGGCTTCTTCGAACACTTCTTCAAGCCCGGTTCGCTGCATGTCCCGCAGCTAGTCAAGCTCGAGGAACTCCCGTGGCTCCCCTACATCGCCGTGGCCGTGGCGCTTATAGCCCTGTTCATCGCCTGGGTATGCTACTGCAGCCCCAAGGCCAAGATTAGCAAGGCCCTCGACGAGACCAACCGTACGCGTCTGTACAAGACGGTCTATCACAAGTTCTACTTCGACGAGATGTACTACGCCGTGGTCCGGCAGTTCGTGTTCGGCGGCATCGCCCGCACGGCAAGATTCATCCAGGACTACATCATCGAAGGCCTTCTCGCCTTCGTGGTCAAGGCACTCCACAAAATGGGCGACCTGGTACGCTTCGCGCAGTCCGGCTACATGCCCTTCTATCTCGGGACACTCATTGTCGGAATCATCTTCTGGCGAATCTTTGGACAACTTCCGCTGTAGGTTTTTATGGATACGCTACTTTTTAACGTTATTTGGGCAATTCCCCTGCTGGCAGTGGCGATAAGCGTGCCTATTCCGAGCACGCACATCAAGGCAATCAAGCTGCTGCATGTCATTTCGGGCACAGTCGTGATGGGGATTATCGGATACCTCACCTACCGCGTCTACACCATGGGCGCAGCCCCCGCCGACCCCAAGGCATTCCCGCTCCTGCTGCGTTTCTTTACCGACATTCCGTGGCTGAACAGCATCAACGCGCACTACACCGTCGGTGCCGACGGCCTGAACATCCTGCTGCTGTTCCTCACCTCGGCTATCGTCTGGACGGGCATGCTCGTCAGCTGGAACATCAAGGGCAACCAGAAAATCTTCTTCGCCCTTATCCAGATTCTTGCGACCAGCGTCTACGGAGTGTTCATGAGCATGGACCTCGTCCTGTTCTTCGTGTTCTACGAGATGGAAGCGCTCTGCATGTACCTGATGATTGCCGGGTACGGTTCCGGCAACAAGGATTACGGCGGTAAGAAGCTCACCTTGACGCTCGCCTTCGGCTCCTCGATGATTCTTGCGACCCTGTTCGGAATTTACTTCCAGTCCGGGCTCGACAGCTGGAGCATCATGGCCCTTTCGAGGATTACGCTCCCGATGAACTTCCAGATGTGGGCCTTCCCCGTGATGTTCATGGGCTTCGCAGTTTCCAGTTCGCTCTTCCCGTTCCACTTCTGGAGCCCCGACGGCCATTCCGCGGCACCGACTGCAGTTTCCATGCTCGCTGCCGGCGTGATGATGAAGATGGGTGCCTACGGCTGCCTGCGCGTGGCCATGTTCCTCATGCCCGAGGCGGCCAAGATATGGCTTCCCTACGTTGTCGCGCTCCTGATATTCAATGTGGTGCTCGGCCCCTTCATCGCCATCCGCCACAAGGATCTCAAGTACATCACCGCATACAGTTCCATCAGCCACCTCGGCCTCATATTCCTCGGTCTCGCGGCACTTACACCCGTGGGCCTGCGCGGCGCTAGTCTCCAGATGATCTCGCACGGATTCCTCACCGGGCTCTTCTTCGCGACCATCGGCATGATCTACGAACGTACGCACACCCGCGACATTACCCAGATGGGCGGCATCATGCGCAAGCTCCCGTTCCTCGGAGTGGGATTCGTCATCGCGGGTTTTGCCGGCCTCGGGCTTCCCGGATTCAGCGGGTTCATCGCCGAGAGCAACATCTTCATCGGTGCGTTCCAGCAGGATTCCACCATCACGCGCTTCGTGACCGTGCTTGCCATCCTAAGCATCACCACGACAGCCGTTTACATATTGCAGACAGCGAACCGCATGCTGCACGGCAACATGCCCGCCAAGTACGAAACGCTTACCGACGCCGACCTTCGCGAAAAGATCGTTGTCGTCTTCCTGGTTTTATGCCTGCTGATTATCGGCGTTTGCCCCGGCTGGATAGCCGACATGCTCGACACGAGCATCGCCCCGATTTTTGACAGGATTGCCGCCGCGACGGCCACCGTGGTTGGAGGTTAAACAATGAACTTTATCCTACCGAACTTCATCATTCCTGACGCGCTCCTCCTACTTTTCCCGTTCATTGTCATCGGGAGCAGGCTTTTCTGCAGCTACCGCTCGCAGATTCCTTGGCGCATCGCGAACATCGGCTTCATCGCCATCTTCGTCCTTCTGAATTTCATCCCGCTCACCAACAACGTCGGCAAGTTCTTCATCTGCAACTGGAAAATTGACGACTTCGGCGTGCTCATCCGCGAAGTGCTCATGCTTTCGGCCATGCTCGGCATGTGGCTTTCGAAAGACTACTTCGAGCACGGGGCCGACGGCAAGCCGCAAATGCACCAGATTGCGGAATTCACCGGCGCGATAGCGTTCGCCACCTTTGGCGGCTTCACCATCGTCTCGGCATGCGACATGCTCACGTTCTTCCTCGGCCTCGAAATCGCCACCATTCCGATGTATGCGCTCACGGCCTGGAACAAGAAAGACCAGTTGGGCTCCGAGGCGGCCACAAAGTACATCATGATGGGCTCTGTAGCAACAGCGTTCGAGCTGTTCGGCTTCAGCTACCTGTACGGTTTCTCGGGATCCATCTACTTCAACGACATCCGCATGGCTGTCGAGGCCAGCGCGACACACCCGCTGCTGTGGCTGTCCATCCTGTTCCTCTTCTGCGGAATAGGCTTCAAGCTCACGCTGTTCCCGTTCTACACCTGGGCCCCCGATGTCTACGAAGGCGCCCCCACTCCGGTGACGGCGGTCCTTTCCGTCACGTCCAAGGCGGCGGCCATCGCCTTCCTCGTCGTGCTCGTCTTCGGCCCCCTCGCCCCCGTGCAGGAACAGATGGCTCCGTTCATCGCTCTGCTCGCCGGCACAACGCTCTTTGTCGGCAACCTGGGCGCTCTCAAGCAGACACGCCTCCGCCGCTTCATGGCCTACAGTTCCATTGCGCAGGCCGGCTATATCATGATTGCGCTCCTCGGGCCCGTCGAGATGGCACGCACGGCCATCATCTACTACCTGTTCGTCTACGCGCTCTCGAACTACCTCGCATTCTTCATCTTCGGCATCATCGGCCACCACCGCGAAGAGACGTTCGACTCCCTGCGCGGGCTCAGCAAGCAGAACCCGGCACTCGCCATTGCGCTAGCCGTGTCCATGTTCAGCCTTGCGGGCATTCCGCCCCTTGCTGGTTTCTTCGGCAAATTCCACCTGTTCTTCGCCGGCGCAACAACCGGTCACTATGCGCTCGTGGCCTTTGCCGTACTGAACAACGTCGTCGCCCTTTACTACTACTTGCAGCTCATCAAGAGCGCCTGGATCGACGAGCCCGAAGACCACCTCTCACCGTTGCGCCTTACAAAGCGCCAAAGAACGATTATCGTGGCGCTTACCGTCGCTGTCGTGCTGCTCGGCATACTTCCCTTCCTGAGCAACAACATCTTTGGCGGATTTACGTTCTAGTGTGAGCTATGAGCTATGAGCTGTGAGGTATGAGGTCGTTCTTCGCACTCTGAGGAGTGAGAATAGTTTCTGCAGTTTTGCTACTCGTTGCTGACTGCTCAAAGGGGCTTTAGCCCCGACCTCACTTCTCATTATCACGCACTTTGTGCATTAATAACAGACGGCGAAGCCGTGATATTTCTCCCTAGCCCCTAGATCCTAGCCTCTAGATCCTACCCCCTACCATACAAAAAACCTCCCCGAAGGGAGGCTCGTTTAATTTCGTCAAGCAGATTTACTTACTGCAGATGTCTTCAGCACCACCAATATCCGAGATGCTGAACGGCTGCGTCCATTCGCTCCAGTCTGTCTCGCCATTCTTGTCGGTCCAGACAATGCGGAGCTGTACGAAGTAGTCACAAAGTCCGCGGAGATAGCTTAGCAAGCACGAGGACATAATCTCTTCTCTATTCATTAGCCTGATTCGTGTAGATTCATCTGTGGAAGGATCATAAATCTTCGAGTGATCAGATGATACGTAACCGGATTTATATACACAATATTCGTGCATCTCCATTACGGAATCCTTCTTTTGACCATTTTCCCAGATGGAAGCAACAATCGAATCGGATTCATAGAATCCCTTAGTGATGGACGGTTCCGCATACGGGAATGCTTCAGTCCAATAGCAGCTATCACAAGCATCCGAATTTTTCTTGCCTTCGCACCCTTCAATCTTGAAGTCATTATAATGCTGCAGAGAAGTGAACCAGCGGGCCTCGTAGTAAACAGTATCCGTATATTCCGATTCGGCGATATACTTGCTGATAAAGTTACCGGTAATCGTGTATGACGCAGTAGCACCAACATACGATATATCGGTCTTCGTAGAAGTATCCTGGTCCACTTCGTAGGCCGTGGTGTACCACTTGACCATCTTCATCGACGGAACAGGAACATCAAGCGCCATGTATTCGCGGTACGGAATTTCCGGAGTCAACTGGACCGCTTCCGTAAAGGCGGAAGTATCTTCCTTGTCGATAACGGCCATGCGGTAATAGGTCTCGATCTTGTCACGACCCTGAATACGGTAATAACGCACGTTACCTTCAATATCGGTTTCCACATCAGTCCATTCAAAGTCTTTCAGCTTAGAAGACTGGATGATGAATTTCCTATCCGGATTGTCGGTCGAAATGTCGTACTGCCAGCTGAGTTCCCAGACGCTCGGTGCGATACGTGCGATAGTGACATTTGCAGGAGGAGCGACGGTGATCGCTTCGGCATCTTCTTCCGTAAGCGCGATAAGCACATCCGAGGAGAAATCGGACTTGCCATCGTCATCAAAAGCAGCCACGCGGAAATAGTTGTAAGGATCGGTAAGTCCAGTAATCATGGCACGATAGACGCCAGCACCGGTAGTATCAAAATTTTCCCACTTGCTCTTTTCCAAGTCAAGCTTCTGGACAACAAAGCCGTCTTCCGGACGAGTCTTGACCGGCACATACGACCATTCCAGCATCCAGGTGCCAGCATCCTGCTTCTGCACCATCAGGTTTGTCGGAACAGCAAAGGAGACACCCGGCTTTTCGGAGCTGCTTCCCGAGTCTTCATCGTCGGAAGAGCCCTTGCCATTGCAGCGGCCATCCTCGTCAATGAGGTTGGCATTCGTGCCGGCCTTCGAACCCATCGGGTCGGACCAGTCGCCGTAATCGGAAACACCGTTCTTGTCAGTCCAGACTACGCGAATCTGAGCATAGGCGTTGCACTGTTCATCAACATTCTTGAATTCCTTGGAAATGGAAGACTTGTCGGCACTGACCTTGACCGTGTCGACGCTCTTCTCGGCTCCCGTCACAAAGCGCGCCTGGTAGTACACGCCGCCAACGGTCTTGCCCTTGGAATTCTTGTTGTAAGTGGAGTTCAAAATCTTCTTGCTCGGGTAGTTCCCGGTAAGAACGATTTCGAGGACGTTTTCCTCGGAGACGTTCGGCTTTGCCGTAGGAGCGGCGAGACTGATGCCATCGGCATATTCAGCTTCATCGGAAACAAACACTTCCTTGGTGTAGGCGGAACGAGTCTTGTCGTTCTTTGCGGCAAAACGGTAGTAGTAACCGCCATTGTCTGCGCCATCGACGAGGAATCGAGTCATTTCGGCATCGATTTCGTCATATTCCTCCCAGGACTTGTTCCCAGGAGCAAAACGCTGCACGACAAACTTTTCGGCTTCGTCCGATTCGTAGGAGAAGGTCAGTTCCCAAACGCTCGGGGCAAGCTTGGTCAGGGTCACACCCGACGGAGCAGGCAGAGACTTGGATTCCTTGAGGTCGGACGGATCCTCGGCATCATTCACCGATGTATCGGAACTGGAACTGGAATTCTTTTTCTTACTGCTACTGGAGGATTTCGCCTTGACCTCGGTCACCCCGAGATCATCGTCTCCGTTAGTAGTCGACGAACTATCGCCGCAAGCGCTGAGAAGCAGGGCCGCAGAAAAGACCGCTGAACCCAGCATCATAAAAGAACTGCGTTTTAAAATCATCTTAACTCCTGTAGGCTAGCCTACTATAGAATTGTAACTAGTTGCTTACAAAAATACATCTTTTTACCGCTTTTCAAACAGCTATCCCCCTTTTTTTTCGCAAAATGCAAAGAAAATCACATGTTTACGCACAAAAAAAGGGGCTTTCGCCCCAAAATAAAGTTCCGAGCCGCGCTAGATGAGTTCTTCGGGCGGGAGATGGTCGCCGTGTTCCGGTTCCTGGTAGTAGGTATCGGGAATCTGCACCTGGTTCTGGAAATAGGCACGATGGGCGGCAATCACCTTTTCGCGGGCAAACGAAGCGTCTTGCCATTCGCCAATCTGCACGTCCTTGCCTTCCAGTTCCTTGTAGTTCTGGAAGAAGTTCTTGGTGATGCGCAGGAACATCTGGTCCACATCGCCGATGTCCTTGATGGGGCGCGGGTTGAAAACCGGTACGCCCAGGACCTTGTAGTCCTTCTTGCCGCCGTCGGTCATGTCGAGTGCGCCGATGACGCGGCAGGTGCAGACAGTGCCCGTCATCATCGAGGCCGGGCTGTAGATAAGCATGTCGAGCGCGTCGCCGTCGTCGGCCTTGGTGCTCGGGATAAAGCCATATGTGCAGGGATAGCTCATAGAACTGAGCAGGCAGCGGTCCAAACGGAACACATGCAGGCGCTCGTCATATTCGTACTTGAGGCTTGTATCCTTGCCGATTTCCACCACGCATTCCACCTCGTAAGGGTACTTGCGACCAATGGGGAGATCCAGGTAATTTATTGACATCTATTTTCTCCAGAGGGGCTCACATCGAGCCCGATTTATCTTTCATACCAAAAAAGCAACTCAAATTTAACAAAATTTTACAAAAAGGTCAAGGGCGTCAGCGGCTGCGCCAGCGAGCCGAAGTGACCTTGTCAAACAGCCCGAAATAGAATGCGGGCTCTCCCCTATCGGGCCTATAGCCCACCTCAAATCGAATTCGGTCAAGGGCCGGGATTACCAGATGGACACCGCCATAGACGGCCCCCTCGTAATCTTCCCAGCCGGGGTGTCCCTTGTCCCACAGGAGGCTTCCGTCCAGGCCGGCAACGAGCTGCACCCCGTAGAAGAAATTGACACCCAGTACGCTTGCAGCATGCCGTTCCATCAGCACGAAGCGTTCTTCAAGAGTGAGCAGAACCTCGTGAACCCCAAGGCGTACAGAATCGGCCTCATCATCTTCACCGCCGAAGGAAGTACCACCACGACCGCGGAAAGTATTCGGTCCCCCGTGGTAATAGTAGTCGTAGAACTTCACGTCACCCGGGCGGAAGCGCGCGAGAGCCGTCGCACCGGTCACGAAACGGCTCACGGTAAAATAGGCGCGGGCGTCCGTCAAGAGTTCCCAGTAGTCCTCGCTCCCCATGCTCTCGCAACCACCTTCACAGGCCACCAAGAACTCGTCCGTGCCGCCCACGTGAGTCAGCATGTATTCGTAATATACACCCTTGCGCGAATCAAGCTTGCTGTCGCGGTAATCGAACGCAAAGCCCAAACCGAATTCAGGCAAGAACGCGGCCCTCTCCAAGATTCTACCCGCAAGCGTACCCAGGAGAGACAAATGAGGAAGAAGCGCATAATCCAGGTCTAGATCTACCAGCCAACTATCGTCCTGGTAACCGCGGATATCGTCATAGCTGTCGGTCCGCAGGAACTCGAAATTCCAGCCGAGCGGGAGCCCGAAAAAGTAAGGGGAACTCACATATAAAGCGTACTCGTTATTGTCAAGAAACGGGTCGGTGGATGTACGGTACTGGATTTCGGCGCGGATATCTTCGCCAAGTACGTTGAGGTTCGCAAGAGCAAGACCGAGCATAAGCCCGTCGCGGTCAGTTTCCTTGCCCGCCGGAGAGGGTATCCAGCGAAAAATTTCCTTGAAGGTGTAAGTAAGGCTCGAGGAGCGAGGTGCGGGGTTCGAGGGCTGGGGGGCTGCGGGGGTGCAGGCTACGGTGATTTCGGTGAACAGGTCCAGGTCCTGCAGGCGGAGTTTTTCAGCTTCGAACTTTTCAGCGGAGAACGGCTCCCCCACACGGTTCAGCAGTTCACGTTCCACGACGCGCGGCTTCGTATGTTCCAGGCCCTTGAATTCAATGGACGAGACCACCACGCCATCGGAGCAACCGGCGGCACCCGCTTCCGGGGCGACAGAAGGCTCGGCAAAGGCTGCAAAGGCACAGCACCCGACGAGAAGACCTACTATTTTCACAAAATCAATCACGAAAAGGAAAAATAGAAAAAATGAGGCACGAGGCTCGGGGTTCGAGGCACGAGCAGTGAGCAGTGAGGTTTCAGGCACGAGGCAAGAGGCTAGTGAAAAGAATCACGCACTTCGTGCGTCAATTAAGACGGTGAAGCCGTGATATTTCTCCCTAGCCCCTAGATTCTAACCTCTAGATTCTCTAACGGAGATTACTTCAGGGCTCTTCGCCCTTCGCAATGACAACCAAGGCGAATGCCACGCCAAAACGCTTGCGTTTCGGCATGGCTGAGCCGACGAGTCATGCGCCTGCGAATGACAAATTCTCTATTTATCCCTAACCACCAACCACTGTCTACTTCCTACCTCTCACTCGTCTTTCCCTAGCCCCTAGATCCTAGCCCCTCCTCCCTTTTTTCTATATTTGCGGGCGTAAAACAGAACCCCCGAGGTCCCTATGTTAGATTTTCTCGCCAACTACTGGCCGTATCTTGTCGCACTGGTCGTCATCGTCCTTGCCGTGTTCGCTTTCCGCGGCGTCCGCAAGGCCCTCAAGGAAGGTGGTGGAGCGTTCAGCCTCGAAACCATCAAGAAGAACACCGAGCCGAACTTCGCCGCCCTCAAGCAGAAGTCCAAGGCCCTGCTCGCTGATGCCGACATGATTTGCGAAACCAAGGAAGGCAGCAACCTCGTCATTCCCAAGAAAGAGGACATGATGTTCTTCCGCCGTGCCGTCCGCCAGAAGTACAAACTCGCCATGTTCCTCGTGCCCGGCACGAACAAGGTCGTGTACTTCTTCTGCAAGACGGAACAGGGACTGCGTCGCCGCATCGAGAACCTCGTCATCAACCAGAAGTTCCGCGAAGGCAAGCCGCCCTACATGGACGCTGCCACCGGCGAAAAGCTGAAATACCCGAGGTAGCAGCGAGGCCGGCGCTTTGCGCCTCTGTGCCACGAGGCCGCTCATTTCATTCGCTCTGAGTAACAAAGACCATGAAGGAGCTTTTTTCTCAAAGGTTTCTGCCAAGAAACCGTGCCCACACCACAAAGCTCCTCTGTAAGAGGAGCGACCTCATGACCGAAGCCTCATGACCTATAACGACCTTGCACTCGCGGAAGAAGAAGGAAAGCTGGAAGCGGCGCTCGAAGCGTCCCGCAACCTACTTATCGAGGCGCCCACGGGTTCGGGCAAGTCGTTGTTCATCCCCTACTTTTTAAGCAAGCACTGCAAGGGGCGCATCGTCGTGTTGCAGCCCCGCCGTATCGCGGCACTCTCGCTAGCGCAGTTTTCTGCAAAACTCCACGGCGAGCCCTGCGGCAAGACGGTCGGCTACCAGTTCCGGCAGGACAGCTGCAAGAGCGCAGGCACTCGCATCCTCTTCCAGACATACGGAAACTTCTTGCAGGAACTCCTGCACGGCAAGATGGACGCCAACTGGGTCGTGTTCGACGAGTACCACGAGCGCAAGGCCGACATGGATTTGCTGTTCGCGTATTTCAATAGACGAAAGACGAAAGACGAAAGACGAAAGATGGACGGCCCTTCGACTAGTTCAGGGACCTTACCGAGGGTTGCGGTGATGTCGGCGGCGCTGAACCGCGAGGAACTCGAAGCGGTTCTCGGCGTCAAATGCCTACAACTCGGCCACCCGCTGTTTCCCGTACAAATTATCCACCAGGCCCCGGCCACCGGCAATTCACTTGTTTCGGGTGTAGGCATTGACGCCGAAGTGGTGCGGGCTCTCCGGACACTCTACCGCAACAACATCTGGCAGACCACGCTGGTATTCCTGCCGGGCAAGGCCGAAATCGCCCGCTGCCACAGCGCCGCCTCCGAAGCGCTCGGCAACAACTGCGCCGAATTCCTGGAGCTCTACGGCGGGCAAGACCGCGAAACGCAAGACCGCATCTTTGAAGTCACCGAACGTCCGCGCGTCATCTTCACCACGAACATCGCCGAAACCTCCATCACCGTCCCAAACGTCACCGGCGTCGTCGACAGTGGTATCGAACGCGTGAGCCTCTACGACGACAGCGAGAAGGTGAACGTGTTGCGCACGCTCCCCATCTCGATGCAGAACGCCATCCAGCGCAGCGGCCGTAGCGGCCGTACGCAGAATGGCTGCGCCATCCGCCTCTGGAGCGAGGATTCCGAGACACGCATGCCCAGGGGAATCGTGCCCGAAGTATTGCAAATCGAGCCGTCGGAATTGCTGCTGCAGAAGGCAGCGTTAGAGAGGTTCAAGGCTCGTGGAGCGAGGAGCGAGGAGCGCAGCAACATTGTCATTGCGAGCGAAGCAAAGCAATCTCAACTAGAACTACCCACCCCCATTCCGGAAGCACGCAAGATTGCGGCGACCAAACTTCTCGAAGGTTTCGGGATGCTCAAGGACGAAGCCATCACGGAACTCGGGCTCAAAGCCATCCGCACGCCTGTTTCAAGCATCCCGCTCGCCCTGCTTCTTGCCTCGGCGCAGAGCCAGGCCGACCTCCCCGACCTTTTGCTAGCCGCTCTCGCCTGGGTTCACTCCGGCACCGAAACGCTGCAGAAATCCAAGGTACCGCAGGACATCCTGACGCTTGCCGCCGACACGCTTTCCAAGAGCATCAACGTCCCGCGCGAAGTGAGCTTTACACTCCGGCAACTGCGGGACTACCGGGACCAGGTCGCGAGCCCCACACCTCAAAGGAGCGAAGCGACGACCTCAAACCTCGTAGCTCTCAACCTCTTAAAGGCTTTCCCCGACAGACTCGCCACGCCGAGCGGTTCCGCATACAAACTTGCAAACCAGAACATCATCCGCCTGCAAGTCGCAGAGCCGCCTTACGCTATCCTCGCGCTCACGATGTTACGCACCGGTGGCGGCAGCAAGTCCGAACTCAAAGTCAACCTGTACGCCCCCATCACCCAGGACATGCTCGGCGGGAACACCGCCAAGACACGCTACGAGCTCCTGTGGCGCAGCGGCCAGGAACGGTTCATCGGCGTAGAAATCAGCGAAACCGAAAATGCCGACGGCACCACGACAGAACTTTCCCGCAAGGAAATCATCCCGCAGGAAGCCTCGCCCAAGGTGCTTGCCAAGCTCAAGGAACTCACCGTCAACGCCTGGCGAGAAAAGATTGAAAAGGAAAACTGGAGCGGCCGCTATCGCACCGAGCAAATGCAGACGCAACTCATCAAGATGCGCCTTGCCGCCAAGCTCTATCCCGAATATGGCCTGCCCGAATTCAACGAAGAGGACATGGAACTGATCTTTGACGAATTCGCAAGCGGAATCTTTTTGCTGCGCGACATCGACGAAAGCCGCTACAGGAACATCGTTGAAGAATACTTCGGCAAGTCCATGCTCGCCTGGTTAAACAAGACCTTCCCCGACCATTACGTGCTCCCCAACGGCAAGCGCGCGCGGTACAGCTACCAGGCTGTTGCCATCGATGACAGCGGAAAGTCCGTACAAAGTATCGAAGGCGTCCTCGTCGAGATTTCAGCGCGTATCGAGGACTTCATGCAACTCCGCGGCGAACACAAGATTGCCGACGGCAAATTAAAAGTCCGGTACGACATCCTCGCACCGAACTTCCGCACTATCCAAAAGACTTGGGACTTAACAGGATTCTGGCAAAACACCTACGCCGAAGTGCGCAAGGAATTGCGCGGCCGCTACCCCAAGCACCCCTGGCCCGAGAGCATTGAGCTTTGAGCAATGAGCTATGAGCATTGAGCTATGAGCTTGGCGCAAAAGAGCCTTCGAGGTCTACCCAAAGACATAACAGCGACTATGCCAATCAATTAGCAAGTCTTGAATTGCGGCATCGTCGCCAAACTTTTTCTCATAGCCTTGTGTAACAAGGCGACCTCATCACTCAAAGGTCGCCGAAGGCGACCGACCTCACACCTACTTCACTGTATAAATCGTGAGCGTCTTGCTGTATTCGTAACCGACGACTAGCAGCGCCTTGCCGGGAACGGGGCTCTGTTCCTCGGGGATGAACAGCAGGCCTTCAGGACCACGGTCCTTCGGATCCATGTAGTAGTCGATAATCTTCGGGTTGTCGAGGTTCGTGATGTTGAACACGACAACGCCGCTCATCCTTTCCAGGCCGACAAAGGCGAGGCGATGGTTCCCGATCATGCCCACGACAACGTTTTCAGGTTCGCAACCCTTGTTATCGCTGCGCGCATCCTTCTTGACCTTGTCCTTCTTGGAATTCCAGTTAAAGTAATCCGGAGCGACCGTAGCGAGCATCTGTTCAATCTTGTCCCCGGAATCCCACACGAGTTCGCCCTTGTTCGCATCAAAGATGCTGATGGAGCGAGAACCAAAGCTGTAAACGTAAGGGCACTTTCTCTGCCCTTCGGCACAGAAGTCCGTGCTGCTGATTTTCAAAGTCTTGAGCGCACTGAGCGCTTCGCCGTTGAACTTATCCTCATCAAGGCGTCCCCGTTCAAACATCGACAAAGCATTCGTCACGTCGGTCCAAGCCTTAAAGTCGTCACTTTCGGCACCTTCGTTCGCCGTGATGATATATGGTTTTCCGTCCGCCTCGAAATAGCTGATGCCGTCCGGCTGACGCAATCCGCGCACAGGCACGTTCTCAATCCCGATGCTTCCGTTCTTGCGCACATCCACGCCAAAGCCAGGCTTCGAATGATCCACGGTTCCCAGCGGGAACACACCGACAACCTTCTTTGCGGGAATGTTGATCTTCGCGATGGCGTTGTTTTCCTGCAGGCTAACCCACGCCGTCTTGGAATCCTTGGAAACCGTGATATACTCGGGTTCAAGCGTCTGCGCATAGGGATTGGTCCCAATCGTACGCACGCCATCATCCATCAAGTCGCTGTCCTTAAGTTTCTTGAAGTTGACGATACTGACCTTGACCAGCAGGGAATCCTTCTTGTTCAAACGTCCAGGCGTCAAAATGGCAATGGCACCTTCCGGATCCACGCTCATGTCCTTGTTCGGGGAACCCTCGCACGCGACGAGAATGTTCTTGCCGTTGGGCGTATATGTAAGCATGTCCGGCTGGGAGCACACCTTGTACGACCCGACCTTCCTCGGCACGTCCTCGACGATCTGGAAAATTTCGACATAGCCAGGATCCTGCTCGGGATCGGCAATCTCACTCACCGCAACGAAGTTGTCGAACACACTCACGCTGGAACCGCGGCCCATGAGTTTCATCGCACCCAGGACTTTGGGCTGTTCGGGCTTGTCGAGCGAAACGACTTCCATGATGGGCTCGTCGCCCACCACGAACAACTTTTTCAAATCGGGCATATACGCCGCAATTTCCGCAGTCTTCATGGATACCGAGCCCAACGGGGCAAGCAACTTGCCCATCTGGAACACCGGGGATGCATCGGGACCAGCAGCAAAAGACAAACTGGCAGCAAGCGCTGTAGTTATGACGATGCCGATTTTTCTCATACCAACCTCATTCCTATTTTGTTAATCGAGAATCAACCAAAACAAAAGCATCCCCATTAAAACACCACCTAGAAAAGAAGACGCGGACATCATAGCGGCTTCTTTCTTCACAGAACCATCCTTGTTCGTCCTAGAATCAATTGCGACACGCAGCGCCTGCTGGCAAACCGAGTTGTCCTGCTTTACCGTATTATAGCTCTGCTCCCAGTTGGCGCTCTTGGCGTGTTCGGACTCAATTGCCGTACGCAGGGAATCCGTCTCGGCCTTGCAGGCATTTTCGCGGGCAGCCATAACGCTGTCGCGGACGCTCAGCTCGGCAGCGACCTCCGCAGCGGGGACCACACCTTCGGAAGGGGCCTTTTCCTCCTGCGCAAAAGCGAAGGAAGAAAAGAGAATGCATAAAAAGATTAACGACCTTAAAGTGCGAGCAAATTTTTCCATAAAAAATTAGTCTTCGTATTTCTGGAGAACCCACTCCGTAGGCATCGGAGGAACCTCTCCACTAGAATGCTTGAAGGTAAAGCCCTTGCCCTTCTCGAAGTCCTCAATATTCCCCATGACAATCGTCTCACAAGATTTCGGGTCAAGGCATGATTCAGCCCTCATCAGCAGCACATCGCCATAAAGGGACCAGAGACCCGCTTTTTTCTGTTCGGGCTCGTTGCTGCGACCTTCCAGATTGAACGTTCCATCATCTTGCAAGACGAAAGTCCAATCCAGCTTGAGATCCTTATCATAGCTGTACCAGTTGTCGGCAAGGTCAGCTTCCTTGACCTTAGCGATCTTGAATTTCTCGCTGGAGCATCCTCGTATATCGAGGTCAAACGACGAGGACACGACATACATGTAAAGCGACATCACGTTATCGGAGAAGTATTCCGGCACAAGGATAAGCTTGCCGCGATGGATATCGGCGTATCCGCCCACCAGCAGGAGAGTCTTCTTACCCGCAGAGCTTTCCATGGTGTAACGACCATCGTAGAAACGGTAGACATCCGTCGTATCGCCGGACTTGCATGTAATCTTCTTGCCCACCATATCGTCGTACTTGCTGATATAGGTGTTGCCGGCCGGGATCTGTTCCACCTGAACCGCCTTGGCCTTGCCCTTATCCACAGAATACAGTAGGGTGTCGGAATCCACCGTGAACTTGATGGTCATGCCCTTGGCCATCTTGGCGAGGAAATATTTATCGTCCAGCTTATTGATGATGGAGGTTGCAGAATTGTCTTCGTCAATGGAGATAACTCCGCCCTCGAAGTCACTCACCACGACCACCTCGCCCGTATCGACGACCCAGAACGAGAACATACCCTTCTTGGATCCGGCAACCATGTGGACATTGTGCCCGTCAATATCGAGCAGCATATTGCGAGAAAGGTCGTCGAGAGTTGCCGCACGGACTCCATCAGTCTCTTCCTTCTTTTCAGAAGAAGAGGACACCTTCTTGGACGAAGACGACTGCGCTTCAATGCTGGAAGAGGAGGAAGAAACGTCCTCGCGGTCGATGGAAGTATCAGAACTGGAATCGGAACCACAGCCTGTAAAGGCGAGTGTGGCGGCCACGCATCCGGCCAAAAGATAGTGCAATTTCATAGTACAAAGCCTGTGTTATAATTCTACACTAAGAATATACACAAAAACGGCTCACGAAAAAAATTTTTTTCATGAAAAATGGCGATTTATGCATCAAAAGGCGATTTCGGGTGATATCCGAGGTCTTTTTCTGCGTTTTCGATAGACGGTGCCGCATCATAGAGGAAACCGGCCAGTGCCTGCTCCGCAGACACGCTGCTTCCGCCAATCCACGCCCTCAGAACAGCAAGCCGCTTACAAAGCCACCACGGCAGTTTAAGCATCCGGTGCTTGAGTCCGCGCATACGTAAAATGGCCTCCGCCATCTGCGCCATCGTCATGACCGAAGGACCAGCCAAGGCATACGTCTTCCAGATGGCACATTCTTCTAGCCCGGCAGCTGCAATTCCCTGGACAAGGTCGACACTGCGGACAGGCCGCTTCAGCGCCATTCCCCCTCCCGGCAAAAAATACACCGGGAACCGCGACACGTATTTTGCGAACATGTTGAACTCGATGCCGCCACCGTCGCCAATGACCAGCGTAGGCCTCACGATGGTCCAGTCCAGACCGGATTCCCGAACAAGGCTTTCCCCGTCCAGTTTGCTCTGCCCATAGGGCGTCAGAATCGGATAGGTGACAGAAATGCTCGACACGTAAAGCAGGCGCCGAACACCCGCATCCTGGCAAGCCGATATAACATTTCGCGTCCCCTGCGTATTGATCCGTTCAAACTCGCTGGGCTGCGTAGAAAGGAGGATGGCCGCCAGATGAAAAACCATGTCGACATCATCAAAAGCGGGGCGGAGCGAACCGTAATGGGTAACGTCTCCATAAACCAGCTCCACCCCCGAAGGGATTCGCGAACTAGCCAAAGTATCGCCGGGGAGGGCCAAGACCCGAACACACACACCACGGGCCTGGAGTTCCCTGCAAAGCGCCTTCCCTACGACGCCAGCACCTCCCGTAATCAGTGCCTTCATCACGCTTCCAACATGTAGCGGATGTCTTCGACGCGCCTCCTCAGGCTAGCGTCCTTTTCCATCTGCACTTTAAGGGATTTCAAGGCGGCAATTACAGTGGCATAGTCGCGATTAAACATTTCACCAATACAAACAAGCGACTCAGAAGTATATTCGCGGCAAAGCATCATGGCCACTTTGCGCGGGACCGAGGCCGCTGCGTCCTGACGCTTCGAGGCAAGCGCCAGAAAATCCACGTTGAACTGGAACGCGACCGTATCGGCAATGCTCCTGACGGTAAGCGCCGTACCGGCACCGCCATTCTTGCAATCGCCCATCAGCCGCTTGACACAGGCAAAATCCAGTTCGACACCATTCAAAGTGTGCATCGCATCGAGCCAGTTGATCAACCCCTCGATATCGCGGACATTGCTGCGCAGCGGGACAGAGAGGAACCGGCAAATCTCTTCGCGGTCACGGTCCACGAAAGGCACGTGCATAGATTTTTTCTCGATGAGATTCAGACGCGTCGTCATATCGGGCTCGTCCAGCCCAACGGCTACGCAGGATTCCAGCTGAGCAAGGAATGTCTTGGAGATGTGCGGGATAGCCGACTTGCGATTCGGCGTAGACACCTCGCCAGCACAGAAACTGGAAGGATGGCGGTCGCACGAGATGACCACCTGCTTGCCATGCGAACGCAGGTACGCCACCAAGGAGAAGAGTTTTTCAAGCGTCTTCTCGCCCTGTTCTATCCACTGGATATCATCGAGCAACAGGCAGTCGCAGCCCATATAACGTTGTTCAAACTTTTCCTGGTTCTGACGGGATTCCGAAGGTTTCTTGTAAATGCCCGTATAATCGCGGAGGAAATCTGCGGCATGACAGTACGTAATGCGCATCTCCGGCCTTTTTGCAACCAGGTCGGCGGCAATGGACTGCAGCAGGTGCGTCTTGCCGAGGCCCGAAGCCCCATAGACAAACAAAGGATTGAGCGACGGGTTACCGGGATTTTCGGAAACAGTCTTGCATGCACGAAGTGCCGTGGAATTGCACGATCCCTCGACAAAGTTGTCAAAAGTGAACCGGGCGTACAGTTTGAGACTTTCACTGGCCGGCTGCTTGACCCGAGCCTTGACAACCGGGCGCACGACCGGCGGCGTAGCAAGCTTCATCTCGGGAACAGCCGGAGACGGAGCCAAAAGGCGGATGGTGTAGTCAACAAACTCGGAACCGAGTACGGCGCTGAACGCCTTGCGGAACAAATCGCCATAATGGCTATCTAGCCATGTCGCGCGGAACGTGTCGGGCACGGTCAGCTGGGCGTATCCGTCCTGGATACCTTCAAAGCCGACCGCATCCAAAAAAGCCAAACCAAACTCATTGCACTTCGACCGAACGTACTCAAGAACACGAAGCCACGGCGACGACGACAAATTCAATAAAGTAACGGTATTTTCCACAGTTATTCCAAATCAATAGGTAGCAAAAAACTTACGAAAAAATTAAATAAAGCCTTTGCCATAGCGGGGAGGACATTCCTTTTTTTTTGAAAACCCGCAGAATGGCCCCAAAAAGGGCAAATTTTTTTTCACCCCAATCCAGCTACCATCATTGACCGAGTTAATAACCTACCAATCAAAAAAACATCCCTTAAATTTCACATTCTATCAACAGAAAAATTTATAACCATCCCTTGACATTTTTCCATAATTATTTTTGCAACAAAATTATACACAAACGAGCACGTACCCATAAAACAAAAATGGCGTCTTTGCTTCAAAAACGCCATTTTTCTTGCAAACAAGCTAATTTTTCGAGCGGAAAACGTTGACTATCAACGACTTCCAAATCACACTTTTTTGTCAGAAGAATTGTCTTTTCCGGAATCTTCCGGTTCGTCAAGCATCTTCTGGATTTCCGGAAGCAGGCGTGCCCTGATGCGGTCCAGGAACAGGCACTGGAGCTGAATCATCCTGTCGCGGTGACGGCCGGCATGCTCCTGGATCCAGTGGCTCACGGCATCCTGCCTGTTCTGCACGCGTTCCTGCAAGGTCTCGCGGATAAATGTGCTCTGCACCGACATGTAGCGCTGCATGTTGAACGGCAAGCGGTAAATGCGGATAAACTGCTTCAAGAGTTCGAGCAAGGATAAATTTGACTCGGAATGTTCCTGGATAAACTTTCGCAGTTCGGCTATGTGACCTCTGAAAAAGGGAACAATGGAATCCTCATCGATCTGATAAAGTTCCAGAGCGTTTCTCTTTCTCGTATTTTCATCAACAGCCATACGACAAATTTATGTTTTGTCGGCAGACGAAAAGGTGTTCTTCTTCACAACAAAGGCATAATTCGCATTATTTGCGATATTTTGCACATCTTTTTGCAACAAAATACGCCCTTCCGTGCCAGGATTGAGCCTGTCGGCCGCCTGCCCTCGAAAATCGATCAAAGCCGACACCTCAATGGGCTCCATGCCTTCCGGGGTCATCAATTCCAGCGAATCGTCCACCGAGAATGGATTCTTCACATTCACCTTCAATGCTCCCGTACCCGACTCGAACTCGGTCACCTGTGCTGCGACGCAACCGCCGGCGGCATCCACATGCGAGGCCTCGTAATTCTGCGGAAGCGGCCCACGCAAAAATCCCGGCATGAACCCGCGACCGTCCACGAAATCGATGGCACGGAGACTTTCTTCGGGAACCCCCGCCCCCGCCACCACGGAATCAATCGCCATCCTATAGGCGCGCACAACCTGGCTCAGATAATACACCGAACGGGTACGGCCCTCGATCTTGAAAGAATCCAGCCCGCCAGCGACAAGTTCCGGAACAACATCCAGAGCGCAAAGGTCGCGACTGCTCATGAAGTACGTGCCCCAGGTGTCCTCGTCCAGCGCAATGGGATCGAGTTCTGGCTTGTCCGTCCTCTGCAAGGAGAAGCTCCCTTCGTGAGTGTGATATTCGTCACATTGCGGTTCCGGGTTCGCGTAAAGCCTGTACGGCATACGGCAAGAGTTATTGCAAGCGCCCTGGTTGGCATCCCTGTGAGCAACCCAGTTAGAAAGCATACAACGTCCTGACATCGCCATACAAACGGCACCATGGACGAACACCTCCAGTTCAAGGTCCGGAACACGCTCCTTTATCTCCAAAATTTCAGACAAACGAAGCTCACGGCTCAGGATAATCCTGCGTACCCCCAAATCCTTCCAAAACGATGCGGCAAGATAATTAGTCGTATTCGCCTGTACGGAGAGGTGGATTTCTGTCTGTGGCGAGACTTTGCGAAGCCAGCCGACAAAGCCGGGATCCGCGACAATCAAAGCATCGGGCTTGAGTTCGAGGGCGGAAAGCAGCGCCTTCTGGAAGGCCTCGACCTTCACGTTCCTCGGAATGACGTTACTCGTCAGATAAAACTTTTTTCCTAGACTGTGCGCATAGGCTATGCCTTCCGCAAGGTCGTCTAGGTTTCTGAAGCCGTTTTCGCGCGCACGCAACGAAAAGGCGGGTTGGCCGGCGTAAACAGCGTCGGCACCATAAGCATATGCATAGCGCATGCGGACGAGGTCGCCCGCCGGCGCCAAGAGTTCCGGTTTCTTAACTGTCATCGTAACCCCTAAAACTTAAACCCGGCGCGGAGATAAACTTTCTCATCGTTTATCAGCGTGATTTCGCCCATGAAGGAAACATAGTTTCCCTCGTAACCCAACGACGGAGTTATGGAATACTGCATCTTGGCTCCGTCCAGGAATCTCTTCGAAATTTTCATATGGTCCGTTTTCGGTGTCGTATCGTTGATAACGCTGCCGTAATCCGTTCCCTTCCAGAACCAGGAATTGCGCACCGACGCGAAGAAACGACCGTCATAGCGCCCATAGACAGTCCAATCAACAACCATGCTGTTCGGGCCATTCTGGTTGCCGAGGGGGTACCCCAGATGAGCCAGTTGGGCCGTATTCTTGATGAAATGCGAATAGACATAAGGTTCTATCCGCGCATATTCAGCAATAGTCCCCGCCTCGAGCAGTTTGCCCTTCACCTTGAAATCATGCGCAGCCTGCAAACCGGCCATCCACGCCCACTTGGCCTCGATATTGTCGTTCTTGATCAAGCTCACCGGGCTTTCCATGTCGTCCATGAAGAATTCCGTGTACAGGCGCATCCAGTTGAACAAACGGTAGTTGAAATCCATCGCAAGCGCCCCGTTATTGGAACGTTCGCTGTAATTGCCCTTTTCCATGAACAGCGGGACACAGGGCACAAACAGCCACGGCTTCATGTTGTCGTAAAGCACCTGGAGTTCGCTTATGCCGACAGTCGCATTTCCGACAGCCAGTTCATAGCGGTGACCGAACAGGTGACGCAGTTCGTCCTTGTTCTTGATGCTCATGCTGTTGTTGTAAATTCTCAGGTCACCATAGAAGGTAAGCACATGCAGGGGGCCAATGAACATGTCCATAGCGAGCATGTTGTAAGGAAGAGCGAACTGGTTGAGCGTGAGGTTGTTATAGTAACCGGGTCCCCAATGCATCACGTCGCGGGCAAAATCAATGCGGAGCCAGTCGTAGTTGAAGGCGAAATGCGCACGGTAGCGGGCGTAGCTCACATATTCCACACCGGAATTGTCCTCCCCCTTCTGAACCTCCAGGAACTCGCGGTCAAACGAGCGAGCCGAATCCGCAGAATGGCCCTCGTCGTATATGCGAGCATCCAAGACGAAATCTACCGAATCGATAAAGCCGCGCAGATAAATTCCCCCGTCGGCAGCAGGCCAGATGGTGTCCCCAAGGGCCTTACCCCCACGGTAGTCTAACCCACCCACAACCGATGCGGCAAGGCCGTAGGACGACGGGCGCGAAGAAGTTGCGGAGGAATCTTCGGGAATACGGTCCACATAAAGCAGCGCAGTCCCTTCGGTTTCACTAAAGTGCTTGATAAAATTTGTATCGCGGCGGGGATAGGCAAAATACTGCAAGTGGTCGCCTGTTGTCTGGCGATGCAACTCGAACAGCATCGGGGATGCCTCTAGAAGTTTCAGGTTCCTGGATTTTTCCGGGCCAATCACCGGAGATGCGGCCATCGCAGAAAGCATGCCGCCAAGAACCAGGACAAAGATAAAAGACAGGATAGATCTTGACATTTAACGCTACATCCAGCTGCGTTCGGACGTACCGGAGATACCGCGAATCTTGAGGTCGAAGTCATCCGGGTTCGTTGCGGCACGCATGGCCGTTTCAAGCGAAATCTTTTCTTCCTTGTACAGTTCGAGCAGCGCCTGGTCAAAGGTCTGGCTACGATACTGCATATGCCCTTCGGCAATGGCCTGCTCCACAAGGTCAATCTTGTCCTTGTCCTGGATGTATTCCTTGATGGCCCCCGTATTCACGAGGATTTCGGCAGCAGGGACACGACCGTCCCCGTCCTTGGTCGGCAACAGGCGCAAAGAAATAATACCGGCAAGCACTTCAGCTAGCAACAAGCGGATTTCGTCGTGCTGGTGAGGCGGGTACATCGAAAGCACACGGTGAATCGTTTCCGTCGCATTCGTCGTATGGATGGTCGCAAACACCATGTGACCCGTATCGGCTGCGGTCAAGGCAATCTGCATCGTCTCGAGGTCACGGATTTCGCCAATCAGCAATACGTCAGGGTCCTGACGCAATGCAGCACGCAGGGCGTTACCATAAGACAAGGTATCCACGCCAATCTCGCGCTGCGAGATAATCGCCTTGTTGTCCTTGTAAAGGTATTCGATAGGGTCTTCGACCGTAATGATGTTGACCGACTCGTGATTGCTGATATGGTCAATCATGGACGCAAGCGTCGTCGACTTACCCGAGCCCGTCGTACCGGTCACAAGAACAAGCCCGCGCTTGGTAAGCGCCATGTCACGAATGACCTCGGGCAAATGAAGGTCTTCAAAGAGCGGAATCTTCGCCTTGATGTGACGAATCACGATAGCGATAGAACCGCGCTGGCGGAAGACGTTCACACGGAAGCGGCCGAGTTCGCGAGCGCCCACGGCGAAGTCGCATTCCTTATTTTGTTCAAAACGCACTTTCTGGTCGCGGTTCATGATATCGTCCAAGAAGGAATCCATCATGATACCATCGACCTTGATGTCGAACGGGCGCTGCAACAGGCCGTTGATGCGGAATGTCGGAGAGGCGCCAACACGGATATGAAGGTCCGAAGCCTTGCGGTTCACCATCTCGCGGAGAAGGTGCTCGATGCGGAGCTCAATACGACGTTCCTGCTGTTCAGCCATTTGCGTTGCCTCCGAACTTTTCACGATAAATCTTTTCGATTTCTTCTAAGCGGCTGCGATATTCCGCGTTCTTCGGTTCCTTCATGCAAAGGTCCTGATAAATATCCAGAGCCTTGCCGTAGAGACCTTGTTCAAAATAGATTTCGGCAAGCGTCTTCGTATTTAGACTTTCGTCGATATCGGCGGCGCCACGGTCGAGCGGCTTGGAAGGATCCTTGATGAGCCCGACAGAAACTTCGTCGTCGGAGTCACCGGACATGAGGAAGTCCAGACCCTTGTTGGAAGGTTCATCATTCACTTCCGCTTCAGAGAGGGAATCGTCTTCCGTGGAGAACAGTCCCTTGAACGCGCCGTTCACTTCGGCTTCAAGAGTTGCGTCCGCACTGGAAGGAATCACTCGTTCTTCGATGGCTGCACTCGTAGATTCCTGCGTCGGGACTTCTTCCTTGACGGGAGCCGGTTCGGGCAGGTCGAGGTCGTCATCACCCAAAATAGAATTGAGCGCCGAACCCACTTCCTTTTCGATAGTCTCCGTTTCGCCGGAAGCTTGTTCGGAATCGCTAATGGTTGGCGGAAGCTCAAGTTCGTCTTCGGCCTTGGCCACCTGCTCCGAAAGCGAACCCAGCACAGGTTCCTGTTCCGGTTCAACAGTTTCGTCAGGCTTCACGACAGAAATGTCAGAATTTTCGCTGAATACGGCAGAAATGTCGTCATCCGAGCTAGCAGTTTCCTCAAGAGTTTCGTCTTCACCAAAGATGGAATTCAAGGAGCCAACAGAATCACTATCAAAAGAGAGCGTCATGTCGGCAGGAGTCTCTTCTGCAGGCGCAGTTGTTGATTCCTGAGGATGTTCTTCGGGGAGTTCGTCTTCGCCGAAGATACTCGCAAAGGCGCTATCCAGGCTCTGAGGTCCGTCTTCCGCGGCAGGCTTTGCTGCCGGAGCAGGAGCTGCAGGGGGCGGTTCCACAGGCGTAATTTCCTGAAGTTCAGCAAGCGGATCTTCCTCGGCAAGTTCCTCGACGGGAGCCTCCGGTTCAGCGACCGGTTCCGCAGCGGGAGTTTCAACAGCTTCAACCTTTGCGGTATTCTGCGGATTCTCTTCGGGCAGTTCATCTTCGCCAAAGATGCTAGCGAAGGCGCTGTCCACACTCTGCGGTTTATCCTCGACAGCCTCAGCAGCAGGAGCGTTTTCCGCAGGAACAACGTTTTCTTCGGCTTCCGGAGCCTCGGAATGCACGTCAATTTTTTCCATGAGCCCGAACAAGTTCTCGTCGTTCGTAAGGGACATGTCTTCGGACTTGACTTCCTTCGCATTAAAATCGTCCGGAGAAACTTCATTCGGAATGTTCAGATGATTGAACGGCGAACTTTCCGCAGATTCTTCTTCCGGCTCCAACGAGTCATCGCCAAACATGCTGGCAAAGACATTGGAAACATCGCCGCCGGAAATATTGTCATCTTCGGAGAACTCATCCAGTTTGTCCGCATCGCCGGAATCGATGTCCGCCATGGCGGCATCAAGCGACTCCTGCAAGTTGTCCATCGCAGAGGCGTCCACACCATCGTCGCTGGGCAAGAAGGCAGAGAGTGCGGCAAACGGGTCTTCTTCGGAAGAGCCGGTCGTGGAAGCGTCGGCATCCTCAATAGAACCGACCTGTTCGTCAATGGAGAAGTCTTCGAACGGGGACTTCGTCGTATTGTCCTCTGCAGACTTCGAGAAAATAGAAGACACAGAATCGGCGCTGGAATCAAGTGACTTTTCAAAAATACCGGAAGACTCCTCGGGAGCCGGTTCGTCCGGATTGACGGAGTTTTCCTTCACAAACAGAGAGCCATCGCTGTCACCCGAAGACAGGAACGAAAGACCGCCATCCGAAGAAGTTTCCGTACCTTCGCCGGAAAGGCCGGGCATGACAAAGTCGGAATCCTGAACTGCGGCAGCCGTAGCCAGCACGACATCGTATTCTTCTTTCCAGAAATTGTCGAGCGGATCCATATCATGGACACGGCGGTAGCACTTGTTACGTTCAGCCTCGTTGCCCAACTGGTCGTAGGCATCGCCCATACGTTTCTGGGCAGACAAGCAGAAGGGATCGCTCTTGAGAGCCTTTTCGCATTCCTTGATGCATTCCTCAAACTCTCCCCTCTCGAAAAGAATTCTCGAGCGGACCAACATCCCCGGAAGGTCGACGGCAAAGCTCAGGAGCCCGGCATTCACCCTGCGCAGGGAGCCATCCAGGTCACCCGAAGCTCGCTCCATGTCGGCAAGCCAGGCAAAGGCCATCGAGACCCCCTTCTTCTTGCCAATCGTCTTCTTCAATTGTTCCAGAGTAACAGCCATCAGACTCCCCCTAATGGAAGCGCAACCGCTTCGTCAGACAAAAGTACCGGAATACCCTCGCGAATCGGGTAGAGGCGCTTTCCGTCCTCGGAAACAAGGGCCTCTTCCATCTTTTCGGATATTTTCTCACCCGCGACATTCTTCAGGGAACCCGCGGCAATAGCATTGTTTACGGCAGCGAGACAAGCGTCGTCTGCCAGCTTGAGAGCGCCACGGGATTCCGGGCAACAAAGGACATTTAAAAGATTCGTATCGAACATAACACCTTTAATATCAATTACTTACGTAAAAATAACTTCATTTCGGGAAAAAAATTCGGTCCCGAGCAGATTAATGCAGATATTTGAGGTCCACAAGGGCATAATTGCCGTTTTTTCCGTCCCCGATGAGCAAAAAGACGTTCAAACCGAGCTTATCGAGCCACCCGATGTCGAAAGGTTCCCTGTAGCCGGAGAAATTCGAGACGACAAGGAGTTCACGGCAGCCGGTACGGTTGCAGATGGATTCCATCTCGGAAAGGTTTCCCAGGAGGTGTTCGCGGTTTTCCTCGCTAATCTTTTCGGGTTCGCCGCTGACGCATCCCAGGATTTCGATGCCGGGAATGACGTTGTAGCGATCAAACCAAGTCTGGAGGGAATTTTCGGAACCGCCGAGCAAAATGGAGCGGTGACGCTTTTTCGCAAAGATGCGGTAGAAATAGTTTATCCAGAATGCGACGCGGCGCCATGCAAAGAGGGCAAGCGGGATGAAGAGGCTTGAGCAGGTCATCAACACAATCAAACGCGAATCGTAGGGCAACGTGCTCAAATCGTCTTCAACGACCGGCACCTGCGTAAAGTAGCGGAAAACTTCATACCCGCCCACCGCAAGCAGATTCAGCGGTATCAAGTAGCGCAAGAACTTTTCGCCCTTGAGGCTAGATTCCGTATATTCCCCGCGAAAAACAAGAAACGCAAAATTTACGACAACAACCAAGCCTACAAGCCACCAGTCTTCGAACTGTGCAAAATCCGCAATGGGATGCTTAATAACCGTATCAATCGCATCACATCCACCTTCGAGGCAGCTGGAATCCTGGAAGCACACATACGACTGAATACCCTCATAGTTCAGGAACGTAAACGCCCACAGTGCCACCACGCCCAGGTCGAGGAACATCTTCCAGAACTTCGGAATCAGGCGCGAGAACATGCCCACGAACGCAGCGAACAAAATACCGAACGAAACGAGGAAGTTCGGAACAAAGTAAAGGTCCTTGTGCTTGCGCACAAAGATAAGCATCGCCTTGTAGAAGTCCACATAAGAACCCCAACGACGCGTACGGCAGCTCTGACCCTTGAAATGCAGTATATTCGTCGACGGCGTGTAGTAATTTTTGTAGCCCGCAGCCTTTGTTCTAAAGCAAAGATCCAAGTCTTCGCCATACATGAAGAAATCTTCGTCAAAGCCTTTCAGGGACTCATACAGGTCGCGTTTGATACAGAAGAACGAACCACTGATGGCGTCCACCTCGGTAACCGCGTCGGGGTCGGCATACGTCATGTTGTAGCTGGCCAGAAGCTTGCTCTTCGGGAACATTGCGGCAAGGCCGACCGTCTTGGAAACCGCCGAAATAATCGTCGGGAAAGACCTACGGCAAGCCCACTGGAGCGTTCCGTCCTCGTTCAAGATGCGGCAGCCCACCGTACCCGATTCCGGATGTTCCTCCATGAAGTCGAGCACCTTGGTGAACGAATCGCGAGACACAACCGTGTCTGGGTTGATGAAAAACAGGAACGGCTTGGTCGCCTGTTTTTCGGCCAGATTACAGCCCTTCCCGAACCCGAGATTCTCCTTGGAATCGAGCCAAAGCACTTCCGGGAAAAAATTCTTAATCTCGGGGAGAATCGGTTCGGAGGAACCGTTGTCCAGAACGATAATTTGGGAATCAATTCCTTCACATGCGTCACGGACCGACTTCAAACACGCCGGAATGAAATCACAGGAGTTATACGCAACGATGATGATGGAGCAGGAGTACATTCGTCTCTCGTCTAATTACGCGAGTCCAAGGCGAAGTTTGAGCACCAGGAAGAAGGCTTCGGAGATGATGCCGCCGCTCATCTTGGAGGTACCGCGAGTGCGGTCGGTAAACACGATAGGGATTTCCTTCACGCGAAGGCCCTTCTTCCAAATCTTGAACGTCGTCTCGATCTGGAAGCAATAGCCGTCGCTCTTCATCTTGTCGAGATTCAACGCCTGCAGTGCTTCACGACGGAAGCACTTGAAACCGCCGGTCGCATCGCTAATCGGAAGCCCCGTAACCATGCGAGTGTACACATTCGCACCGTAACTCAGAATGAGACGGCGAAGATCCCAGTTCACGACGCTGATGCGCTGCTTCATGTAGCGGCTGCCCAGCACAAGATCGGCATCCTCTGCCGTTTCCAAGAAACGGGTCAAGTCCGTAGGAGAATGGCTGAAGTCGGCATCCATCTCGAACACACGTTCGAAGTCGCGTTCCAGAGCCCACTTGAAGCCAGTCACATAAGCAGAGCCAAGTCCCATCTTGCCCTTGCGGCGAATCAGGTGGATACGGGAATTCTTTTCTGCCTCGGCAGCGACCATATCACCCGTACCATCCGGAGAGCCGTCATCAACAACCAGCACTTCCAAGCATTCATGCTGCTGCAAGATGGCGTCCAGCATGAGAAGGATGTTTTCCTTCTCGTTGTAGGTCGGGACAATAACCAAACTTTTAGGGAACGACATTCTTACTCCTATCCATACTTTTCATAAACTAATCTAATTATCTCTTATCGTCTCGGCAACCGGGTAAGAACGTTGTTTGTTGCCATTCAGCATCTCTCCCAGCAATCCCAGGGAAATGAACTGGACGCTCATCACCAACGCGAAGGCACCAGCCAACAAAAGCGGACGAACATGCAAGGCGCCCGTATTGAACCATTCATAACCAAAGTAGCCGCAGACCCCGAGGCCAAGGAACATGAACAGAAGTCCGATAAGCCCGAAGAAATGAAGCGGTTTCGCAGAGAAACTGCGCATAAACATGAGGGAAACGAGGTCCAGGAACCCGCTGACCAGGCGGGAGACTCCATACTTGGAGACCCCGTGGACGCGCGCCCTGTGGGCAACAGGCATTTCCGTTATACGGAACCCCTGCCACTTTGCCATGACCGGGATAAAGCGGTGGTAGTCACCGTAGAGCTGGATGAACTTGACCACGCAGCTGCGGTACGCCTTGATGCCACAGTTGAAATCGTGCAGGCGCTGCCCACAAACAATAGAAACCGTCAGGTTGAACAGCTTGGACGGCATGGTCTTGTGCCAGGGGTCCAGGCGGCGCACCTTCCAGCCGGAAACGAGGTCATAGCCTTGATTGAGGATATCGATCATCTTCGGAATCTCGAGGGGATCGTCCTGCAAATCTCCATCCAAGGTGGCGACATAGCGACCCTTCACCTTGGAAAATCCATAAGCGAGGGCGGCAGCCTTGCCACAGTTGAACTGGAAGCGATAAGCCCGGACAAACGGGAATTCCTTGGAGAGGTTCTCGACCACCTCCCAGGTATTGTCTCGGCTTCCGTCGTCGATAATAAGCACCTCGTACTGGAAACCGGTCGGTTCCATCGCGGCAGCGATTTCCTTCATCAAGTCCGGCAGGTTCTCGTTTTCGTCCTTGACCGGAATGACCATGCTCAAATCCATCATAACCTCGACTGATTATTATTCTGCAGAAGCCACAACAGGCGTGCTGTCGGAAGCGCTGTCCTTAGCCCCGGAATCGGATTCCGGCGTTTCAGGCTCGATAGCAGGCGGTTCGTCCGGCATCTGTTCCATGGACTTAAGGCTAACGGCGAGGCGGCTGCGTCCACCCTCGTCGTAAGCGGGGACGTGCTTGAGACCACGGGCAAGTACATCAAGAGCAGGCTGCTTCATGCCGGCAGCTTCGTAGACGTAAGCTGCAGCCCAGTAGTTGCGCCATTCATCCGGGAACTGGTACATACCCATTTCGAGGAACTTGATGGCATTCAGAGCGAGAGCGTCCACCTGAGCCTTGCGGAGAATCGTGTAAGGCTTCTCGCTACGGATAGCGGAAATCTTCTCGCGGGCGTCGAAGGAAATCTGCAGGTACAAGGAGATGTAGCTGGAAAGCAGGCGAAGCGTTTCGCTATTCACGAAAGCAGTGCCATCGCCGAGGCCGCGGAACTTGTAGACGCTGTCAATCAAGTTGGCCGTACGTTCGGCATTGAAGTCACCACGACGAACAGTCAGGTCACCCTTCTGGAAATCGTAAATCATGCCTTCCTGGATCATATACTTTTCAAGACCCATGAAATTAGACATACCGACAGTCGTCGAGAAATGAATCGGCTTGTCCATGTTCTGCATGGCAAGGTCGATGACTAGCTTATGCTGAGTCAGCATCACGCCACTACGGGTACGGGCAGCCCAGTCGTGGAAGGCATCCCACACCTGGTAGTGCACCTTGAGCTGCAGGAGCTTTGCAGAATCGGCAGCAGAAAGCTGCTGGCCTTCCATCTGGTCAATGCGTTCCTTCAGCTTGGGCATGAGACGTTCTGCGTTCTTGACCCAAGTCGCCGTGAGATGGTTGGGATTGTTGCCGTAGCTGTAGTCCAATACCATGTCGCGCTTGATGCCATCCTTGTCATAGCTCAACTTGAGAATCGGCGGATTGTCGAGCATCTGCTTGATGTACCAGTCCGTGTTACCCAAGGAGAGGTTCACGACACGCACGTCCTTGCGGATACCGGCAACTTCCTGGGCGAACCACAGCGGGAAGGTGTCGTTGTCGCCGTTCGTGAACAGGATGGCATTCGGGCGGCAGCTATTGAGCAGGTTATACGCATAATCCCACGGGACCCAGAGACCGGAACGGTCATGTTCCTTGTAGTTCGAGCAGCAAGGAATAATAAAGGAGACAAGGACAAGGAGAGCTGCAAGAGGAGATGCGAAAGCAGCAAACTGGGCAGACGTTGCGGCAAGGAACACGAGAATACCCGCACCGATACCGAGCATCATGCTCATGAAGATGAACGCCGGGGTATAGAAGTAGTCACGTTCGCGGACTTCCATGTGGACAGCCTCGGGGAACGGGGCACGCTGACCCACCTGGGCATAGGCGTTTTCGATCTTGGTCCAAGTTGTCCAGATGCTGGAACTCTTGAGGTCGTTGATCTTGGCCTCGAGCGCAGAAATAGTCGCTGCAGGAGCCTTGTGCTGGCGGAGGAATTCGAGACGGATGGAGTTATGCTCGATTTCCTGACGGGCATCCAGCAAGTCGTTCGGGTCGGGAACAGAGGTGATGCCTGCACCGGCACGGTTCAGGTCGGCAACGTTACGGGTCATCGCGGAGACCCACTGGTCGTGGTCGCGCTGTTCCATGCGGGTACCGTCGGCGAAGTTGATGTAGAAAATCAAGCCGAGAGAACAGAGCGCATAGAGAACGGAAAGGAAAATACCCAGATGACGATTGCGCTTGCAAGCAAAGACGCAAACAAGGACCAGCAGACCGTTGAAGAGGATGAATATGAGCAGCTGCGGAACAATCGAGTCACCCATGAAAATCATCTGCGTGGGGAACTTGATACCGAAGCGTTCCAGCGGTTCGTTGTCGGCCGGGTCGAACGTGTACACACCATTGGCGTAGTTCACGCCACCCACCTTGTAAGGCAGGTACTGGGCCATCTGGTAGCCGCCATAGCTCATGCTCGGGAAGCTGAGGAACTGGTGGGCCAGCTGGGAACGGCGGTAGAAGGCGCGGGCGATCATGCTCTCGGAGCCGTACTGCTTACGTTCCACGAAGTTGTTGAAGGATTCCCAGTTTTCGGACTTGAACAGGTTGCCGAGCTGGAGGTTGCCCTGTTCGTCGCGGATGTTGATTTCAGGATCGTTTTCGTCGATGATCGGGTTCAGTTCGGAACGGATAGGAATGTAGAGGTGAGTGCTGTAACCGATAAGGGCAAAGAAGGAGAATGCGAGAGAAAGGCGGACAGCCTTGTTAACCTTGGCATTGAACGGCTTGGCAAGCGTCAGGACGGCAAGCACGACAAGGCAACCCAAGGAAAGTTCGATAAAGGCAGATACCATGTAGATGACGGAGCAAAGAAGCGTACCCGTAATCCAGATAGGAATGCGTTCCTTGATCTTGCTCGGTTGCGCAATGAGAAGCAGCACGAACACGGCCGGGATGGTAAGCATCGTGTAAAGATGCGCGCCCACACCGAGGAAAGCGATGTAGCAGATGAAGATAAGGAACTTGTCACTACCTTCTTCGTCCTTCTTGTTGTACCAGACCAGGCCGAGGTAGGAGACAAGCATCAGGATCAACATGGCGAGGCCGTAGACTTCGGCTTCGACGGCATTGAACCAGAACGTGTCGGAGAAGGTCAGGAGGAAGCCGGCGACCAGAGAGGCCGAGCCAAGCACGAACATGCGAACCTTTTCAGAAATCTTGGCAGCAAGAGCGTCGTTCCTGAGGATGGAGGCAAGGAATTCCCAAGCGAACAGAGCCGTCACGTAGACGGTAGCCGCAGAGCTCACCACGGAAATGTAGTTCACGCGCTTCGCGATTTCACCCACAAACGGGAGCAGCACGATTACGGCACGTGCAAAGAACACGAAGAACGGGGTTCCAGGAGGATGGGGAATGCCAAGCGTATTGGCACAAGCGACGAATTCGCCACAATCCCAAAAACTAACGGTCGGCGCCATCGTCATCGCATAGACGATGAGTGCGACCAGGCAGGATATGCCGGCAAAAATGTGTTTCATCCATTTTTCCTTTATCACGACTACTTCTCCTTATTTTGAGAGCTAGAGACAATTCCATGCTTCTGCATGAAGCCATTTAAAAGACCGTTAACGAACGAACTCGAAGAATCCGTGCTGTACTTGGCCGCAATCTGCACCGATTCGGAAAGGGCCACCTTCATGGGGATTTCCGGGACATACAGGAGTTCAACCATCGCAATGCGGACGATGATGCGGTCAAGTTTTGCCATGCGGTCGATTTCCCAATGCACGGCAGCGTTCTTGATATCCTCGTCCAGTTCTTCCCTATGGGCCTGAACAAGGTCTACCAGTTTCATTCCATACTTTTTTTGGTCATCGGTAATAGACCGACTTTCGAGCACCCCCGGAAGGGCCTCCCCTGCCGTGGCACCGGTAATTTCCATCGCATACAGCAACTGCATTGCAAATTCACGGGCTGGTCGATAACTTACGTTCATAATATCAATTCAGGTTTAAGGTTTTAGGTATGAGGTTGCTTCAGCTCAAAGCCTTGCTTAAGCAAGGCGTCCTCATCGCTCATTGCTCATACCTCTTTATAAAGATTTGCCATTTCGACGGCAGTGGATGCCCAGTTGCTCCCGAGGTTACCCGCCTTGAGGCCAGCGCGGTTCATAGCCTGGTCCACGGTATCGGTCGTGAGGATTCCGAGAATCACGGGGAGCTTGCCTTCGGCAGCGATGGTTGCGACACCGCCCGTAGAAGCATTCACCACCACGTCGTAGTGGCTCGTCTCGCCGCGGATCACGGCACCGATAGCCATCACGGCATTGTACTTGCCCGAATCGGCAAGGCGGCGGCACACGCCCGGAAGTTCAAAAGCGCCCGGAACGCGCACAACGGTAATGTCCTTGTCGGCAACGCCCAGCAGCTCGAGCTGGCGGAGCGCCCCTTCCAGGAGCTTGTCGGTCACGACTTCGTTGAAGCGGGCGACGGCGATTGCCACCTTGAGTCCCGCCCCGTTCAGGGAATTCTTGATTTCGTTAACCATCTTATTTTTCCTCTTTTAAAACTTTTTCGCCGGCAGCATCGGAATCCACGTGTAGCTGGTGGCCCATCTTCTTCTGCTTGGTGAGCAGGTAGAAAAGGTTTTCCTTGTTCGGCTTGACCTCGATAGGCACGCGCTCCACAATCTTGAGCCCGTAAGCCGAAATGCCCGAAATCTTGCTCGGGTTGTTTGTCAAAAGGCGCATTTCCTTCACGCCGAGGTCTGCAAGAATCTGGGCACCGGTACCGTACTGGCGGAGGTCCGACTTGAACCCGAGGTGCAGATTCGCCTCGACCGTATCCATGCCCTTCTCCTGCAACTCGTAAGCACGCAGCTTATTGCAGAGGCCAATGCCACGGCCTTCCTGGCCGCGCATGTACAGGAATACGCCGCCGTGCTCGCCGATGAACTTCATGGCAGACTGCAACTGTTCGCCGCAGTCACAGCGGAGGCTACCGAAGATATCGCCCGTAAGGCATTCGCTGTGTACGCGCACGTACACCGGCTTGCTGAAGTCGGGGTTGCCCGCGACCCAGGCCACGTGTTCCACGCCGTCGGTCTTGCTGCGGTAGGCATAAGCCGTGAAATCGCCGTACTTGGTCGAAACGTGCGGAGCGGCCACGCGCTGCACAAGCTTTTCCGTTTTCAGGCGGTAGTCAATCAAGTCGCGGATGGAGATAATCTTGAGGTCGAACTTCTTGGCGACTTCCTGGAGCTGCGGCATACGAGCCATCGTGCCGTCTTCGTTCATGATTTCGATGAGAGCGGCAGCCGGGCGGAGTCCGGCGAGCTTGGCGAGGTCCACAGCAGCTTCGGTGTGACCTGCACGGCGCAAAACGCCTTCTTCCTGGGCGTAAAGCGGAGAAATGTGACCCGGACGGCCAAAGTCCGAGGGCTTGGAATTCGGATCGGCGAGAGCCTGGATCGTTGCGGCACGGTCGTGGGCAGAAACACCCGTAGTGCAGCCTTCGAGCTTATCGACCATGACGGTGAACGGAGTGCCGAGCATGGAGGTGTTTTCGGCAGTCTGACGCGTAAGATTCAATTCGCGGCAGCGAGAAATCGGAAGCGGGCAGCAAAGCACGCCACGCCCCTCGTGGAGCATGAAGTTCACCTTTTCGGGAGTAATCTTTTCGGCGGCGATAATGAAATCGCCCTCATTTTCACGGTCTTCGTCATCAACCACGACCAAGAACTTGCCGTTCTTGAAATCTTCAATGGCCTCTTCAATCGTATTAAGCAAGGTCACGTTCCTTCAGATAATTTTCAATGTACTTGCCGAGCATGTCGACTTCCACGTTCACGATGGTCCCGGCAACCCAGTTGCGCAGGTTCGTGCGGGCAAGCGTCTCGGGGATGATGCACACGCGGATGGAGTCCTCGAACTTTTCGGCCACCGTAAGGCTGATGCCGTTCAGGGAGATGGAACCGCGGCGGATAATGTAGCGCTTGAGGTCCGCAGGCATCTTGAGGTCGACTTCCACGCCCGTTTCGCGCGGGGTCACCTGGATTACCTCGGTAATGCAGTCCACATGGCCCATCACGAAGTGCCCGCCCATGAAGCTGTCGGCACGGCACGGAAGTTCCAAATTGACCAATTTCCCGACGGCAGCCTGTTTAAAAGCCGTATTTTCGACCGTCTGGTGCATGAGGCAGAAAACAGCCTCGTCATCAGTACAACTTTCAATAGACAAACAAACGCCATCGTTGGCGACACTGTCGCCCAATTTGCAATTCTTGAAGAATCCCGGCGACTTGAGACGCATCGAGAGGGCATCACCACGAGCCTCTATCGAGACGATTTCGCCGGTAGATTGAATAATTCCAGTAAACATACGGGGACAAATGTAGAAATTTAGACGAGAGACGAGAGACGAGAGACGAGAGAAAGTAGGTAGTAGGAAGTAGGAAATAGACAGTAGGAAGTAGACAGTAGGACAAATGCGTAAGGCGAGCGCCGCGGTCAAGCTTGCTTGAACATGGCCGAGCCGAGCATTTGGTACTTGAGCGTAGCGAGAGTACCAGTAGACAGTGCGGGTGTCATTGCGAAGGGCGAATAGCCCTGAAGCAATCTCCATCAGAGAATCTAGAGGCTAGGATCTAGGGCTAGAGCGAAATATCACGGTTTCGCCGTCTGTTATTGACGCACGAAGTGCGTGATTCTTTTTCACTAGTCTCTCTAGTCTCCCCCTAAGGGGCCATGCCCACATAAGTGCTGAAGCACTAAGTGGTCAAAGGTATTTTCTAGCCCCTTGCCTCGAGCCTCATTGCTCATGGCTCACCGCTATAATACACCGTCAGCACATCGGGTCCGATCATCACGGATTCCTTGGCGACGGCACAAGATGGGAGGCCCGGGAACTCAAGACCACATTTAGCCTCCCCACAATCAATCAAACGTTCGAGAGACGCCTCGACGGAAGGATCCGTGGAACGCCACAGATCCAATCGGTTCCAAAGGGACATTTTTAAATCCGTTCCGGCAGAAAGGATTTCACGCGCCAGACATTCACCCGGCTCCACCATCAGGCGGTGCATCCCGCGTTCGGAAAGGTTCGCCAGCATAACACACCAGTTTTCCGCAAAACTTGCATGCGGAAGTTCGACGACCTCGGCAATTCCGTCCAATTGCGGCTGGGCAACACAACTGAACACAATCGGAGTGGATACCGGAGCGCCTTCGCCACACGAAACGTTGCACGAAGCAAATACCGCCAGCGAGCGAACTTCGTCCAAAGTAAACTCGTGGTGACCGGCCCAAACGATTTTTACGGGATTGTTCCCCTGCACATACCGCACATCCAACCGCGGGTTGTCAGCAAGGAGCGTCCCTGCGCCAATCAGCACAGCATCGCTCATGGCACGCAGTTCGTGGTTCCAGCAGTTAGCCCCCTGGCCTGTAATCTTCAGCGGAAGGCGGCTTCCGCTCGTAGCGACACAACCCATGAATCCGTCTTCGGATACGGCAATCTTTATTTCGACAAAAGTTTGCTTATTACAAACAAAATAATCATATGCTTCAAAGAAACGCGAAATTTGCATGTAGACAAAACGGCCTTCCGCCTTGAACTCTTCAGATACAGAACCAGGACGGCCCACGGCATTGCCAGAGGCGGAGCCGTAACCGAAAACGCCGCATTCGCACGAAGCATTCGGAGATGGATGAAGGTCGTTTTCCTGCCCATCGTTATAACAAGCCCTTACACAGGCATCCTCGCCTTCGTAGACGACGATACCGGCATCTTCCAAAATCTGGCGGGACTTGCCGCGCACAACGGGATTCGGGTCGGCATGCGCAAAGTACACCTCAGTTATCCCTGCATCGATGATTGCCTTTGTGCAGGGGGGCGTGCGGCCATAGTGGCAGCACGGCTCGAGCGTCACGTATATGGCCGCCCCGCGGGCGAGTTCGCCCGCGTCACGCAGCGCCATGACTTCGGCATGGGCATTGCCGGGGCGCTGCGTACGCCCCCTGCCCACGACGATTCCATCCTTGACAACAACAGCACCCACCGCCGGGTTCGGGCGGCTCACGCCAATGGAGAAGAAAGATTCTTCGAGTGCGAGTTGTAGGTAGTTCATGGGAGGTGTGAGGTATGAGGTCGGCACTTCGTGCCTTTAAGGTATGAGGTCGCGACCTTCGGTCGCTTTGAGGTATGAGGTAGATAGTGGTTAGTGATTAGTGGTTGGTGGTTGGGGGATGAACTCCGAATTTGACCCCTCACAGCTCACTGCTCATTGCTCATAGCTCACTGCTCGCGCTTCGCGCGCCTTACTTCGCCGGGAACGCGAGGAATCCGCCAACCACGTTGAATACGCGTTCGTAGCCGTTCTGGATCAGGAAGTTCGAAACGGCCATGCTGCGCTTACCGCTGCGGCAGAAGATCAGCAAGTCCTTGTCCTTCGGGAATTCGGCAATACGCTGTTCGGCTTCCTGGAGCGGGATATTGATGGAACCCGGAGCCGTCCCTTCGGCCACCTCTGCCGGAGTGCGCACGTCGATCAGCACCGCACCGTTCTTCTGCATTTCAAGAGCCTGCGCCCATTCCACATTAGTGATAGCAGCCTTCGGAGCCTCCGGAGCAGGGGTCGGTTCTGCGGCCGGAGCCTGCTGCACTGCGGCTGGCTGCGCCGCCGGAGCGGCCTGAGTTTCGGCCTTCGGCGTTTCATTACAGCCGGCGGTCATGATCATTGCCAAAAGAGAAAGCGCTATAACTTTTTTCATTTTTTTTCTTCCTTGTTTGTAGGTTCTACCTTCGTCGATAGAATCTCGTTCGGATTCAACAACAGGTACAGGCACATAACGCGCTGAACCAGTCCACTTTCCGTCGTCAACGGAACCGCATTAAAAACAATATATTGGTCGGAGGACATGAAGACATCCTTCCAGACAACGCTCTTGCGCATACTGAAGACATCATCAATTTTTCGGGCAATCACCGAGAAATACTTTTCCGGAATCAGTTTTTCCAACGAAGTTCCGTTGATATCATCAGGATTGCTCCGTTTCATATCCAGCGAGAACGCCTGGTTACAGCCCTGCACAACAAAATTTCTATCCACCCAGAAAGTACGAATATCGGGGAAGGACATTGCCGCCGCAAGCATTGCATCCTTTTCCTCGTCGGTACTGAACAGCGGGTTATCGAGCATCACGTCCATGCGGCGTGCCACGCCCCTGTAGAAAAGGTGACCATCGTCGTTCACTTCCAACTTGCAATGCAGGTCGTACCACACCATCGACTTGTCCTGGCGGTAACCGCGAATCTTCGTATTGACATCACCATCATCGATATTTCCCGTCCTATGGTAAGCCAGCACATGCTGGTTGATTAGTTCCATAAGCACGTCATAATCCTGCGGCGGGACAAGCATATGCAAGTCGACCTCCCCCACAGGAATCGGGATAATCCGGTAGCTATCGGCAGATGCCTGGGTAAGGCTTATCAGTCTGTGGTTTTCGACATCGAATTTCCAGATGAAGTCACCCGTATTCTCGAGGAGCATCCTGAGTTTCGATTCGACATCTTCCTTGTTCTTCCTGATTTCGACTTCCTTAGAGATGTTCCTGATAAAGCACACGTAATGGAACTCTACCGAGGAATAATACTTTTTTACGCAACGCAACTCGTACCAGATGGGAGCTTCGCCTCCATCGTCATAAGAAAGCACAAAGGGCATATTCGGATGACGGTCCGTATCCTTGAAATAGGCACTGAGACGAATCCAGTCTGCCGCAGGGAGAAATACTTCAAGGGACCGTTCGCGGTTAATCATCCCGAAAAACGGATCGCTGGAAAAAATAGGGAGACCGTAGAGGAATTCCATCTTCGGAGAAAGAACGACGATGAATTCGCCCATATGGCCAGCAAACAGTTTATAGAGTTTCTGCTTTTCGCGGTTGTCGCGGATATACAGTATCGCCACGGACGATACCACCAACAGGACGCAGCACAGGAAGCTCCATGCCACAGTCCAGTTGAACGCACCATCAACCACTAGCTCATTCATATACTGCAAAATAAACAAATTATTCCACATTCCGTCAATCACCGAATCATTTTGCAAGCCTTTTCCCCGAAAAAGCCCCCAAAACGGGGACTCCACCCGAACCCGCCATCATCCCGGCAAACCATCCCTCCCAGCTGGCGCAGAAAAGCAACGAGACCGCAAAATCGGGGAATCCGTAACGGAAATGCACCTCGCCATACCGAAAGCGGACCCCATTCCCTATCCAGACCGAGTTTCTGTCAGCCTCCAGGAAAAAAGAAAAACTCCCGTCCGGCTCCCAGTGAAGCCCGCCGAGCCCATCGATACGTTCATCCGTAAAACCATAGGCCATCCCTCCCACGGCAAAGTCCCGCCACAAGAACATGGTCGCCGCCTTGTAGCGGTGTCTCGCCCATCTTTCGGCTCCGGGGAGCCACTCCATCGAAAGCCCATAGGCGGCGCCAAGGACAAACATTCCCACAGGCAACGAAGTCTGCATTTCCGAATAGGACTGCCTGTACAGGCTGTCGAGCCCGTGGAAAGCACTGAAAAAAGCCAACCGGAGCGGACCGGCACCAGCTTCCCCGTAGCCAGCATAGGCAAACTCGTCCACGTCCCCCGCGCCGTACACCGCCGAAAGCGCAAAACCGGGAGCGGCAATCCGCGCCGGGGACGTGTAAAACCCGGGAAATCCAGCCGGCGCCAGGTCGCCCCGCACCGTCGGTACAAACGGAACCGCCCCGCCGGCGGCCCAAAGGTTCACGCTAAGGCCTAACCACAATACCCACGACCGACGCATATTCCCCCACCGAGAGCGAAACATAACCTACCCCGACGCCCAGCCTTTCCGCCGCCGGAACCACCCACCACTTGCCCGACGATGGCGGGACGACAAACGACCAGACCTCCCTGCGGGCCGAGTCCAGCAACTTGAGCGACACAACAGACTCCCCATCCACGCGGATGCGCAGCGGGTCGCCCCTCCGGCGCACGACTCTCGAGGAGAGCGTGTACCGGAAGGGCGCCTCCCCTACAGCTTTCTGCGAGGCGTAGCCCAAAAAGCCGGGCGTGTTTTCGGAAAGCATCGTGCGCGGATTGAAACCAGCCGGACATTTCGCCGTATTCTTGTCCCAGCCGACGCTGTCCACCACAGAACTGTCGACCGCAAGCAGCACGGATCCACCCGTATTGCTCAAGTAGCCGAAATTCGCCTGAATAATCCGCACATCCTTGAAACCGATGGAGCTGCGGAGCGAAAGCGAGTCGCGCGTCACCAAGACACTCCCATAAGGAGCAATGGAATCCGAAAGGAAACCGCTCCGGCCAAGGAACTGTACCCGTGACAGCGGGAGCGAATAGCGTGACCCGTTGTAGAGCTCGATCCACTCCGGCTCGGGCTCCGAGGGGCAATGGTGTATTTCGGAAATGACCAGCGGCGAAGTTCCTCGCCGCAAGAGGAGCGTATCCAGGGAATCGTTCGCCGGAGCCTCGTCGCGGGGCAGACGCAGTCTCAGCCAAACAGCATCCCCGCGGAACTGCAGCGAGAACCGCCCTGCCACGGGAACCGTATCAAGGCGCCATCCCCCCAACTTGGAGAGATTCAGGGACTCCACGGCCAACGCGGCCGAATCACAACCGCTCAACCACCCCGAAACGGCCCATTCGCCCCCGCCGTAAACAGCCTTGACACTAGCAAGCCCGCAATCGTCGAAACCGACCTCGTAATCCGGGTCGGCCGTCCCGGGCGTCCCCCGGCTAAACGTCCACTCGTCCGTCTCGCGAACCCTCTGGAAGGCATAGCCCGCTTTGGGCTTGGGGAGCGCCACGGAATCGGAACAATCCCCCGCCCACAGTTTCCAGGTGGACTCGCGCGAGTTGGGCATGGCGACACTCCCGAGAGAGCCGCACGAAATCTTCGGGGCATCGGGACAGAAGGCGGAATCGTGCACCAGCACAAGCCTCGACCCTGCAGGGTAGGCAAAGGAGAGCGTCGGTTTCGATTCGAAGGCCACGAACAGGCTGTCGGCAGAAAAATCGTCAAGACGGATTTCGACGTACTCGCCTTCCTCGTCGCGGACGGCCGTCGGGTCCGGGAAAAACTCCACAAACATCGGGCAGGCAGACGCCAGCGACGCAAAAAATGGAATGGATTTCAATATTCCCCCATGGGGAACCCTTCGCTACCGCCGGTCAGACCAGCGCCAAGAAAACTAGCAGAGAAGGCACCTACTCGACCGAGTGGTCGTTAGGCAAAATATAGGCAAGCGGATTTACCGGGTGGTTGTTCTCCCACACCTCGTAATGCAAGTGCGGGCCCACGGAGAGGCCGGTATTTCCCATGTAACCAATTAGCTGGTAGCGGCGCACGAACTCGCCCGGCTTCACGACATACATCTGCATGTGCGCGTAGACGGTCTTGAGCCCGTTGCTGTGGTCCAGCATTACGTAATTCCCGAAGGAAGGACTCAACTTGGCAATTTCGACCACACCGTCCGCCGAGGCAAAAATCGGGGTCCAGCGGTCGTTGCCGATGTCGATACCGTTGTGCATCTTACCCACTTCACCGGTAACGGGGTGGATACGCGGGCCAAAGGAGGACGCATAATGCCCTTGTGTCGGGCAGATGGACGGCACGAACCGCCAAATGGCCTGTCTCTGGTTGATATAATGGGTAAGAGAAGAGAAAGACTCGCCGTTGTTGTAGAACTTGCTTTTCAGGCGGTCCGTTTCTTCCTGAAGTTCCGCAGCTTTCTCGAGCACCGGGGACATACCGCGGAGCAGGAGCGAATCGGATGCGATTTCGCCACCGGTACCCATCTCGCGGGTAGCCTCGTCCGGCACAGGCAGGCCGTAACGGGCATGAAGCCTGCGTTCGTCCTTGTAAAAGTCGTCCGAAGTCATGGAAAGGTAATCGACCGTTTCCTGGATCTTGGAAAGATCACGACCTAACCCCAGACGGCTGGAAAGCCCCTGAGAAAGCAAGCCGTCATAAAGGGAAATCGTGACAAGCTGTATCGCAAAGAGAACTACGCCGACAAGGACGATAACCTTGATCCAGGTGCTTGCACGGAACAAAATTTCCGGCAAATGGACCGTTATCGAGCGAGTCGAATTCTGAAAATGTATAGTCGTCTTTGCAAAATTCACGGACTTGAAAATAGTAAAAAGTCCCGTAAATGCGACCCCCACATAGACTTCGCAGGTGTTTTTTAAAAAAAAGCCACAAAAAAAGCCCGATTAAAGGCCAAATTCGCAACCTCAGAATGTTTTTTTTACAAAGTTGGTCAAAGCGACGAAATTCTTAAAACGACAAAATACACGAAAATCCAGCACGCTAGGCGTGCTGGTTCTCGTGAACAAACAACTAGGAGACCTAGAAATTAAGCAAGGGCGTTGACGACCTTGGCGGCCTTGGCCTTGTAGTTCGCAGCGCGATTGGCGTTGAAACCGGCACGGCTCTTGGCGGCAGCCTTGTCCAGCATGCTGAACAGGTTCGGCATTTCCTTGAGGGCGTCTTCCTTAGAAGCAGCCGAACGGATGACCTTGAGGCTCGAACGGATCGCAGAACGAACGGAACGGTTCATGGCATTGGCCTTTTCGGCCTGACGCAAACGCTTTTTGCAAGATTTATGTTGAGGCACCTTATATTTCTCCGGGTGAAAACCTACTTAAAAATGTTGGCACAAAGTTAGTAAAAAATTCGGAGATTTCAAGGGGAAGGTCAAAAAAAGACGAAATACGAACATTTTTCGCAGTTTTTTTGCAAAGTCCCGCCCAAAAGCGGCGCATTTCTATATTTGACAGCATGATTCCGTTCGTGAACATCCAGGGCCAGAGAGAAGCTTACCGAGAAGAACTCGAAAAAGCCGAGAAGGCCGTGCTCGACAGCGGAATATATATAGGCGGGCAGGAAGTGGCTGCACTTGAAGCAGAACTTTCCGCCTACACCGGTACATACGCCGTCACCTGCGCCAGCGGGACCGACGCGCTCACCATCGCCTTGACCGCCCTCAGCGTCCAACCGGGGGACGAGGTCATCGTTCCGGACTTCACCTTTATCGCCCCGGCGGAAAGCGTCGCGAGGCTCGGGGCGACCCCCGTTTTTGCCGACATCGACCCCCGCACCCTCCAGATTTCCCCCGAGAGCGTCGAATCCCTGGTCGGCCCGCTGACGCGCGGAATCATCGCGGTCAACCTCTTCGGCCAGTGTGCCCCCTACGAAAAACTCCGTCAAATTGCCAAACGGCACGGACTATGGCTCCTCGAAGATTCCGCGCAGGCCTTTGGGGCCATGCAAGGCAGCAAACGCGCCTGCACCCTCGGCGACATGGCCATCACCAGCTTCTACCCGAGCAAGCCCCTCGGCTGCTACGGTGACGGCGGTGCCATCTTCACCGCAAGCAAGGATCTTACGCAGAAAGTGCGGATGCTTGCCAACCACGGCAGCGAGGAACGCTATCTTCACAAGGTTGTCGGCACGAACAGCAGGCTCGACGCACTGCAGGCGGCAGTCCTGCGCGTGAAGCTCGCCCACCTGGACTCAGAACTCGAAAGCCGCAGGAAGATAGCCGAACGCTACGACCAGTTTTTTGCAAACATCGAAGGGCTCAGCCCGCAGCAGGTCGCCGACGGGAACACGAGCACCTACGCCCAGTACACCCTGCTCGCGGACAACCGCGAAGAATTCATCGCGAAACTGGACAGGGCGGGCATCCCCCACTGCATCCACTACCCCATGCCGCTGCACTGGCAGCCCTGCTTTGCAAAACTTGCCGCACATTATGCAGAAAACGCTGCGGACAAGGCCAGTCAAAAGGCCGTCAGCCTTCCCATGTGCGCTTTCACGCCCATAGACGAAATTATCGAAAGGCTCGAAAAAGTTTTCTTGCGTTCTAGTTAAGGAACTATATAAAAAGCACGCTTAGCGGTGCATGTCGAGCGACTTGAGCTCGTTCTTGACCGAATCGCTCTGCGCCTTGAGGATATCCACCTCGTCTTGCAGCGAATCCACGGTACGCCTCATCGCCTCGTTGCGGATGGCAAGCCTCTCGACCTCGGCAGCCTTTTCTGGATCCGAGCAAGCCAGCAGCGCCGAAGATGCACAGCAACAAAACGAAAACAACAACACAAGGTAGGCCCATTTTTTCATCATGGTCCAAATGTAGTTTTTTTCTATCATTGTAACCGTGAAGAGACCAGAATTACTGTTGCCCGTAGGTACGCGGGATATGCTGGAAGCCGCCATCCAGAACGGAGCCGACGCGGTTTATTACGGCGTCCCCCACTGGAACGCCCGCGGACGCACCGAGGACTTTTCGTTCGAGGACGTAGCCGAGATGGTCCGCTACGCAAGGATCCGCGGGGTCCGCACGTTCCTCGCCATGAACATCCTCGTGTTCGAGCGCGAGATCCGCGACCTGCCCGATTTCCTCGAAAAAATCATCTCGCTCAAGCCCGACGCGTTCATCATCCAAGACATCGGCCTCGCCCGCCTTATAAAGGCCATCGCGCCGGACCAGGAAATCCACGCCAGCACACAAATGACACTCGCCAGCGCCGAAGCCGTGAATCTGGTCTCGCAACTGGGTTTCAACCGCGCCGTGCTGGCCCGCGAACTCTCCCTAAAGCAAATTGCCTCCATTAAACAGGCGACACCGCTTGAACTCGAAGTCTTTATACACGGGGCGCTCTGCGTGAGCTATTCGGGCCAGTGCCTCACCAGCGAGAACTTTGGCGGACGCAGCGCGAACAGGGGCCAGTGCGCCCAAAGTTGCAGGCTCCCCTACCGTATTTTCGTGGACGGCAAGGAATTCCGCGACACGGACGCGCAGTACCTCTTTAGCCCGCACGACCTCTGTGCGCTCCCCAGACTAGGCGAACTCGAGGAAATCGGCGTCGAATCGCTCAAGGTCGAAGGCCGCCTCAAGAGCCCCGAATACGTGGCCGCAGTCGCCAAGGCTTACAACAAGGCCCTCGACACCCACGACAAGCTTCCCGCCACAGACATGGAACCGCTCGAGGTCCTGTTCTCGCGCGGACTTTCTACCGGCTGGCTCGATGGGGTCGACCACCAGGCGCTCGTCGACGGAACCTTCAGCAACCACCACGGCGAATACCTGGGCGAAGTTTCCCGCATAGAACGGGACAGCATAACAGTTTCCATGCCCGATGGGGGCATCACGGCGCTTCCCCGCCAAGGCGACGGCATCCTTTTCGAGAACCCTAAAACGGGCGTCAGCGAAGGCGGACGCCTGTACGGCGTGATAGAACGTAACGGTAAATTGCAGTTGCAATTCGGCAGGAATTTCGAGCTGCGTAAAATCGCCCCCGGCATGAAGGCTTACCGCAACGACTCCCCCGCCCTCGAAAAAGAACTCCAGCACACATTCGCCGACCGCGAAAAAAGCAGGCGCATTCCCGCCGACATGGTCCTGAGCGGAAAAATCGGGGAACCGCTGCGCCTTACGGTGTTCGACGACGCCGACCACAAGATTTCAGTCGAAAGCGACATCGTCGTGGAAGCCAGCCGCGATACGGCAGAGCGTGCGAACGGCAAAAAACGCGACTTCCGCGAACTGGCCGAAAAGGAGCTTTCCGCCCTCGGCTCGACGGCTTACGCGCCCCATTCTTTGGACATCCGAGTCCCGGCCAACGCATTCGTTCCCGGGAAAGTGCTGCGCGCCCTTCGCCAGAAGGCTACGGCAGCCATGGACGACGCACGCACCGCACGCATGATGCTCGCCCCGGACGCAAAACTAGGGCACACGCTCCTAGCACATGCAGCCGCAAGCCACCAGGACCGTCCGGCACTGCAAAAGGCAAACATTTCCGTGCTCGTCCGCCGCCCCAACCAGATCGAGGCGCTGCGCGGGCTCGACATTGACAGCGCCATTATGGACTTTGACTGGGGTGTCAAGTATGATGAACCGCTGGAACAAATCCGCGAACTCGGGCTGAAAGCCGGAATGGCGACGCTTCGCATCCACAAGCCCGGCGAGAACCATTACCTCAAGAACATCCTGCGCCTCGCCCCCGACTTTGCCCTAGTGCGGAGCCTCGGAGCACTTGCCATCCTGAGCGGAAGCGGCATTCCGCTCCACGGCGACTACAGCCTCAATGCGGCAAACAGCTTAAGCTATGAATGGCTGCTCGGTCAAGGCCTCGACATGCTCCACCCCTCCTGGGACCTGAACAGCACACAGCTTTTCGACCTGCTCGACCACATCGACGCGAGCCGCCTGGAACTGGCACTCCACCAATACATGCCGGCTTTCCACTCCGAATACTGTGCGTTCGCGAGGGCTCTCACCGATGGCAGGCGCTTCCCCGAATGTGGCAAGATCTGTACGCTTCACAAGGTGGAAATCCTCGACCACAAGGGAGAAAAACATTTCTTGCAGAGCGATGCCGAATGTCGCAACACGCTTTTCGTAGGCAAACCACAATCGGCACTCAAGCTATACCCGCGCCTCACCGCCGCAGGCGTCCGAAATTTCAGGATAGAGCTGCTCGACGAGTCCCCCGAAACAGCGCGCCGCAAGGTGCAGACCTACGTTGCAGCCATCCGCGGCAACATAAGCATCGACGCCGCAATCGCACAAGCCGGAGTCGAGGAAAAATACGGCCTTAGCGAAGGCCAGCTATTCAACGAAAGCACCTGGATAGATCGGAAAAAAGGGAACTGTCCCGAATAGAGGTTAGCGGGATTCCAGCGAATTCTTGAGGGCGATTCTCGACTCGCGACGGGCCAAGGCCTCCTCGTAGCGCCTGATTTCATCAGGCGTTTCGGGAACGACGGGAGCCGCATGCACGGGTTTTTCGTCCTTGCCAATGGCGACAAAGGTCATGTAGGCACGGCAGATCAGCTCTTCCTCGTCCTGAACGCCAGGCAAGATTCCCGTCACCCTGAGGCCGATTTCCATCGACGAGCCGAACACCCTGTTCACGGATGCACGTATCGTGAGGATGGTTCCCACCACAGCAGGCTTGTAGAAGCGCACCCCGTCCATTGCCACCGTAGACACCTTCATCCCGGCATGAGTGAACGCGGCGATGCAAGCCGCCTTGTCCAGGAGCGACATCATATACCCGCCAAAGACAACGCCGTAGGCGTTCACGTCCGACGGATGAACAATATCGCGGGTAACGACGACGGAATCCTTCACCGGCTTCGGGGTCATGTCCGCAGAATCGAGTTTGCTGTAGTCAACCTTTAGCATGCCCCCAATATAGCAAAACGGGCGCGCACTTTCATGCACGTCCGTTAAACAATCCAATACAATCTAAATCAGCGGACAAGCACCTTGTGCGTAAAGCTGCTCCCGCGACATACTGCCTTGACAACGTACACACCGTTCATGTTCCGGGTATTCCAGAGGAAATTCTTGCCCGAGGCGGAAACCACCCTGTGTCCGGTAAGGTCATAGACGGCCCACTTCACAGGATAGTCGGCAGAGAACATCACGCCACCATCCATCTCGACAAAGCGGATGCTCGAGGCGTCCAATGCCGCACTAGCGATAATCTTGTCATCACCCTTGTCATCACCACCCTTAGGATCTTCCGGCTTGTCGGTAGAATCGACGACGACCGTATCGGAATCCACGGGGACTTCAGGAATCTTCGTCAACGACGAGGAATCTCCCGGAGTCGCTGTCTTGGGATTGTCGACGGCATCGACCACGTTCACGAACAAGCCGCTCATGAGTGAAGTCCCGAACCACGCCAGGAACTGGTCAAAGTACATCTCGTTATGCAGTGTGTCTTCGAGCGCAGCGGAGGTATCATGAGCGAGCCCGAAATAATCGCCGCCTTCGTAGAACTTGGCCATTTCCTCGCTGAAGGCAATCCTGTCCGAAGCCTCGCCCACAGCCATCGCCGCAGTCGCCCACATGCCGATGGTCAGGTGGCTATGCTCCCTGCGGTAGCGCCATGTCGATTCATTATTCGAGTCGTTAAATTCTTTCCACTTGTCCTCGGCCGGCAAAAGTTCGCCCGCTTTCTCGATCTGGTAGAAGTTCGCAGCAGAGGGGCCACCCTTGTCGTTGATGAACTTCAGCGCATTCTTGAGGAATTCCTTGGCACGGCTCTCGTCGAACCAGATGGCATCGATAGCCACGCGCCACAGAATGCGGATGGCATCCTTGAAGAAGGCGCGACTTTCGAAGTAGGCGTTGTAGCCCAAGCCATCCGAGCCGACCCAGCCGCCTTCCGGCGTCATCCAGTCGGGAACCATGCCCATGCTGTATCCGGGGCTCTTGGAAATAATCTCGTAGCACTTGTCAACAACCGTTTTCCACCGATTGGCATCCGACTTGTCGAACTTTTCGAAGACCTTGTACCAGGCCGGAGAAAAATACCCAGGGTTCACGAATTCATAACCGCCCCAGCCAGCACCCGGCGCAACGATACCTTCGGAACGAATCTGCTTCGTATCCCACATCTTGTCCAGAAGCTTTTGAGCCTGCTCGGCATAGGTCTTATTCAGGAACGGCGAAGTATAGGCGGTCCACTTTCCGGCAGAGACGAGCTTATCCGCAAAAATCAAGGCCAGTGCGATATCCTCTTCGGCATCGGTCGCGGCACCTTGACCACCCATCGGAATATTGCCGCTCGGGTCCATGTGCCAGTCATGGTAATCCCCATTCCACATGACTTCGCTCGCCTTTTCCCACATTTTATTGAAGGAGGCCTGGTCATTTGCATAGAGGGCAACCAGCATGCCATATCCAACGCCCTCGCTCACGGCATCACCCGGAGTTTCGCTCTTGGGACGGTGAATGAGGCCTGCACCGGCACTGTATGGTTCGATGTTGCGGCGGATCATGCCCTGCCAGGTGCTATCGAGCGCCGCATTCCAGTAGGACGCATCCACCTTGGGCTGTGCGCTTGGCAAGTCGAGGACTGCATAGGAAAAAGTTACGGCAGCCGCAAGACACACCGGTAAGAAACGCAAACAATTCATATAACCTCCATACACCCGACCGCCAAACCTCCCGTAAGATTAGATTTTTTTTGTCGAAAACGCAAGTGACACAACGCACAGCCTTTCAACTAAAACCCTAGTACGGCCTCCGAAATCTCGTTAGCCTCGTCGGAACCGTTATCGGCATAATCTGGATTGAACTCGCCCCAGCCCTCACTGGAGCCACAACCATAGCCCACCTCGACGGTTGACCACTTGAAAATCCCGTAAACCCGCTCAAAACGCTCCATCAGATCGTTCAGGATGTCCTCGGGCGGAGCTTCCTCCACAAGCAGACATCCATCAACCGCCACGAGGGGACCCTCGGGCAGTTCCTCGAAACGGCACTCATATTCGTCCTGCATAACCTCATCGACGGAATACCATTCGCCGGAATCGGCGCTCGGGAGTTCAGCCTCGGGGAAAAGCTTCATAAAAGCGTCCCACAGGGCGTTCAGGTCGGCTTCGACACCGACAAACCGTACAAGTATCCTGCAATCCATAGTCGTACCTCGTTTGAACAAGTTCGCTATATGCAGAAAGTACATTATATACCCCTCTTACACAAGAAAAAAAAAAGAAACCAAGGGGGATGAGGCTCGAGGAACGAGCCATGAGCTATGAGCAGTGAGTCTTTGAGAGACTAGAGAATAGAGAATAGAGACTAGAGAATAGAGAATAGAGACTAGAGGCTAGAGGCTAGTGAAAAGAATCACGCACTTCGTGCGTCAATATAAGACGGCGAAGCCGTGATATTTCTCCCTAGCCCCTAGATTCTAGATCCTAACCCCTAACCACTTCCTACTGTCTACTTCCGACTCCCGCGGCGGTAAATTCCAGTCTTAACTACCCTCGTTTCCTTGTGCCCATCTTTGAACTTGAAGAAAATCTTCCAGATATAGATGCCCGACCCCACCTTGCGACCCTTCTCGGATCGGTTGTTCCAATGCAAGAACCCCTGCCGGAACAAATCGCTGGCATTCCCTCGGACAGACTGTTCCATCTCCCCATCGTAGCCAAATTTCTGCTTAAAGTGCGTCACATAAGTCGAAATAGCACTAAAGATGTAGACTTCGGCCGTGTAGGGCATGGAAGATTTCACGCTGATGGCCGAAAGCGTGTCCGGCAGGGGCTCCCAGCCAGCACCTTCCGGCGGAATCCACTGCGGAGTCTCGCCGATGCCGCTGACAGCCTGCAACGGTCGCACCTCGCCGAGATAAATTTTACCATCCTCCCCATCTATCTTGATTCCGCCGCGCCCCATGGGGTTGCCCGCCTGGTCCTCGTAACTCGCTTCGGGGTCGGTAAACAAGCAAGCCCCTTTCTTGACAAAAATACCGTCCAAGAGAACCGTCCACAATTGACCGTTATCGCGGATTATCGGAGCCTCTTTCATACTCAGCGGCTGCGAAACCGTGTCTTCGCAAGATTCCGAATAGCGGAACAGATTCTCCCAACCCCTTTCTTTGCCGACATTCCTAATCGGCTCGGACATCCAGATGACCAACGTATCTGGCGGAATTTCTGAGTTCGGGTCCATGTATTCCTTGAGGCCCACCTTCCCCAGGAACTTGGTCGCTCTTGCAGGGACGGCCCCCACCCTGTCGCGGAGCATTACGTTTTCCATTTTGTCGGAATAGATTGTCGTAAACGCGAGGAAAGGTTTCCTTACCGTATCGGCTTTGGTCAGCCCATACTTGTACGGCTTGTTGATGTAGCCCTCGAACCATTTGCCGTCCGAGCGGTTCTGCTTCATCTTCCCGGACGGCACATATCGCCATTCACCTCGATTCGAATTCCAGAAGATGGAATCCACACCCGTGATGTTGTCTCTGCGTTCCTCCTTGAAGTGTACGCGCACAAAATCGGCGAGACCGTCCAAGTCCTTATCGTATATTTCGGCCGTATCGGCAAGGAGCGAGTACACGATAGAATCGCGGGGCGATGGTGCGAGTGAATCCTCGGGAACCGTATCGGAAGGAACCATATTCGAGTCCTTGGGAACCGAATCCTTAGGAATCGAATCAACAAAGCTCGAATCTTCCGGTTCCAGGATAACGTCCTTCTCTTCGCATGCGTCTGTAGTCAAAAAACCGGTTTCAGGATAACGAACAGACGCCCCTAGGGCATCTGTTACGCGAAGGTAGTACCTGAAACCGGCATACTCTATGATATTCATGGGGACCCTAGTTGTCCAGGTATCGCCCACATAAGTGTTGGCAAAGGAATTCACTTGGTATATGACATCATCTTCGCCTTTGTAGAACAGCTGTGCTCCAAAAATTCCATCGTGGTCGGTCAATTGGAATGTGAAAGTCTTGAGGTCGCTTGTAGAATCCTCGCACACGATGGAGACCTCCTTGATTTCAGGGATATCGTTGTCCACAAAGATGGTGTAAGGTTCCAGGCTCGGATTTGTAATTCTCGGAGACTTGCCCGACTGCCCCGCCGTATCGGTCGCTATGATATAGAAATCGATTCCCGGAGCAACAACGAGATTCGCCGGGACCGTATATTCCCATAAGCTGTCCTTGACATGCCGCATGGAATAAGATGTAAATTGCGTATTCCCCGTATTGGAGTTCCGCAAGAATATATTTGCGTTCTTGATGCTTAACGAAGTCGTGACATAAGCTGAAATGGTGATGGAATTGTTCGCCTGTTGTGACTTCCGGATTTTGTCCCAAGTGTCCTCCGTAAGGTCCACCTTCGGCGGAATCGATTTTTCGCTCCATTGGACAGAATCCTTGGTGGTTCTCTTGTTGAAGGTCATGCCGATAACGACATTATGCACGTCGCCATTTGGAATTGTATCGGGAGTCTGGTAACAGATGATATGCTGCGAGAGGATATTGTTTCGCATATCGGCATAGATATCGGCCAGTTCGGAAGCGTCACTCGCAGAGACAAACATTCCCCCGGTATTTTCTGCAAGTTCCTTCAATGGGGATGTCGTTCTCGTTTCAAGCGCAATGGAATAAATGGATGTATTCTTTCGTTTGGCTTCGTCGGTTACAACAGATATATCCGTTATTCCGGCATTGTTTTCTCCATCGGAGAGGATGATGACTGCAGTCGTATTCGTTTCGTTTACGATTTCCATGAGACCATCATAAGCGCCATTGAGAACATTCGTGCCATACCCCTTCGTAATCAGAGTATTCACAGCGTTGAGCAGCAGTTTTTTGTCTGAAGTCATCTTTTGGTGCACAAACGTTGAATCTTCGTACCCACGGAACCCGACAATGGCGGTTCTGTCGTAAGGGCCCATATTGAAAATAAAGGAGCGGATGGCATCCTTAGCCTTTTGCATACGATTATTTTCATCCATAGAGGGACTTTCGTCGACAACGATAACGACCGAAACTCCACCTAAAGCTTTGGTGGTCGTAACCTGGGGCCGAATTTTTTGCCCGTCTTGTGTCAGGTCTATGTCGTCAGACCCAAGCCCGTTAAAGGGTCGCCCCGTTTTGCTATCTATAATAGATACGTATGTACAAATTTCAGGGTAATTACTGAGGTCCAAATTCGAAATACTCAAGATGGGCTCAACCGTTTTGTCTTTTGTGTAGGTCGCCTTGATCGTACAGACGGAATCCACCAGAACTACGGAAGTTTTGGCATTATACAAAGACGAAATCGTCATTTTGCCCTTGACCTTCTCCCAAGATTTGAACTTGTAACCGACATGGGGTACTGCCGTTACGGGCGTGTCGAAATTTGGAGTGGTGTAGATCGTATTTGACGGTTCTATAACACCTTCCTTGGAAGCTTTCACCTTCAATACATAAGGGGATGCCGCCACCCAAGCTGTAAATGATTTGTTCGGGATACCCGAAGAATAATCTTGAATAACCCAATAAAGCGGAACGTTAGGCGTTCCCTTGACAGTCAAGCCAATCGCCTGAGATGCTGAAGCAAACGATATTGGGTTCGTAAACGTTCCATCGGTTCCATAACCATAGACAACGGCATCCAAATCATCAACGGGATCGAAACGGAGTACATAATAAGCCGAATCCGGCGGAGTCCAAGTGAGCCGAATCGCAGACAAGGTGGATTCATCATAATAATCTTTTTCATAGTTGAAAGTCTTTTTTTTCGTGGAAAGCGTGCATATGGAAACAGGTCTGAAGGTAGCTTTCAGTTCGGAATTCGAAGAAATACTAACAAACGTATTGCGAGCATACTTATCATCGATAACGGCAGAACCAGATACGATTTGCCAATCCGAAAAACGGTAGCCCGTATTGGCCTCAGTAGAAATAGGATACCTTGTATTCGCATAAGCTGGAGAATAGCCTCCCGATGGAGACACCTTGCCGTGCCCATCCTGAGAAAGCGAAAGCCTATATGCTTGTTGCATCGTATAATTGATAAAGAAAACACTGTCCGTCTTTAAATCGTTGTAAACAATGACACCGACAGTATCCCCGGCAACAAGGCTCACCGTATCAACATAATTGTCAATGACCTCCTTAGAGATTTCTTCCCTAGCGAAGAAGCCTGTGTACCGGTGATAAAAGAAGCGATCTTGCGAAAAACCATTTGTTACGATAATATTGTAGGTTCCGGTAGTTGGCGCAACAAAAGAAAGCCGAACACCGGGACCAAGAGAGGCGTTTTGCTGCGAATACACATGTTTATGGAAATTGTATTCGGTAGAGACATCGGTGATGGGGTAAACAATCCCATTACGGAATACCGCATTGACCTTGCAATCCCCCGTCATGTTGATGACTTTGGCAGTTTGAATAGAGGAATCCAAAATGGAACAGGGACCGGATGCAACCTCCCAACGGTCGAAAGCGAGACCTCTATCCGGATAACAGCCAAGCTGGATTGTATCGCTATCCATAGCCCATTTGCATGTTGACATAAGCGTATCCAAGCAGCTTAAATAAACCGTTCCGGATCCCGTTCTCGTAAGTTGCAAGGTATGAGACGGGACCATTTGGACGGTGAGCGCATCTTCCATGTCGGAATTAGGGCCGGGCGGCAGATAGACAAAAACGTAGACCTTTGTTTTGGGCGGGGTTTTAATTACACACCTACCGTTACGGCAATCCCGCTGCATGTAAAATGTATAAGTAGCATCGTCGGGCGTATTCTTGGCGAACGTCGAGTCCTCATAGTAGTAAACGACATTCACAGGCTGGCCCGTTTTGTAAAGCAGCGCGTAATCTCCACCATTGCCGGTTTCAAAAAACATCCGGACGCCATAGAGCCCATTTTGGGGAATTTTCGCACTATTTTCGTTAAAATAGAATGTGGTCGGCAGTTCGGATATTTCGTAGATAGGCAGGATTTGTGTTTCTCTCCTGATTACGACCGGGTCCGACGAAGGAATGAATCCTGTGGAATCGGCAAATTTGTCAATAAAGGTCCCCGTTCCAGAGACAATCTCCCACTTGACAAAATTTTCGCCGACCTGAAGACTTGTCCTAGATGTGACGGAAAGCGTATCGCCAATAGCGACATTGTAAGGATTTGGATCCCCTTCAATGGTAACATCGGCATTGGCTGTTGCTACAAATATTGCAGAACAGAACAACAAAACAAAAAAGAAAAACACCCAGCCCCCCTCTTCAAACAATGAAGATTACAATAAAATAACCCCGCCTCAAATATATACTTATTTTATCCTAAACGGACAAAAAAAATTATTTTATTTTAAATCAAGGGCATAGAGACTAGAATCTAGAGGCTAGTGAATAAAAATCACGCATTTCGTGCGTCATTATAAGACGGCAAAGCCGTGCCACCCCCTATTCTCTAGATCCTAGCCTCTAAATTCTACTCCACTTACTTCTTCTTATGACCGCGGCGATAGACACCCGTCTTGACAATTCGCGTTTCCTTGTGTCCGTCTTCGAACTTGAAGAAAATCTTCCAAATATAGACGCCAGTGCCCACCCTGCGGCCATTCTCCGAACGCTTGTTCCAGTGCAGGTACCCCTGCCTGAACAAATCTCCAGCCTTGCCGCGAACCGGTTGGTCCATTTCCCCGTCGTAGCCGAATTTCTGCTTGAAGTGCGTTACATATGTCGCAATGCCGTCAAAAATATAGACTTCGGCCGTATAGGGTTTCAACGTCTTTACGCTGATGGCAAATAGGGAGTCGGGCAGGGTTTCCCACTCGTCCCCTCCGGGCGGGATCCACTTCGGGGTCTTGCCGATGCCGCTGACGGCCTGTAGCGGGCGGACCTCGCCCAGA
>Ga0129306_1000217_pt1 | contig 100833 bp, 84 predicted proteins | sample P827metagenome_FD_94438 | JGI IMG/M metagenome (GOLD analysis project Ga0129306, IMG submission 94438) | Capybara group fecal microbial communities from Wisconsin, USA - P827 metagenome | ecosystem: Host-associated > Mammals > Digestive system > Large intestine > Fecal | place: USA: Wisconsin...
AAAATTTAAAAAAGTATATTGACTCTCACATTATGTGAGGGATTATCGTTGTAGTGAGCTCAAGAAAATACATCCATGGAGGTAGAAACAAATGCTTAAAATAGGCGAATTTTCAAAATTATCCAGAGTAAGCATCAGGATGTTACGCCACTATGATGATATCGGACTTTTGAAACCTGCAGAAATAGATGATTTTACCGGGTACCGTTATTATCGCGAGGAACAGCTTTTTGCCATCGGAAGGATCACATCACTCAAGGATATGGGCTTTGCACTAGCAGATATTATCAAGATCCTTGACAGCTACGATGATAAAGAAAAGATGGATGCCTTTCTGTTAGAGAGGCAGAAGGAGCTTTCAAAGCTTTCCAAAGAAACGGAGTACAAACTGATGCTTCTGGAAACAGCCAGAAAGAGGCTGAGGAAGGAGCAGAAGATGAGTTTTGATGTAACTGTAAAAACAATACCGGAGAGATATGCTGCCACGGTTCAGATGGTGGTTCCTCACTATGAGGATGAAGGAATGCTCTGGAATACAATGATGAGCGAATGCAAGGATCTTGCACCGGCAGACCCGTGCCTTGCGGCGGCAGAGTTCATCGATCCCGAGTACAAGGAAGAAAATGTCGAGATCATTGCGTGGATGACTGTGAATGGTTCTTATAACGATACGGAACATGTAAAGTTTAAAAATCTTCCTGCAGTAAAGGTTGCAAGTTGTATTATTAAAGGCAGCTACGACCAGATGGGTGAGGCATATGCAACTGTGGCGTCATGGATCAAAGCTAATGGATATAAAATGAATGGATCTATGTTTAATATCTATCATGTGAGTCCTGCACAGACACAGAATCCTGATGAGTATGTAACGGAAGCTTGTTTCCCTATTGAGTAAATACTATCTATGCCAAGGAGCTTAAGTGTTCCTTGGCATATTATTGAAAGGAGCGGTCATGGAATATGTTCATGTAACAAAAGATAACCTCGAAGAGGAGCATATTTGCTGCGCGATATCAAATAATAAGGATGTTCAGGTTTCTTCTAAGAAGGCATGGCTTTCGGAGAGGTTTGATGAAGGCCTTGTTTTCCTAAAGAGCGTAGAGCGCGGAAAGTGCTTTATCGAATATATCCCGGCGGAAAACGCATGGATTCCGATAGAGGCAGATGGATATATGTACATTGACTGTCTCTGGGTGTCTGGGGCTTTCAAAGGACATGGATATTCTACTGATCTACTTACTGCCTGCATCGAGGATAGTAAGGAAAAGGGGAAAAAAGGGCTTTGTATTCTTTGCGCTTCAAAGAAGAAACCGTTTCTGGCTGATCCGAAGTTTCTGAAGTACAAAGGATTTGTCGTGAGCGATGAAGTTGATAATGGTATTCAGCTTTGGTATATGCCGTTCGATAAAAATGCAAAAGCTCCGGTGTTTAAGGAATGTGCAAAACATCCGCATATAGAAGAGCAGGGATATGTTCTGTACTATACGAATCAGTGCCCGTTCAATGCAAAATATGTCCCAGTTTTGGAGCAGACAGCAAAAGAAAATGGTATTGCATTCAAGGCAATACATATTGAAAGCAAAGAAGAAGCACAGAATGCACCGACACCGATTACGAATTATGCGTTATTCCATGATGGGGAGTATGTTACAAACGAGCAAATGAACGATAAGAAATTCTTAAAACTTACAGGAAAGTGATAGTCGTTTATATCGGAAGATAAGTGAATATTATCATATTATCTAAAATGAATTCTTCACCTGTTTTAAAAATTTCTCCGCGATGGGTGTAAAGGTCTGGTACTTATTCCAAATCAGATATAGTTTTGTTTCCTGCTTTGGAGACAAGGGTCTGAATGCAAGATCGCTTTCTTCGGAACAGTTGATGAGATGTTCAAAAGTAAGGAGAATGCCGAGACCTTCTTTTGCAAACATAGAGGCATTATAAGAAAGCCGGAAAGAGCCTTCCAGATGGAGCTTGGGATAGTGTTCTCCTGCCCATTCAGGTATTTCAATATTCCAGCTTTGTTCAGAGCAGTAAAGAGGCTGTCCAATGAGGTCAGTTGCTTTAATGCTCTTTTTCTTTGCCAATGGATGGGTTTTTAACATGACCGCACCCCAAAGATCGGAATCAGGAAAAACAAGATATTCGTATTTGTTTGTGTTTGGTGTCTCACATATTACTCCAAAATCCAGAAGCCCTTTGTCGAGTTTTTCCGTGACCTGTTCAGTGTCACCGCTGGTGATGTGGTATGTAAAGTTTGGATACCTATCCTTTAGTTTTTTTATCTCACGTGCAAGTAGACTGATCTGATAGGATTCTGCCAGACCGAAATAGATGTCTCCGCCTGTGATGTCATCGAGGGAGATGAATTCCTGTTCAATTTTATCTGCCATTGCTACAAGATCTTCTGCTCTGTCACGCAGAAGCATACCCTCATCGGTAAGTTTGATGGAGAAACTGTGACGGGTAAACAGTTTTTTACCCAGTTCATCTTCAAGTGATTTTAAGACCTTTGATAAGGTCGGTTGTGTAACATGCAGGATTTCTGCAGCATGGGACATGTTTTCTTCTCTGGCTACTGCAAGAAAGTAGCGGAGGTTCTTTATCTCCATTATATCCTCCATTATAGGGTATTACTCATTGTTATATGATATTCCATTTTGGCATATCGCGATATTCATTTTATCCATTAGCGTAATTCATGTCAATCACTTATACTGATTTCATAAGAAATAAATAACGTGTTTACGCGGAGAATTAATTATGGAATTAAAAATGATGATTGACTGCCTGTCAGACATAGGAGTTGACGATGAGCATAAAGAAATGGCGAAGCAGTTTTTGGAATCAGGGCAGAAGTCGGAGTTGATCGGATATCTGAAAAGATGTCGGTGTACCCTGATGGATGAGATGCATGAAAGCCAGAGAAAAGTGGATCGAATGGATTATCTGATCCGATGGGCAGAAAAGGAAGCAATAAAGTAAAAAACTTATGGAGGACAAAGCAATGATCAAAAAAGAAGAGCTGAAACTGGTGCAGGAATGGGATAAGACTTTTAAAAAGAGCGATAAGGTAGAGCATAGCAAGGTGACTTTTGTGAACAGATACGGAATCACTCTTGCGGCGGATATGTATGTTCCGAAGAATGCAGAAGGAAAACTTCCTGCAATCGCGGTCAGCGGCCCCTTCGGTGCAGTAAAGGAACAATGTAGTGGATTATATGCGCAGACTATGGCAGAGAGGGGATTTCTGACAATCGCATTTGATCCTTCGTTCACAGGCGAGAGTGGAGGAAATGTCAGATATATGGCATCCCCTGATATCAATACAGAAGATTTTATGGCGGCCGTAGATTTTCTTTCATTGAATGAGGAAGTTGATCCTGACAGAATCGGAATCCTTGGCATCTGTGGATGGGGCGGCATGGCAATCAATGCAGCTGCACTTGATACAAGGGTAAAAGCAACGGTGGCTTCCACCATGTACGATATGACAAGGGTGAATGCAAACGGATATTTTGACTCTGCGGATTCTGAGGAAGCTCGTTATGAGGCGAAGAAGGCACAGTGTGCACAGCGCTTGGAAGACCTTAAGAATGGCGAGTACAAGCTTGGCGGCGGTGTGGTTGATCCGCTTCCGGAGGATGCTCCATTCTTCGTGGTGGATTATTATGATTATTACAAGACAGAGCGTGGATATCACGCAAGATCACTTAATTCCAATGGTGGTTGGAATGTGATTGGATGTGAATCGTTTGTAAATCAGCCAATCCTGAAGTATAGCAATGAGATCAGAAGCGCAGTTCTCCTTATTCATGGAGAAAAAGCACATTCCTGTTATTTCTCAAAGGACGCTTATGCTGCGATGATAAAGGACAGCAAGTATACCGATAACAAGGAACTGATGATCATTCCTGATGCAGTGCATACCGATCTGTATGACGGAGGTGGAAAGGATGCGATTCCTTTTGATAAACTGACTGAGTTTTACACGGAGTATTTGAAATGAAAAGAACGATTTCTTTGATAATCTTAGTATTACTGTCTTGCACAGTACTATCAGGCTGTGGAAAGACCGTAAAGGAAGTGGAACAGGCAAACCCTGTGAACATGGTTGATGCAGATGCAGAGGATACATCTGAGGAAAAGACTATTGATCAGAAGGCAGAGAAGTCGGAAACGATTACAGAATATGAAAGCGTCACAGAGCAGGAGAATGAGATTATCATGGTGATGACAATCAATGATAAAAAAGTAGATGTTACATGGGAAAACAATGCCTCTGTTGTTGAACTGAAGGAGCTTGCAGAAGATGGGCTTACGATACCAATGTCAATGTACGGAGGATTTGAACAGGTAGGACCTATCGGAAAGAGTATCACACGAGATGATAAACAGACGACTACGTCGGCAGGAGATATTGTTCTTTATTCTGGAAATCAGCTTGTAGTTTTTTATGGATCTAATTCATGGGCATATACGAGAATAGGGAAAATAAACCTGACTGAGAAAGAACTAACGAATCTGCTTAGTAATGGTGACGTTACTATCACACTAAGTATGGAATAAGGAGGACGCATGGCGAAGAAGATACTCATAATAGCGCGTTATACCGGAATTAGAAATACTTTTGAATTTCAGGATAATGAATTTAGGGGATATCTATATGGAGGGTCTTCAAAAATATCTGGCGTTTTCTTTATCAATATAACCAATAGCCTTCTTCATTAAAGTAGTACCACGTTCCATCTATTTTCTGCCATGAATTAACTGGATACCATCCATTCTCATCCTCGTACCACCATCCTACGCTATTTTTCTTCCAAGCTCCTTTAAACCGATAATCGTAGGCTCCATTTGAACTAAGATAGTAGCCACCTCGCCATTCATCTGCGGCCATGTATCCATCACTATCGAAGTAGTACCAGGTATAATCTATCTTTTCCCATACGCCAGCAGCCTTCCAACCACTGGTATCTTCATAACGCCATCCCTTAGATGTTTCAATCCATTTAGCCTTTGGTTCATAATCAGGATATCCATATATACCATACCAGTTTCCATTAATCCATTGATACTCATAATTAGGAACATATTCCTTTACAGCATCAAGATTATCATTAATCCACTGTCTTCTAAACTCGATCCATGATTTTAAGAATTCGATTTCGTATGCATAGGAGGAAAGTTGTCCGAAGTTACCCCATTTAGCTCTGTCCCGCTCTGCGGCAGCACTTATCTCTCTATAGTAAGTATCTATAACTCCACCGTCGCATGACAACTCATATAATAATGGGTCGATATCACTCCATCTTGTTTTTATAAGATTTATAAATTCATCGTCTTCCTTTAGTTTATCTAGCCATACCATGCTAGGACCAAAGCCTTCGACATCGGATAGATTATTACTATAATCACCCCAAGTTGTTACATCAAAGTCCCATAGAGGACCCCAGTACAACTTATCATTTCTTTTTTTATAGAGATATGTGCTATCAGTAAGATATGCATCTTGATTTAGGCATATCTGTTGCACCCACCAGAAATTAACAGCTGAATCCACATCCATATATTCTTTATAGCTGTAGCCATATTTATCTTTAAAGCCAGCTCCAAAAATCGCATTTTCAGTTTTTTGTAGATAGTTACATATATAGTTTCGTTGTGCTGAATTCTTATATTCAATAAAGTCTGGAGTTTCGAACTGAAATGCAACATCTCTAGTAGTACAAAATTCATTATCATTTCCATCTATATCATAAGGATCCATAGACAAAAGATAGCCACCAGTTATTTCATCACCAGATGATACATCTTCAGTCAGTTCATCTATATCTATACGAGTTTCTCCTACACGTACATGCTCAGTAAGAAAATATAAACCAATATATTCTTCATTCATCACAACTTCAACTGGTACAGATTTCATAGTGTAGTCCATGCCAAGTTTGTCACCTAACCAATAGGTAATTTTGTTTCTTAGAAAAGTGGGATCTAATGCATTTGCAAGAAGTACCCAATGCTTATTCTTGCCCATTCCAAAAAGATCAGTGCTTTTTTTCAGTTTCAACTTATACGGCTTTTTATCTGGAATAACCCAGGTTGAAGTTCCTCGACCTCTTATGTAGTCAAGTTCCAGATTTTCTATATCTTTGACTTCATCCGTATATTCACAGCTATAGTTATCTGGTACAACGATACTTATAGAACCGTGACACTCAGCTGTATGATTCGGACTACTATTCATATTAGATATAGTTCCCTTGCTTTCATCTATATCAATATATATAACTGGAATACCGTTATCAGCAGATCTGTCGTTATTAGCTGCATTTAAGCTTAGCGTGCTGAATGAGAATAAAGAAATAACAAATAATAACCCCAATAAGAAATTGATTTTTTTCATTTTTCCTTCTCCATATATTAGCAAAAAGGTCTATAAACTACTTTGAAAAAATCTTTCTATAATTATATCATTATGCATATATAAAAACTATAGAAAATTGGAAAAGGCGGGGTTCCAATATGAAGGGACATTAAAGAGCAATGCTGTAAAATGTGGCAAAATCATTGATATGAAAATGTATGCACTTGTAAGAGAGTAATCCGGTTGTTGCGATTTCCGGTGAATGGTCTCGATTTTCTTTCCCAATGAACTATTCTGTAAAATATAGTGTATAATTGGTTTAAAAATTTAAACCAAAGGAGAAAACGCTATGCATACAGAGAAAGAATTTATGAAATTGGCTGAAGACTTCAGAATATGCAGACCGGTTCTCGTTGCATTGGGCGATGAAAACAGGCTGCATATACTTTATCAGATGATGATTTCTGCAGAACCTCGTGGAATGAGAGTAGGAGAGATTGTTAAGTTATCTAGTTTATCACGCCCGGCAGTTTCACATCATATGAGAATATTAAAAGATGCTGGAGTTATAAATGTCAGGAAGGAAGGTACGAAAAATTATTACTATCTTGATCCTGATATGAAATCATTTAGGGCACTTATATCAGTATTGGAAAGGTCCGTTGAGTATTCCTCAGAACTTCCATACAGAGGGGAGGAGTAATCATGGAGTTTGATAAATATGCTGAAAGTTATGATTCGAGCTTTATGGGGAAGGGTAGTGGAAGATTCTATTCGGATCTTATAAAAGAGCTTGATATAAATGATGGTGACTGCGTTCTTGATGTCGGATGTGGAACAGGTAATGTACTTGCTTTTGTCAGTAAACAAAAGAAAATAAACGGATTTGGTATTGATGTAAGTCCTAATATGATTACCATTGCTCAGGATAAGAATCCTAATTTTGAATTTGTAACAGGAGATTCAGGAAATCTTCCTTATTCCGATGAATCGATGGATGTCGTGATGGCATGTATGGCTTATCATCATTTTCCTGATCAGGAAAAGTTCCGTAAAGAGGTACTAAGGGTTTTAAAACCCGGAGGAGCTCTTTATATAAGTGATCCGAGATTTCCGGGAATTATAAGAGGGTTCTTCAATACCTGCTTTAAAGATGCAGGATTTCATAGTACAAAGAAGAATTCATTGGATTTTGAAAAAATCGGTTTCAGGACTAAGAGTATTATCAAGGATAAATATGTTCAGGTTCTTCATTTAGAAAAGGAGGATTAGATGAATAAAAGACTATTAGGAATTGTATATGCTTCTCTTGCGGCATTGTTTTACGCAATTAACATACCTTGTTCTAAAGCTATGTTAAGTAGTGCTTCGCCAACAATGACGGCAGCTTTTCTTTATCTGGGAGCAGGTTTTGGTGTCGGTATCATGTACATTTTTAATTATTCAAATGAACATGAAGAAAATCGATTAAAGAAAAAAGATATTCCTTATACAATAGCCATGGTGGTGCTTGATATTATAGCTCCAATACTTCTTATGACAGGAATAAACATTGGAACAGCGGCGAATGCATCTCTGCTTGGCAACTTTGAGATTGTTGCTACAACACTAATAGCATTTTTGATATTTAAGGAAAAGATATCAGAAAAACTATGGGCGGCTATTATTCTTGTTACCATATCGAGTATAATTCTCTCTTTTTCCGGAAAAGGAAGCTTAAAGTTTTCAGTGGGTTCATTACTTGTATTAGGTGCAACTATGTGCTGGGGAATAGAGAATAACTGTACCAGAAGAATATCTGAGAAGAGTACATATCAGATAGTATTTATAAAGGGATTAGGATCGAGCATTGGATCGTTTGTTATAGCTTCTGCAATCGGAGAAAAACTGCCGGAAATCAAAAGTATAGCGCTAATTCTATTATTAGGTTATGTGGCATATGGACTTAGTATATTTACATACATAAGGGCTCAGAAAACCCTTGGAGCAGCAAGAACAAGTTCTTACTATGCACTTGCTCCATTCATAGGTGTAGCATTATCAGCTATATTTTTGAAAGAAAGACTTACTTTGTTATTTATTGTAGCATTGGTTATTATGATTGCAGGAACAGTTATTATAATTTATGATACACTACTCCATAGTCATAGACATGCACATACACACGTAATAACTCATACACATGATGGAACGACTCATACACATGTTATAGAGCATACCCATGAACATAATCATGTTATTAGTGAAAATAAACATGGGCATACACATAGTATTGATGAACTGGAATTATATTTAAAACATGAAATGGTTTAATATGTGTTTTAGGTACTGTAAATGTAATCCGAGCTTACTGACGATGATAATTGAAATTAGGAATGCTTATGGGTGATGAAAAAGCTCGGGTAGTTGCGACGGCAATGGGATATGAATATTCTTAAATAATTTGGAAAGACAACTTACGGTTTGTCAAAATGGCGTAAGTGAGTTTTATCGGAATTAAATGTTCTATGGAAAGAGAACAATCTATGACATGATTTTACTTTTCACATATTATTCGTTTCATTTTCATTTAGAAAAGATATAAGATATCATCCGCTATAGCCTGAAGTTATAACGGATGATATTTTTTTAATACATTTACTCCTATTGACATAGTAGGTGAATATAGATATTATATTTTATACCTCAATTATTAGTATCAGGAGGGAAGAATATGGGTTTTAGAAAAGATATATCGGAGTACATAAGATCAGGTGAAACTGATAGTCAGAATCTGGGACTTGAGATAGAGCATTTCATCATAAATGATGAAGGAGTCCAGATAGATTTTCATGAGATATCGAATCTCATAAATCAAGTTGGTAAGGCTATAGGTGCGGATATTATCTATATGGATAGTTATCCTGTGGGTTACTATACAGGAGAGTATTCAACAAGTCTTGAGCCTTCTTGTCAGTTTGAGATAAGTATCAATCCTTATGATGATCTAGAGACGATTGGTAACATTTATAAGGAATTCCGTGCACTTTGGGAGCCTATCTTTGAAGAGAAGGGATACCATTTTGAAGTAAAGGGTAATCTTCCTCTGGTTGAGCTTGGTGAGATTACACCAGATGATATACCTCTTTCACCTAAGAAGAGATATAAATATATGGATGCATATTTTAAGAGAAGCGGTAAGTACGGAAAGCATATGATGCGCGCTTCAGCATCTGCACAGGTATCTGTGGATTATAGTTCAGAAGAAGATATGGTGAGAAAGCTGAATGTGCTTCAGAAGATTTCTCCGCTGCTTATGCTCCTTATGGAGAATAAGACTGATGAATCTTCTACACTTAAGGGCTTTGAGGGTAAGCCTCATTTGCTTAGAATCCAGGAGTGGGATGATCTTGATCCGGAAAGAACTGGTTTTGTGCCTCATTCTTTTGACAGTGACTTTGGATATGATAAAATGGCTGAGGTTATATATTATACACCGTTAATTCTTCTCACAGATAATGGGGAAACAGTAAATGTTGGACATCAGAGCGCTGAGGAACTGGTGGCTAACAGCATCATTTATAGAGATGATATGGAAGAGGATAGAAAGAAGAAGCTGATTGAACATTTCATGTCCATGGGATTCTTCCATTTCAGAGTAAAAAAATATATAGAGGTTAGAGTTGCAGATAGTGTACCTATAGATAAGGCGCTTGGTTATGTAGCTCTTCTTAAAGGCATAGTATATTCAGAAGAGAGTCTGAGTAAGTTAGAAAAGAAACTTAGTTCGGTTGACAGCTTAGATAAAGTTCAGGAAGCTGTAGAAGAAATCGAACGTTATGGATATGATGCAGTGATATATGATGGACGGACTGCATCTGAGTGGGCGAATGAACTGCTTAATCTGGCAGCAGGCTCTCTATCTAAGAGTGACAGGGAGTATCTAAAGAATGTGCGAACTATTTGGGATTACCGCAAACAGGCGTGTTAAGATAAATGATTTTCTAAAAAGATTTTTTGAGCATAGCAAGGAACATCGTAACGGGTGGGGTCTTGCTTTTCTCGATGATAATTCGGTATCGATAGAGAAGGAGCCTGCGAAGGCGAGCGATAGCTTATATCTTAAGAATCGTCTTACAGGGCGTATTGAGACTTCTCGTTGTATGGCGCATATTCGCAGGGCGACTGTAGGCGATGTAAGTTTCAGCAATACTCATCCGTTCAGTAAGAGGGATGAATCTGGAAGAACCTGGGTGCTTGTACATAACGGAACTATATTCGAGTCACCGATACTTAGTGCTTATCAGTATAATCAGGATGGAACCACAGATAGTGAGAGAATACTACTGTATATAGTGGATCAAATGAATAAGCATTATATAAGTGAGTTAAATGGATTTGATGCAAATGAGCGTATCAAGCTTATAGAGAAAATTATAAAGCGTCTTGCTCCTGAGAATAAGCTTAACTTAATGATATATGACGGCGATTATTTCTATGTTCATAAAAATGAAAAAGGCACGCTCTACATGAGTGAGAAGAACGGTTCAGTGATCTTCTCAACCCATCAGCTTCAGCCAGAAGGCTGGGTAGAGGTGCCTGATAATCAGTTACTTGTATATAAGGATGGTGAACTTGTTCATACAGGTGAAAAGCATGAGTTCACATTTGTAGAAACGGAAGAGAAGATGAAGCTTCTCTATCTGGGGTTTGCTTCCTTGTAATATTTAAATCAGGAAATTGAAGTAGCAATCAGAGCATGTCTATCCGGACATGCTCTTTTGATGTTTGAACTCAAAAAAAGAATTGGTAGTGGTTCAGCCGTTGGAAGGTGCAACAGTTCAATATCTTTCTAACACTTATAGAAAAGAACAAAATTTAGTAGCGAAAAATCATTGATAATGAATATTTAATGCTACTTTGTGAATGATTCTATGTTACAATATAGATGTTTTTAAAAATAGATATTTTTATAGCTTAAATATCTTCATATTTACATTGAGTTTCACGGGGGGGTGTAATATGGAAGACTATAACAATACTAATCCAAACGGCAATCAGCAACCAAACCAGACACAGTATAATTATCAACAGCCAAATCAGACGCAGTATGGTTATCAGCAACCAAACCAGACACAGTATAATTATCAACAGCCAAATCAGACACAGTATAATTACCAGCAGTCAAATCAGACGCAGTATAATTATCAGCAGTCAAATCAGACGCAGTATAATTATCAGCAGCCAAATCAAGCGCAGTATGGTTATCAGCAACCAGATCAAGCGCAGTATGGTTATCAGCAACCAGATCAGACGCAGTATAATTACCAGCCGGTGAATCAGAAAAAAGATAAGCCGGGTAATTCAGGTGGTCCGAAGAAAAAGACTGGTTTAATAATTGCAATCATTGTTATATTTGCGGTTCTTATTATTGGAGCTGGTGGTACAGCTGCGTATTTTTATATGAATGAAAAAAAGAATAAGGACGCTGCATCAACCACAGCCAGTGAATTTATGAAGGCGTATGGTAGTCAGGATATGAATAATCTTCAGGGCTGCTTCCCTAAACGACTTAAGAAGGAAGATGAGATTGAAGAGTTCACTGATGAGACCAGATATGATGGTGTGAAGTATTTTGGCTACACGATTAAGGATATTGAAGTGACTGATGCTGAGAAATACAGTGTTGAAACTGCAGAAAAAGATGTGTCAGATGCTTATAAAAAACAACTGGATGTAAAATCTGCTTATTCGGTAAGTGTTAAGTATACAGAAACCTATAAAAAAGATGGCGAAACAGTAGAAAATACACTGACGGATAATGTCATATGCGGAAAGATTGATGATCAGTGGTACGTGCTTGATCCGGCACTTATTTCTAAGAAGAATCAGATCGTTGCAGACTTTGATAAAGAGGCGGATGATGGTCAGTCAAAGGATGTAGTTGAAAAGCTTATGAAATGCTTTGCTGAATCCGATCTGGATGGGATGGATGAATGTTTTGCTTCAGCCATCAAGGATGCAGTCTCTACGAAGGATAGTAAGGAGGCATTGACTGAAGACTTAGATATGCTGGATGAATATGGTATCACTGTTACAGTTGGTGAGTATAGTGTTTCTAAGCCAGAGGATTATGAGATTAGAGAGGCAAAGGATAGTGTAAAAAAGGTTTATGGAATAGAACCTGATTTTGACAAATGCCGAAAGTTTACTGTGGATTATTCAGTTACTATAGAAGTGGACGGAGAGTCAACAAGTAAAGATGCAACAGCAGAATTCACTTGCGGTAAAGAAGATGATAATTGGCATATTTATAATTCAAATATAATAGCTGATTATAATGCTCTTTTTTCAGACACCATAGAAGCAAAAGAAACTGAGAAAGATGAGGAAGAAGTAAGAGCAACAATAAATGGTTTTGTTGAGTCTCTTGCGTTACTCGATATTGAGACGGTGAAGAGCTATATGCCAGATGCGGTTCTCAATAATGAAGACATATCCTCAACGCTTGATAAACTTGAAAGTCAGAAAGCTCAGTTAGATTCTTATGGAGCGGTTCGTAATTTAGATAGTATTGATATAGGAGACCTTACTAAAGAAAATACAGGCGCTCTTATGATAGAGGTAATGCTTGGATATGAAAACTCGGTACTTTATATAGAAAAGGCTTATTCAACAACAGTTACCTTCGGATTATCCATAAGTCTGAATGGCAGAACGGAATCTGATGTAATTACGTCAGATATGATCTGTGCCAAGATTGACGGTAAGTGGTACATACTTCAAGCATCAGTAGTTGAAGATGAATAAATAGAACACTGTAAGATGAATATAAATAGGCGCTATGTTCCATTCAATTAGTTGATTGATGATGAACATAGCGCTTGTTTTCTTTTTACATGAATCTCAGGATTACGACTGCAATGAACCATACTGAAGTTATTTGTTGTCAACCTTAATTAATAATTAATAAATTATACATAAGTTCTTATAAGATTTATTATACGTTGAATTATATAAGGAATGCTCTGTTATGTGGAAGGATTGAAAGTATGGTAAGAGTAAGAAATAATGTAAGAAAAAAGATATTTGCAGGATGTTTAGCTGCACTGATGATGATCAGCATGGTGGGCTGCGGAAATGGAAATGCGAAAACTACAGGATCAGAAACAGCCACAGGAACAAATGGTACTAACAGTGCTAGTTCTGTAGATGTTGCTTCAGTTGATGATAAGGAATGCGCCTTCTCGGAGAATGAGGATTTTGGCATTGATTCATCAATAAATGTGGAAAAGGCGATTAAGCTAGGCGAAGATATAGCGCTTTTATCCTATGATGATTCCACTGGTGGAAGTGTGTATTTTAAGTCTATGACTGGTGATGAGGAAAAGCTAATTTATTCTTCTCCGGAGGAATCCAGCGTTGATAACATCACTGAGGCTGATGGTAATATCGCAGTTATAGAATCTAAAGAATTAAAGAGAACACTTAGGATCATAGATAAGGATGGAAATGAAATCTCATCTGTAAATCTGTCGGGGCTTGATGATCTTTCCTTTGATAATAGCAGATCTTCTTATATGGTGACTAAAGATGGTGAAGTGGCTGTTGCGGATGTTCAGGAACTTATTCTTTTAAACAAGGACGGCACGGAAAATAAACGCGTAGAGTTCTCCTCTGTATTAATGTGTGGATGCCTCACAAAGAATGGAGATATTGTAGTTTTTGGCGAAGCTGGTTCAGATGATACTGAGGCTACTGTGGTTAATCCCAAGACGGGAGAAACAGTAACAAAGATTCTGCTCAATTCACAGTATCTAAAAGATGGAGCTGTACAGACAGGCTTTGGGGATTATGATTTTTATGTAAAAAAAGATTCGGGAATTTACGGTTATAAAACAGATGAGAAAACAGAATATAAGATTTGTGACTTCAATACATCCGTTATTGATGGAACAAATGTTAATTCATGTTTAGTTCTCGATGCGGAAACACTTCTTTGTCTGGAATACGAAAGTACTGCTCAGAGCTTTAATCTGAGATCGTATTCAAAAGTGGATTCATCGGAAGTTGATGATGTTGAGACTTTAACGGTTGCGATAACTGTACCATCCCAGGAACTTCAAAAGGATGTAACTGATTTTAATAGAAATCATTCGGATGTTAGAATTTCGTTGATTGATTATTCTTTAGAAGAGGATCCTATCGCGAAGTTCAGTGCAGATATAGCTGCTGGAAATATTGCTGATATGTATGATGTATCATTTGGATACGGTGATATTACAGTAAATGAGGCTGTTCAGAGGGGACTGTTAGAAGACCTTACTCCATATATTGAAAATGACCCTGAAATTTCAGAAGATGATTTTGTGGATAGTATTATAAGAGCACAAAAGATAGACGGGAAACTGTATTATCTTGGCACCTCATTTCTTGTAAATGCACTTCTTGTCAAGAAATCAGAAATTGGGGACAGGACAGGTTGGACTTACGAAGAAATGATGGAATATGTGAATTCCAAACCAGAAGATACTTTTCCTTTTAAGGATAAGGGTAAGCAGGAGATTCTTTCTGGCTTTTTATATGGCGGAATGTCTGAATTTGTAGATTGGGAAAAAGGCGAATGCCACTTTGATTCGGAGGACTTTAAATCATTACTGGAATATTCAAGTCGTGGAACAGATGACAGTTTGACAGAATGGGATCCGGAACTGCCTTTTATGGATGACCTTCAGAGTGGTAAGCAGCTATTCTATAATGGTGAGCTCGAACCAACCATATGGCCTCTTTATGAATAATTCTTCGATGGAGATATTGCTTGGATAGGATATCCGGACGAAAACAGAGAAGGATACTACGCACAGGTTTATGGAGGTACAGCTATATCTTCCACATGTTCAGATAAGGATACAGCCTGGGAATTTGTTAAGTTCTGTGTTTCCAAAGAACAGGAAGGAAAAAGCTACGTAGATAACGTAGGTATGCCAACACGTAAAGATGTATTTGAAATATATATGCAAGGAAAAACGTCAGAAACAGGCTTTATAGATGAATTTGGAAATGGCGTTGGTCCTGGCGATGGTATCTTCGGACTAGGAAGTGTAACAGTAGAATTGAGAGCACTGACACCGGAAGAGGAGCAGAAATTTCGTGATCTTGTGGATCAGGTATCCAATGTTTATGCTGAAGATACGAAGATGATGGATATAATTACAGATGAATGTAAACTATATTATACCGGTGACAAGAGTCTCGACGAAACGGTTAAAATAATTCAGAATAGAGCCGAGACATATATGAATGAATCCAAATAATTTTCAAAATACCTTCTTAAAAAGGGCTTGGTCTTAACGGGCTAAGCTCTTTTTTCTTTGCAGAGTTTATGCTTTATAAAGAAGGGCAAAACTGATAAAATAATCTCAGGCATAGAGATAAGCTGATAAACTAAATATTGATGACGCTGAATAAATGACAATACTGTGTGGTTGAAACTAAGGGAGTTATTAAGGGGAAAAGCAGTGAAGAGAAATCATAACAAACGTTATGGAGTGTGGTTACACAGGCTAATTATTTTTACCTGTGTGATTTTTGTTGCGCTTGCGAGTATTCCAATAAATACATTTGCCAATACGCAAAAAGAGATAGTTCGTGTAGGCTATTATGAGAATGAAATCTTTCAAGAAGGTGCAGATGAAGGTGAGGTTAAAAGCGGCTATGCGTATGAGTACTATCGAAAGCTTTCTGAATACACCGGCTGGGAATATGAATATGTCTATGGGGACTTTGGGGATCTTTATCAAATGCTGCTTGATGGTGAGATTGATTTGCTTGCGGGACTGGCGTGGAAAGAAGAGCGTGCAGGAGTTATAGGATACCCAGACGCAAAAATGGGTAATGAATCATATTATCTTGTCAAAAACGATGAAAATGTGGATATTACAGCTGATCCATCTACACTCAGTGGTTGTAAGATTGGTGTTCTGGACAGTGCCATGCTTGATGTTCTGAATCAGTATCTGGATGATCACAATGTGAAGGCGGAAGTTGTTACTTATTCGGATTATACGGATTTGTTTGATGCTTTTGATTCTCATGATGTGGATGTATTAGCAGCTGAAAGTGACGGGGCTTATGGTAGAGACCATTCGGAGGTACTGACTGTTTTTGGTACATCAGATTATTATCTTTGTGTAAGCAACGATCGCGCTGATCTTTTAGCAGAGCTTAATTCGGCCCAGGCATTACTTGCTGCTGAGGAACCAAACTACCTAAATTCACTTAGAGCAAAGTATTATTCTGTAAGTGTTACAGCTATGGCTTTTTCTCAGGCTGAGCGTGAATGGATGGATGAGCATACGACGCTTCATGTTGGATATCTTGAGAACTATCTTCCATACTGTGACACAGATGACCAGGGGGAAGTAACAGGTATAGTTAAGGATATCATTCCAACAATTATGGATACTGTAGGTATGAAGAATATTGAAATCACCTACAGTGGATATATAAGTTACGATGATATGATTGCTGCTGTCTGTTCAGGTGATATTGATGTGGCATTTCCTGTTGGCGGTGGTCTTTATTACTCCGAGGAGAGTGGTATCTATCAGTCAAACCCCGTATCTTCATCTGATGCGGAGATAGTATATAAGGGTGATTTTAGCGAAAAGACTACAGAACATTTTGCTATTAATGAAAATAATCGTATGCAGTACTACTTTGTGCAGACGAATTATCCGGACGCTGAGATAACATTTTATCAATCGAGTGACGAATGCCTTAGAGCTGTGCTTGATGGAAAAGCTGACTGTGCAACTCTAAATGGACTACGGGCAAATGATATTCTACGAAACAGGAAGTACAAAGATCTGTCCAGTTACCAAACCAGTTATAATGATTCAAGATGCTTTGGAGTGGAAATTGGTAATGAAGGATTGCTGAAACTTCTAAATCGTGGAATAAATGTTCTGGGAGATGACTATTATCAGAGTATTTCATATAAATATACCAGTGGACTGTATTCCTACAGCTTCTTGGATTTAGTGTTGGATCACATGGCTCTGGTGGGAACTATTATTCTTCTCATTGTTTTATTGATAGTATTTCTTCTTGTACGAGATATTCGTCGCACGAAGAAGGAAGTTGAAGAAAAGGAAAAAGCTCGGAAGGAGCTGTCTGATGCTTTGATGGCAGCAGAAAATGCCAACCAAGCGAAAACTGCATTCCTCAACAATATGTCGCATGACATTCGGACACCAATGAATGCCATAGTTGGTTTTACGGGTCTTGCATCTGAACATATTGATAACAAAGAACAGGTGCAGGATTACCTGGGGAAAATATCCGTATCCAGTCAGCATCTTTTGTCACTTATCAATGATGTATTGGATATGAGTCTCATCGAAAGTGGTAAAGTTACTATTGAAGAGACAGATGTACATTTGCCGGACGTGATTCAAGATATAAGGACTATTATTCAACCGAATATCGCCTCTAAGCAGCTGGAACTGCTCGTTGATGCGCAGGATATAAAACATGAAGATGTATTTACGGATAAGCTGCGACTTAATCAAGTGTTACTTAATATTTTATCTAACGCTATAAAGTTTACACCTGAAGGTGGAACTATAAGTTTTCAGGTTATTGAAAAGACGTCATCAGACGATAGTATCGCTAATTTTGAGTTTCGAATTAAAGACAATGGAATTGGTATGAGTGAAGAGTTTCAGAAGACGATTTTTGATACCTTCACCCGAGAAAAGACAAGTACAGTAAGTGGTATTCAGGGAACAGGCCTTGGTATGGCAATAGCAAAGAACATTGTCGATATGATGGGAGGCGTAATCTCGGTAAATTCCACAGAGGGTAAGGGAAGTGAGTTTATTGTTGAACTTCCATGTAAAATAAGCGACTCTTCCGCAAAGCATGAATCACAATCAGAGTCGCAGGACTTACGTACGGCTATAGTCGATGATAAGACAGAAACAATGCCGGATTTCTCTGGAAAACGTGTTTTGTTGGTAGAAGATAATCAGATGAATCAAATACTTGCAGAGAATATTTTAACAAGTGTTGGTCTTGAAGTTGATATTGCATCTGACGGAACTGAGGCAGTTGAAAAGATGAAATCAGCAGCGGATGGATATTATGATATTGTTCTGATGGATATCCAGATGCCACATATGGATGGATATGAGGCTACGAGATGTATTCGTGCGCTTGATGATAAAGTAAAGTCTGCCATACCTATTGTGGCAGTTACAGCAAATGCTTTTGAAGAAGATCGGAAGGTTTCTATGGATGCTGGTATGAATGGCCATCTAGCTAAACCGTACGATGTTCCAGAAATAATGAAAACGCTTAACAAATTATTAAATCATCGAAAAGCAGAAAAGTGATACATAAGTGTAAAGATAATATCAGAAAAAGTAGTCATTTACTGAATAAAAGTGTTATAATAACCTAGTGTGAGTTTAATAGATATAAGGAGAATTATATCTATTAGGAATTTTCAAAACGAAGGGGTGTTTTTTTAATGGGCAGAAAAATAATGATCGTGGGAGCCAACTTCGAAAATAAGGGTTCTCAGGCTAAGCTTTATGTTGTTATTGATGAGTTGAGGAAACGATTTGAAAACTGTGAAATCTTTTATGCGCATAATGATGAGCAGTTAGATGGTTCGTTATATAGATTTGGTAAGATTCCATTTTCTAAAAAAGCCCAATCTCAGGTACTCAAGGCAAATCCTTTTAGCGGTTTAACAAAAATGTTTCGTAAGAAGGATGATAGCGCATCTGGTGAGCTTGATGTCGTAAGCGTTGTTTCACAGATGGAGCTGATCATAGATGTAAGCGAGCAGACGCTTACCAGTAATAGCAGTATGGCTGATATTGAGTATTATCTCAATAATATCAAGATAGCTAAGAAATATAAAATTCCAATGATCATTATGCCACAGTCATTTGGTCCTTTTGAATTTGATATGGACACCATGTATATTCTGGGAGATATGAAGGATATCCTTTTCTATCCTAAGGCTATATTTGCACGTGAACAGTATGGCTATGATGAAATGATGGGATATTTCGGACTTGATAATCTGAGACGTTCCACAGATATGCTTTTAACAGATAATAATTTTGATATATCAAATGTATGTTCCAGATTTTATAGACCAGACATTCCAGATATACCAGAAGGAAATAATGTTGCTATTATCCCTAATGCTGTATGTTTTGGTAAAAAGTATAATGAACATACTATAGATATGTACAAGAAGCTGTTTGAGGCTCTACGATATGCTAATAAGAATGTTTATATAGTGTGTCAGGCTACATCTGATATGGAGGTGTGTAAAGAGCTTGTTTCCATGTCTTCACAGTATGGAAATGTTGATATGGTAGATAGGGAGCTTGACTCAGTAGAGTTGAATGCGTTCCTTAAGAAATTTGAGCTTGTTATAAGCTCACATTATACAGCATGTGTTCAGGCATATAGAAACTTTATTCCTGTTCTGCTTCTCGGAAATGGAGCAAAATATAAGGAGTTGACAGAGCTTCTGGGACAGGAGAAATTCTTCTTTGATGTTCTTTCAGAGGAATGCAATAACTTTGATATTGTAGATGCTCTGAACGACTACCTGAAAGACCCTGATATTGCCAAAACAAGAATTCAGACTCGTATGCTTAATATTCAGACTAAGAGCTGCTTCGATGTATTTGATGAACTTAAATGGTAATCCCCAAAGTTCCATATATTGAGGAAACCCAAGAATTTATTGACATGGGTAACATGGCGTGATAATATCCTTTATGAATGAATTATTGTTCAGTTAAAGGAGAACGCTATGCCAAAGACAGAAGAACAATGTAAAAAGATGAGAGAAGACATGAAAAGTAAGATCCTTCAGATGTCTTCTCTTTATTTTGCTAAAAATGGCTTCGGTGATACCAAGATAGGAGATCTTGCGAAGCATATAGGAATTGCTCAGGGTACAATATATCTGTATTTCAAGTCTAAAGAAGATCTTTTTAACGAGATAAGACAGAATGCCGACAACAGCGAGGAAAAGAAGAAGCTGAAGATTCTTACAAAGCTTCCACTTCCGGCAAAAACTAAGATTGATAAGCTTTCAAAGGAAATGTGTAAACTGCTGGAAAACGATGAAGAGTTTTGTGTGAAGATCACCCTTCTTACTCAGATTCTTCTTGAGAAGGAAGATATGTACTCCGATGATCTTTATAAAGAGCTGGCAAAGATTATAAAGCAGGGACAGAAGGAAGGCAGCGTTGTAAAAGGCGATGCTCTGTATCTTGCGGACCTTTACTGGGGGAATGTATATCTTTATGCATTAAAGAGACTTTTTGGAACAAATGTAAAGTCACTGAAAAAGGAAACACTTAATAGACTACTGGAAGCCTAATAATACTGTATAAAACTATAGACAAAATAAGCTGTCACATTCTGATATGTGACAGCTTTCTTTTTATAAGTCATGAGATATGTAGTTGTTTTCCTCTTCTTCAAGGAAATCTTTCTTTTCTCTTTCCTTCATCAGATCCATAGCGGATTCTGTGCTCTTCTTGTCTTTATTTTCATCCTTAGCATCTTCATCCTCTTTTGCTTCGTCAGAGTCAGCGCTTTTGGATGTGAGTGCCTTTAGGATATAAATTCCGACAATAATTATTAATGTTACTATGAAGATTCCCAGAAGTCCTACACCCATTATTGGGAGGGAATCCATAAATGCATTTGTATCTATACTCATGTGGCGCCTCCTATCGTGGTATCAGGTTAAGGATAAGTCCGCCTGCGATAACGGAAGCTATCTGACCTGAAACGTTAATTCCTATAGTGTGAGTAAGCAGGAAGTTTGTTGGATCCTCTTCAAGTCCCAGCTTATGAACAACTCTGGATGACATAGGGAAAGCAGAAATTCCTGCAGCGCCTATCATAGGATTGATCTTTTTCTTTGCGAAGATGTTGATAAACTTAGCGAAGAGAACGCCGCCTGCTGTATCAAAGATAAATGCTATCAGACCGAGTCCAAGTATCAGAAGTGTCTGTGGATTCAGGAAGGCATCTGCCTGCATCTTCTCAGCAATTGTGATTCCAAGGAAGAGTGTTACAAGGTTTGGAAGTGCTGTCTGAGCTGTGTCAGAAAGTGAATCTAAAACGCCACACTCTCTTATAAGGTTACCAAACATAAGGAAACCGATAAGTGCTACTGCATTAGGAGCAACAATACCTGTAAGAATAGTAACGAAGATAGGGAAGATGATCCTAGTTGTCTTAGAAACCTTACCTGGGTTATATTCCATTTTGATCGTACGCTCTTTCTTAGTAGTAAGAAGCTTAATAATTGGTGGCTGTACGATTGGTACAAGAGCCATGTATGAATATGCGGCAACGATGATGGCACCGATATATTTTGTTCCAAAATAGTTGGCAACGAAGATAGATGTTGGTCCATCAGCTGCACCGATGATAGCGATGGATGCTGCATCACGAAGCTCGAAGCCGAAGAGTGAAGCAAGGCTCAGAGTAAAGAAGATACCGAACTGAGCGGCTGCACCGAATATCATAAGCTTAGGGTTAGAAAGAAGTGGACCGAAGTCTATCATTGCTCCAATTCCTACAAAGAGCAGGAGTGGGAACAGTTCGTTGGCAATACCGCTTTCGAAAAGAATCGAGATAGGTCCTTCCTGTGTGATATCGCCTACCACCTGTGTGATAGCTCCGGACATAGGCAGGTTAACCAGTATGGCACCAAAGCCTATAGGGAGCAGAAGTGTTGGTTCCATCTTTTTCTTAATAGCGAGATATATGAGGATTCCTCCTATAGCCCACATAATAAGCTGTTTAAAGTCAAGATTAAGAACGTTTGAAAAAAGAGTTGATAATACGCCCATAATGTTTTCCTTTCAATAAATTTATTACAAACGAATGTATTATAGCATAACATGTAAGAATTCTGTAAGAATTTTTAAGACTTGTGTAAAGAAGTATAGTTTTTAAAATGATATAGTAAGGGCATAAAGATGAATAGATAGGAGAAAAGATATGAATACTATTCTAAGAACAGAGAAGCTGTGTAAGTCCTTTTCGAACGCAGGGCATCAGCAGCATGTAATAAAGAATCTTGATCTTGAGATATATGAAAATGATTTCACAGTAATTATGGGAGCGTCTGGTTCAGGTAAATCTACACTCCTATATGCTCTTTCAGGAATGGATAAGCCATCCATGGGAAAGGTCTTCTTCGGCGATGAGGAAATATCCAAGTATAACAACGACAAGCTGGCACTCTTTAGAAGAAATCATTGCGGCTTTGTATTTCAGAGCATATATCTTCTGGATAGCATGAATGTTCTGGATAATATTCTGACAGGAGCTTTGGTGGCTCAGAAGAATTCACCTGAACTTATAAAAAAGACAAAGGATCTTCTGGATAAGGTTGGAATCGGTGAGGAGATGTGGAAAAAGTTTCCGAACCAGCTGTCCGGTGGTGAGTGTCAGAGAGTCGGAATCGTAAGAGCGGTAATAAATGATCCTCAGATACTTTTCGCAGACGAGCCAACTGGAGCGCTAAACTCTGCTGCCGGCTCTGATGTTCTGGATGTATTTACAGGTCTCAATAATAATGGACAGAGCATAGTGATGGTAACACACGATTTAAGAACAGCCCTTCGGGGTAATAGAGTTGTTTATCTTAAGGACGGAAATGTCATCGGCGAATATAAGATGCCGAAGTACGGAGAGGACGATAAAAAAGAGAGAAGAGCATCGCTCCAGAATTTCTTAGAGGATATGGGATGGTAAGTAAGCATGAAGATTTTTAGACTTGCAAAAGCAAAGATAAAAAAGAATAAGAAGGAATCTATACTTCTCTGCATTCTTTTGACCATATGTATGATACTCCTTTCTTCCTTCGCTTCATCACTTGTGACTTTTAATAAGATAACTCCTATGGTCATGGAGCAGACGGAATGCTGCAAGAATCAGGTTTTTGTTGATCAGAAGATTTTCTCTAATGATTTTCTGCGTGTTCTTGAGGAAGATGACAGAGTCGAAAGATATACATTTATGAAACTTGAAATTATTGATATGTATAAGTTACGTGTGGGTGATGGAGAAGAAAAAGAAAGAGTCTCCCTGTACGTTACATCTGTCGGGGGAGAGGAAAGATTTGAGAAATTTGAACCGCATACATCTTATTCAAAGGAAGAGCTTAGCGCTGTAGAACATCCGATATATCTTGATGGCTTGGAAGCAAAAAGGTATGAAGTGAACGAAGGTGATACACTGACAATTATTCATAAGGATAGAGAATTTACATATACATTTGTTGGTACGTTTAATTCGGGTATGGACTCAACGAACTCTAGAGCTGTAGTGAATGATGAGGATATGGATGTTCTGGAACAGTATTTTGACACATATGAAGTTATCGGAATTGATCTAGTGGAGGGAGAAGATAACAAGGAATTTTTAAAAGAATATAAGGATCACTGTAACGAATTATCTGTTGAGGATATAACAGGTAGTTTTAATATATATGATTACGAAACATTCTTAGAAAATAGTAGTACTAACATGTCTTTAATATCAGCTATTGTTGGAATAATGGCTGGTATAACAGTCATATCAATAATGGTAATGATAAGACTTAGGATCGTTGGAGATATTAATGATCAGATAGTTTCTATCGGTGTTCTTGAAGCTCTAGGTTATAGAACTAAAGAGATTGCAAAGTCTTATGTGATTGAATACAGCATACTAGCAACTCTGGGGGTGGTTCTCGGAACACTTCCTGGAGTGGCGTTCACAAAGTTTCTTGTGCAGCAGACTGCTGGTGGTGTATTAGGTTTTGCTGGAAATACACCTATAGAGATTCTTCCCATAGTTTTTTCAGGAATAGGAATAATTCTTTTTGTAAGACTTATATCAAGAAAGAAAGCAATGGCTGTAAAGAAGTATCCTCCTGTGCTTGCATTTAGAAAAGGAATTGAAACACATAGCTTTAAAAGATCTTTCTTTCCTTTAGAAAAGACCAGAGGCAATATACATATCAGACTGGCAATGAAGAGATATGTTGAGAATCTTAAGTCTGATTTTGGTCTGGTGGTATGTATTTCGGCTATTACTGTAACAATAGTTATAAGCTATATCTTCACGGCATTCTTTAGTAATCCGGATAAGATACTGGATAGCGTTGCGGGACATGAACTTTGTGACATAAGACTCGAGACTGTAGGTTCTATAGAAGCAGAAGACTTTAAGAAGGAAATAGAATCTATGCCGGAGGTGGATAAAGTACTTAGAACATCCACAGGCGAGATGATGACATTTGACGATACTGAAACAAATATAATGCTTGATATATATGATGATTTTTCGGAAACCACAAATATGCATTTGAAGGAAGGTAGGCTTCCTGAACATGAAAATGAGATAGCCTTTACAGTTGAAGCGAAGGCCTTTGCACATGTGAGTATGGGCGAAACTGTAACCATGAAGTATGGAAATGTTACAAGAGATTATGTTGTTACAGGATTTGTTAATTCGCTGATCAATGCAAATACAGCATATCTTACGGAGGATGGATTTAGACTGGTAAATCCAGCTTACGCAGCAGATGTCTTTGATATTTATTTAAGAGATGATGTTGATATTGATGAGTTTGCTAAGTTACTGAAGGAACGTTATGGATCAGAGATTACTGATATAGTAAATGCAGAGATTACTGGTGACACCTATGAGGAGAAGATAAGAAGTGCTGCAGAAATAAAGATGGCGGAAGAGATGGTGGAACATGGTGTCAGCTATATGGAATACACCATCCAGATAGATGATACAGTGATAAGAGGTAGTACAAATACCATGAAGATTAATACCCTTTCTATGATAAGACAGGAGTATAGATATATGTTAGATATGTTGTTTAACATCTTAATACTCATCTCAGCAGCGCTTATGATAGTTGCAGCAGTAGTTGTTGTACTCATGCTTTCTATCCTTATGGAATCTACTATCAGAAAGCAATATAGGGACCTGGGAATTATGAAGGGGCTGGGTTACACTTCGAAGGAACTTATGCTTCAGATGGCATTTAGAATTGTTCCAACAACTATTGTAGCAGTATTCTTTGGATTAATTATGAGCGGTTTTGTGATGGCTCTTACAAATCAGTTTTTAGCGGAAATAAGCTTTTCTGTTATTGGTGTTGTAATAGTTGTAATAGCGATAATTCTGTTCTGCTTCTTCTGTAGCTACATAAGCGCAAAGAAAATAAAGAAGATTTCGGTTTATGAACTTATGACTGAATAAATTGAGGAATAAAATATGAAGAATAAAAAACTAACGGCAGCGCTGCTTGCGTTGTTTATGATATTTGGAGCGGCCGTTTCTGGGATTAATGTATATGCTGAGGAGCAGTCAGATGAGTATTTCCTTGGAATTGGTTCGGTCAGCAAGATGTATGCAACCACGGCAGTCATGCAGCTTAAAGATAAGGGGCTTGTGGATCTGGATGCGCCAGTTACGGACTATATAGATGACTTTAAGATGGCAGATGAAAGATATAAGGATATTACTGTCAGGATGCTGATGAACCATACTTCGGGACTTATGGGAACGGTATATTATGATTCGTTTCGCTTCGACAGTGTTGGTACAGAGTATCATGAAAACTTCCTGAAGATCCTGAGTCAGCAGAGACTAAAGGCTGATCCGGGTGAGTATAATTGCTATTGCAACGACGGCTTTACTCTTCTTGAGATTATAGTCGAGAGAGTGACAGGTATGAGCTTTACAGAGTATCTGGAAGAAAATATCTGTGAGCCTATGGATATGAATAATACTTATACAATCTGGAATGCTCCTGATATGGAGAACCAGGCTCCATATTATTCGAGAAGTGGAATACAGATGGCGCCTGAGTGTACCCAGCTTGTGGGAGCGGGTGGAATTCTTTCCACATCTGATGATCTCTGCCGTTTTGGAACAAGCTTCTTCCGTGGAGATGAAACACTTTTATCAGAGGCTTCAAAAAAGGAAATGGAACTCCCAAGCAAAACGTTCTTAAGTACTTCTGGTTATGGCTTAGGTTGGGACACAGTTAATAATCCTGACTACGAGGCTGCAGGAGTTAAGGTTATATCAAAGGGTGGAGACACTCTGGCACAGCATGCTTCTCTTGTGGTTGCACCAGAAGAAAAAATCAGTGCGGCAGTGGTTAGTTCAGGTGGTGCGAGTAGCTTTAATCAGGATATAGCCTGTGCGCTTATGGATATCGCCCTTGAAGAAAAAGGAATTAAAGTTGAGCATCCTGTGGAGTCCTTTAAGGAAACTGTGGACAAGGTGCCAGAGGAATATCTCCAGTATGAAGGTGTATATACGTATGGAGACGCTTTATTAAAGCTCAGTTTTCCAGAAGGAAAATATATGTGCCTCGAATCATTAACTGCAGAGAATCCATTTGAAGAGCAGTACTTATATACATCTGATGATAAGTTTGTAAAGGTAACAGGTGATGTTGAATCAGGAACAGCTGTTCAGGAAAGACCAATAAGTACTCTTACTTTTAAAGATATAGATGCAAAGACTTATGTGGTTGATGAAACAGGATCAGTCATCCTGGGTAGAACTGAAGATAGTACCGCAAGTGATGCGGCTATAGAGTCTTGGAACAAGAGAGATGGCAAGACTTACTACCTATATAACTGCGGATATGCTGACAGTTTTTATGCTGAAGGATTTAAGAATACTCTTATTACATCTGAAGATGCGCCAGGTTTTGTAAATGGATATACCATTATAGATGAAAATCATGCCATGAACCTTATAGAGATACCAGGGGATGCGTCAAGAGATATAAATGATATAGAAATAATCGAAGAGGATGGAGCGGAGATTCTTACATATCCTGGTCAGGAATATCAGTATATTTCAGAAGATGCAATTCCTCTGTTTGATAAAACCACAAAGACAGTGACTCTCACAGCTGGAAAGGCCAGCTGGTTTAAGCTAGATGGAGTAGATAATACTATCCTTAAGTTAACTCTACCTAAAAATTCTTCCTGTTATGTTTATGATCAGAAAGGAAATATAGTATATTCAAGCTTTATGGTTGGATATGGAGATAGCGTTCCACTACCTAGTTATGGTATGATAGTATTTGTTGGAGAAACTGGCTCTAAAGTTACTGTTGGAAGAAAGTAGTAAGAAGCTAATAAGTTGAGGGTAAGAGAAAATGGAATACAAATGTCTGATCGTGGACGATGATATTACCATCGCGGAAAACACAGCAGAATACTTTAATATTTTCGATATTAAGACGGCATTTGTCACAAGCTACGATGAAGCTATAAGTTTCCTGGAGGGAAATGAAACGTCTCTGGTGCTGCTGGATATCAATCTGGGTGATAAATCTGGGTTTGAACTTTGCAAGAAGATCCGTCAGGAATTCGATATGCCGATTCTTTTTGTCAGCGCAAGAAAGAGTGATGATGATATACTAACAGCCCTTAATATAGGAGGCGATGATTATATCAGTAAGCCATTTACTCTTAATATTCTACTTGCTAAGGTTAAGGCAGTTCTTGCCCGCTATGAAAAGGCAGTAAGTATGGCGAAAGAACAGCAGAAGCCATCTGAGGAACCATCGGGTGAATTAGGTGATGCCGGAAGAATTAGTATTACTGATACCATTTTACTTGATACATCGACTCATAAGATCATCAAAGATGGAGAAGAGATTGATCTTAAGGTAAGAGAATACAACATGCTTCTATATCTGCTTAACAATAGAGGCCGAGTTATTACCAAGGATGAGCTTCTTAAGAATGCCTGGGATGATGAGTTTTTAGGTGAAGGAACCCTTCCGGTTCATGCCAGAAGACTTAGAGTAAAACTTGAGAAAGATCCTGATAATCCAGAGATATTAAAGACTATCTGGGGTGTGGGGTATATAGTTGAATGACGAGAGGATTTAGAAAATTCTTCATATTTTTAACGCTAGTTTTAATTGTATCGATCTCGCTACTTATTATAGTGGCGAGGTCGACTTACTATGTGGAGATAGATGGAGTTGAGCTAAATGGAATCGTACAGACTGCGAAGGAAAACTGGAGTGACCTCGGTGTCCTGGACAGTAAGAATTATGATAAGGATATTCTGGTTCTGAGCAGCAATAATGAAGTTCTGTATTCCACATCGTATAAGATTTTTAAAAATATCAAATCCCCTCTTGATGCAGTGCAGCAGGGGATGATCACCATGACGGTAAATGATTCGGAACTCTTTATGGGTACGGTGATAATACCTAATCCATCTAAGCTTATGTTTGAAAGTGGTGTTCAAAAGCTTTTTCTGATTTCCATACTGATTGCGATGTTAATGATAATCTCTTATATATCATTTATCGTTTATATCAATAGGAGGGTGATAGTACCTTTCAAAAAGATGAAGGAGTTTGCTGGGGCCATCGCTCAGGGCATATTGGACGAACCGCTTATGATGGACAAGGGCAACATCTTTGGCGCCTTCACTGAAAGCTTCGATATCATGAGAGAGGAACTGAAGGCGGCCAGACAACGAGAGATAGATCTTAAGATGAAAGAAAAGGAACTGGTGGCGTCACTCAGTCATGATCTTAAGACTCCGGTAACAGGCATAAAGGCTATATGCAGCGTCGTGGCTGTTAAGGTTGAGGATGAATACATCAAGGGTAAGATAAAAAATATTGAGCAGAAGACTGAGGAAATCAACACTCTTGTAAGTGATCTTCTTTCATCAGCTCTTGAAGATTTGGGTGAGATGAATGTTAATCTTACCGAGGAAACCTCTGAAATACTCAAAACAATTGTGGAGGAACACGACATCCAGGGCAAGGTTACAGCCACAGAAATTCCGGAGTGTATACTAAGAATTGACCGTAATCGATTGTCTCAGGTAATAGGAAATGTTATCAGCAATTCTTATAAATATGCAGACACAAAGATTGATATATGTTATAAATATAGCGAAAAATTTCTTGAGATGAAGATAAAAGATTACGGTGAAGGCGTGGATGAGAATGAGCTGGGATTCCTTACAAATAAGTTCTACAGAGGTAAGAAGAACTCTGCAGGCAAGGAAGGAAGCGGACTAGGTCTTTACATATCCAGTGAGCTCATGAAGAAGATGAATGGTCAGCTTTATTGTATGTCTGAGGACCAGGGCTTCGAAGTTATTATAATGATCCCGCTGGCGTAAATAGGAGTAATTGATGAATGAAGTAAAGATTGAAGAATTAAAAAAGTGGCCAAAGGATTCATATACACTTATAGATATTCGTGACGAAGGACTTGTGGCCTATGGTATGATCCAGGGGGCGGTTCATATTCCAGAGGAGGAACTGCTTAATAGTGATTGTCCAAAGCTGGATGAGATACCTAAAGAAAATAAAATGGTATTCTACTGCGAAATAGGTCGAAGAACTAGAGAGATAGAAGAACTTCCATGCCTTAAGGAAAGCCTGGAGGAAAGAGGATGTTATAGTCTTGAGGGCGGCTATGTAGGTTATATCAGATCTGGACTTCAGGATGAGGATGCAATAAAGGAAAAGAAGGAGAAGGCTGAGAAAAGTATACAGAAGAAGTTTCATAAACAGTTATTTTCTCCGTTTGCAAAGGCTTGTAAAAACTATCAGTTGATAGAAGAGGGAGATCATATCGCTGTATGTATCTCTGGCGGAAAAGATTCTATGCTGATGGCTAAGCTTTTCCAGGAAATACAAAGACACAGAAAGGTGAATTTTGATCTTACCTTCCTGGTAATGGATCCGGGATATAATCAGGCGAACCGAGAGCTGATCGAGAGCAACGCCAAGGCTCTGGGTATACCAATAACTATATTTGAAAGTGATATATTTGATACAGTCGACACAATAGAGAAAAGTCCTTGCTATCTCTGTGCCAGAATGAGAAGAGGATATCTTTACAGTAAGGCACAGGAACTGGGATGTAATAAGATAGCTCTGGGACATCACTATGATGATGTTATAGAGACGATCCTTATGGGAATGCTTTACGGAGCGCAGGTACAGACCATGATGCCTAAGCTTCATAGTACAAACTTTGAAGGAATGGAACTTATCCGTCCTCTTTACCTTGTGCGCGAAAGCGATATCATCGCATGGAGAGATTATAATGAGCTACACTTCTTACAGTGTGCATGCCATTTTACTGATACATGTACCACATGTCATGAGGATGGAACGACATCTTCAAAAAGATTGGAAACAAAGAAGCTTATTGCTCGTCTAAAAGAAGAGAATCCATATGTTGAATCCAACATATTTAACAGCGTGGAAAATGTAAATCTGGATACTGTAATCTGCTACAAGCAGAAGGGCGTGAGACACCACTTCTTAGATGAATACTAGAATCACGAGATTCCTGATCAGGATTAAATGAGGTGCTAATATGGAACCAATAAAAGATGGCGAAAAACAAGAACCTATAAAAGATGGCGAAAAACAAGAACCTATAAAAGATGGTGAAAAACAAGAACCTATAAAAGATGGTGATATAGTAATAATTCAAAGTAATGCTAGAGATAATATAAGTATTGTACTTAATGCAATCATTATTGGTCTTGCTTTGGCAGGAGTGTCCCAGATGGTCAAAAACGTGGATACAGACGGTGCACTGATGTCATCAGGGCTTGATAATCTTAAGTATTATACCGTACTGTCTAATATATTCTGTATGATCATGGCTATAGTCTTCATTGTACTCAATTTGATGAATAAAAAATGTCCTATCCTTCCGAAGCTTATGGCAGCGGCGGCGGTGGGGCTAACATTTGTTATTGTTGCTTTCTTTCTTGCACCTATGTATCCTGACCTGGATATGTATGATGGAGCCAATGAATTCTTTCATCGATGGGTTCCGATTGTGGCTGTGATCGAATTCATCATGTTTGAACAGGAAAAAAAGATGCCTTTCAGATATACGTTTATCGCAGCCGGTACATCAGTGGCGTATGGTCTCTTTTATCTTGTAAATATATTGATAAATGGTATAGGCACCTGGCCTGATACTAATGACTGGTATGGATTCTTAAATTGGGGTTACCCAGTAGGAATAGTAATTTTCCTTGTTGTTGTTTTAATGAACTGGATCATAGCTTTGCTTTTGTGGCTGATCAAGCAAAAGGTAAAGTGAAATTAGATTCGTTTCAGATATTCTTCAAGTGTTTCCTTGATATGGTCTGGGGAATCCTTCATTCCGCGGTCTACCCACTTGAAGATAACATTCCATATTGCGCCAATGTTGAAGGCAATCAGATAATCTGGCTCCAACTCACCGATAAGTGTGCAGAAGGGATTCTCACTAAGATCAAGAGATTCATTAAGCTCTGGTATTACCTTATTGAGTTTGAGAAGCAACAGATATAACAGATTATCTTTATGAAGAAGGGCCAGCAATTCTCTGTTCTTATCGCAGAACTCAAAGATGACAGTAAGCGGTCCATCAGAAGCTTTTGTAAGAGCCTGAACATAATCGTATATCGCGCTATTAATTATGGAATCAAGTACGTCATCTTTAGATGTAAAATTATTATAGAATGTTTTTCTTTCAATCTTTGCCTCGAGGGCAATCTGCTTGACAGTAATTTCAGAAAAGGGATGATCCTGCATAAGTCTTATGAATGCAGCGATTATCTCTTTTTTTGAATATATAGCTGATGGATTTGTTGATTCTCTCATACTTATTTCTCTTTTCTATACGACTTGATTTTATTGAAAACTATACGACTTGATTTTATTGAAAATCATCTGAAAATATCCATTTATTCTTTCGTGAAAAGTACACATATATTTAAAATTGTGTAACTTTCTCCGGAAGTGTTTACCCGATGTATATTATATCGTATTATACCCTAAAATGTACACAGGTGTGTAAATTAAAAGAGGGCGAAAATGAAAGAATATTTGTTGCTTTTACCACTAATTTTTATATTCCATGACATGGAGGAAGTAGTCGGATTCTGTTGGTTCTTCAGGAAGAATCCATGGCTTTATGACAGGTTCCCCAAGGTGATGAATGCGTACCGAGGAATCACAAATGAAGGAATGGCAGCTGGCGTGTATGAGGAGTTTATCCCATTCTTCGGCGTGAGCTTACTGGCTTATTACTTTCCTTGCAAAGTGTTATATGCTCTTTGGTTTGGAATCTTCCTTTCCCTGGCGGCGCATTTTATAGTTCATATTGGACAAACCATATATCTGAGAAAGTACATTCCTAGTTTTATTACAAGTGTAATATGTCTTCCAGTCAGCGTAAGTATTCTTCTTAGATGTGCAAGGGTTATGACATTTGACGTCGTTACTGTTATAGCTATCGTGGCAAGTATTCTGCTTATGATGGTGAATCTAAAACTTGCACATGCGGTGGTGCACTACGTAAATGAAAGAATAACCTCACAAGACTTTACTTTGATGGATCAAGGTCTTAATTCAATGGATCAAGGTCTTAATTCAATGGATAAATTAGGGGTGAAAAAATGAAAGTTGCGATAATTAATGGTAGCCCAAGAAAGAATGGTGTTACTGCAAAGGCGCTTCATATAGTTGAGAATGAGCTTGTGAAAGAAGGGATAGATGTTGAGTTTTATAATCTTTCTGAGATTAATATGTCCCATTGTCTTGGTTGCTGTTCATGTTATAAGACAGGTCATTGCTGCATCGGCGATGATGCAGAGATGCTGTCACAAAAGATATTTGAGGCAGATGGATTGGTGCTAGGTTCGCCTACCTATGCCAGCAATGTGTCCGGTCTTATGAAGGACTTTATCGATCGAGGCCATTTTGTTATAGAACAGCTGCTGCACGGAAAGTACTGCGTTACTATAGCTACAGGCGAAAACTATGGCAATAAGGATGCGCTAAAAGTACTCAACAATCTAGTTCTTTATTCAGGTGGAAAGAAGTGCTACGGCTTTGTAATGAATGTTCCTTTCAACAATACTGAGTCAGTCAGAGATGAGTTAGTAGCAAAATGCTACAAAGCATCCGAAAGACTGATAAAGGGGTTAAAGAAAAGGACGCACCATCCAATACAAACTGTGTTAAATCATATTGTTATTTCAATTGGAATAAGACCTCTGATAAAGCGAAAAGGCTCTGAGTATCAGGGCGTGATTGATAAATGGACCGAGCTTGGTATCTATTAAACTAAAAAGCAACACAAATGCTTGAAAATAACTGAAAGTGTTGCTGAAGTGGCAGAAATAAGGCCACCGAACGGGAGAAAAGCAACAAAAACGCTTGGAAATGATGGAAATTGTTGCTAAAGCGGCAGAAATAAAGCTACTGAACGGGAGAAAAGCAACAAAAATGCCTGAAAATAGTGGAAATTGTTGCTAAAGCGGCAGAAATAAAGCTACTGAACGGGAGAAAAGCAACAAAAATGCCTGAAAATAACTGAAAGTGTTGCTGAGGGGCAGAAATTGTTGCTAAAGCGGCAGAAATAAAGCCACTGAACGGGAGAAAAGCAACAAAATGGCATGGAAATGATGGAAAGTGTTGCTGAAGCGGCAGAAATTGTTGCTGAAGGTTAGATATAATTAACTTTTGTTATAGAACTTCGGGGAGTAAAGTGGTATAATTTTATTTGCTTTATTTTTTACTCACAGAAAGGACATAACATTATGGAACAATCCAATAAGAAAACTGGATGGCGAGAAAACAAATGGATACGTGCCGCAATTCCTGCATTGTTATTACACTGCAGTATCGGTACAGTATATTGCTGGTCTATATTCAGTCAGGAGATTGCTGATTATATTGGATATTCTAAGGGGGCCACGGAATGGGCTTTTTCCTTTGCGATATTTTTCCTGGGTATGTCAGCTGCGTTTCTTGGAAACATTGTAGAGAAAGATATTCACAAGTCGTCTCTTATCGCGACTATATGTTTTGCTGCTGGTATGTTTTTAACAGGTGTATTTATTCGTTACGGTGGAATGCACAAAGGAAGTCCGGTAGCTTTAATAGGAATATATCTCAGTTATGGATTTATCATGGGAATTGGTCTCGGAACTGGATATCTCTCACCTGTTAAAACATTGATGCTTTGGTTCCAGGATCGAAAAGGACTTGCTACCGGACTTGCTGTAGCAGGTTTTGGAGCTGCGAAAGCTATTGCTAGTCCGATCATGCAGTCTATGCTTTCAGGACTGGGTGATGGTGGAATTTATAAGATGTTTATGATCCTTGCAGCTGTTTATTTTGTAATGATGTTTATCGGACACCTACTTCTTGCTAAGCCTGCTGGATGGATTGAACCTCAGGACAAGAGTCAGAAACCTAAAATAATGGAGGTTTTAAAAACAAAGCCTATTACAAACTATATAGGAATATGGCTAATGTTCTATATCAATATAACCTGCGGTCTGGCTCTTATCTCTCAGGAAAAACCTATTGTAAAATGTATAGGGCTGGTAGGTGCAGCCGGAATAATATCAACTATTTCAGCTATATTCAATGCTGGTGGTCGTTTGGGATTTTCTGCTTGGGCAGATACTATGAAGGATAGAAATACCATTTATAAGCTCATCTTTATTTTATCTATAGCATTTACGATTCTTGTGATGATTACAGGTGGAATTCGAAACGGAAGTGGAAATCCGTTACTCATCTTTCTTGTTTTAACACTTATCTTTGTTGTAAATGCAGGATACGGAGGAGGCTTCTCAAATGTTCCAACATTGTTATCCGATCATTATGGTATGGGAAGTATAAGTGCAATTCACGGTATCACACTTTCTGCCTGGGCTTTTGCAGGACTTACGGGTAATCAGGTAGCTACCTATATTGTTAATCACACGGGAGCATTCGATAAAGAGGTTGTAGATGCTCTTGGTAATACGTATATGGTAAATCCAGTGGGATATCAGAATGTTTTGATCTTTACAGTTGCTCTATATATTTTTGCATTTCTCTTGTGCCTCATTCTGGTTAAACCTACTAAGGACAAAGCCTGAATATTTTAAGACTTAGAATAAGTCAATGTGTTGGAGAAACTAACCAAATGAGTCGCTTAGCAAATTAAAGCTAGGCGGCTCATTTAGTTTATTGTGAGAACACTTTAATTTAACAGTACGCTGTGCTATTATAAAGGTTACATGTGTTTGGAGGGGATAAATGGCTTCTTTATGATGCCGACATGATAAAAAAAGAGGTTATTATAGATTCATGCTTTACTATGAATTGGTTTTTGGCATGTTGTTTTTGCCACTTATAATGATAATATACCAGATTTTCCCTAAACGTTTTCGCTGGGTATTTTTACTTGTTGCCAGCGTGGGATATTACTTTTCGTTCTCTTTAAAGCTTTTTATATTCTTGATTCTAGCTACAGGTATTACATATAGTGTAGGCCTGATTCTTGAGAAAGTGAGCAAGGAAAGAAAGGACTCACTAAGTCTTCTAAAAAAAGATAAGAATTCTTCAAAGGAAGAAAAGGCTGCTATCAAGGCAAAGTTTCAGAGAAGGAGTAGACTGATTCTGGTAGTGGGAATTCTTCTTTCCCTCTCAAGTCTTTTATATCTCAAATACTATAATTTTTTTGCTGAGAATATTAATCTCTTAGCTGGTGCCGCAGAGGATTCTCCTGTGCTTCCCGCTAAGGCTCTTGCTTTGCCTCTTGGCATTTCTTTCTATACAATGCAAGCCATCAGTTATATGGCCGATGTATATTGGGGCAAATTCGAAGCTCAGCGTAATCCATTTAAACTGCTTTTATTCCTTAGCTTTTTCCCAACTATTATCGAGGGACCTATCGCGCTTTACGCAGATATGAAGGATAAGCTTTACGTAGGTGAGGCTATCGATCCTGATAATGTTATTAAAGGATATACAAGATTTATCTGGGGAGTTTCGAAGAAGCTTGTTATTGCGGATAGACTTAATCCTGCAGTTGTATATCTCTTTGATCCGACAAATAAGACGAAGGGTCTTGAAGTTATTGTAGCTGCAGTTCTTTTTACGGTTATGGAGTATATGGATTTCTCTGGTTGTATGGACATGGTAATCGGTATTGCCATGATCTTCGGAATCCAGCTTCCAGAAAACTTCCGTCAGCCATTCCTTGCCAGAAATGCTTCAGAGTTCTGGCGCCGCTGGCATATATCTCTTGGCGTTTGGTTTAAGACATATATATTCTATCCAGTGTCCATGTCCAGCCTTGCGAAGAAATGGAATAAGTTCGCCCGTGGAAAGGTGAATAAGCACATGACCATGGTTGTTGCATCAGCTATGGCACTTCTTCCAGTGTGGCTTTGTAATGGTCTGTGGCATGGTCCAAAGTGGACATATATTTTCTACGGAGTATTTTACTTTGTAGTCATCCTGCTTGAAGTTTTACTTGAGCCTGTGGGCGATAAGTTTTTAGCGCTTCTCCATACTTCAAAGGAGAATAAGGTGGTAAATGTGATCCGCATTCTTAAGACATGGATCATCATATTTGCAGGTGAACTTTTCTTCGAAGCAGATTCGCTGACAGAAGGCTTCCGTATGGTTCGAGATATTGGAAAGGGCTTTAAGCTTAGCATTCTTTGGAATGGTACAGCCCTTGGATGGGGACTTGATAAGTATGACTGGGCAGTCGTGGCATTTGCCTTGGTCATTGTTATTATTGTGAATATGATTAGAGAGAAGGGCGTTGATGTGACTGGTGCTCTTCTCAGAAGACCGCTTCTCGTTAGATGGGGGCTCGTCTTATCATTACTTCTGGTGCTTACAATCTTCGGTTGTTATGGACCAGGCTTTGAGGAGGTGGATCTGATCTATGCAGGATTCTGATGTAAAGAAAACAAAACCTCAAAGTAAGAAGCTTAGATGGCTGGAAATCTTCGGATTTTTGATCGTGTTCGCAGTGGTTTTAAAGGTGATATCATATGCGATAGATCCTATAAGAAACGATAGGCCTGATATGGTTCTCCCTCGTGACAAGAGTGTAACAGCGGCGCTTACTGAGAAGAAGGATACCATGGATGTTCTCATCGTTGGCGACAGCGAGGCTATGGTAGTTGCCTCCCCTAAGATGATGATGGAAGAAGCGGGAATTGAGGCTTATAACTGCAACCAGCTGGGCCAGAGATCCCTTGATGCGTATTTATTCGTTAGAAAGATTTTAGATAAGCAGCATCCTCAGGTTATGATTCTGGAGACAAATGTTATCGCCCAGCAAACCATTCTAAAAACTGAAGCGCTTATGACCAACAGTGCGCTTGTAAATGAAATCTTTCCTGTTATAAGATATCATAGTAACTGGAGATATCTGAGTGGACTTGAAAAGCCTGAACCATACGACGTGGAGAAAGGTTTTGAGGCTGTAGAGGTTGTTGATCCATATAACGGCGATGAGTATATGTTTGAGACAGAGGAACGTGGATACATTAACGGTATCGCTATGTTTAATCTGGAACAGATCAGAAAGTTGTGCGAGGAAAAAGGAGTAACACTTGTTCTTGTTACATCCCCATCTCCTGTTAATATGAGCTATCCTGTGCATAATACTCTGCAGGATTATGCCGATGAAAATAATCTGGATTATATAGATTTTAATGTACTTAAGGATGAGATTGGAATAGACTGGAGTCAGGATACTGGTGACGCCGGAGACCATATCAATATCTATGGCTGTGAGAAGACAACTCGGTATCTTATAGATTATTTAAATGAAAACTATGATCTGCCTGATAATAGATAAGAATGATTTTTTGTTTTAGAAAAAATTAATTTAGGAATAAATATGAAGAATGTTCTGGAATATTTAGAGAATACAGCGGCAAGACTGCCTGACAAAATGGCGGTCACTGATGGCGAGGAGTCCTGCACTTTTGAGGAACTTCGCAGTGTTAGTGCGTGCATTGGAACTGTTCTTTCTGAGTACGTTTCAAAGGGACGTCCGGTTGGAGTTCTGATGAAGAAGAGTACAAAGACTCTGCAGATATTTCTGGGCACAGTTTATGCAGGCGGCTTCTACTGTCTGCTGGATCCGGATTTTCCATTTGCCCGTCACAAGAGTCAGCTGGAAACTTTGGAACCAGAAGTTATAATCACTGAGAGTGAAAGCCTTGGTAGATTAAATGAACTTGAATACAAGGGAAATGTCATAGTAACGGATGAGCTTTTCGAGAGGGCTGGTGCTGCCGACGAGATGGCGGTGGACGATAACATTTTACCTGATGCACCTCTTTATTGTAACTTTACCTCGGGCTCCACAGGAGTACCTAAGGGAGTGCTGGTGGGACATGCATCAGTTATCAGTTTTATTGATACCTTCACTGAACTTTTTGGTATTTCAGAAAATGATGTGATAGGAAACCAGGCGCCATTTGACTTCGACGTTTCGGTTAAGGATATATATAGCAGTCTTAAGGTTGGCGCCACCATGGTGATAATCCCGACAGCGTATTTCAGACTTCCAAATAATGTTATGGATATGCTGGAGAAGTATGAGGTAACAACGCTCACCTGGGCTGTGTCGGCGCTGGTTCTTCTGAACAGACTGCATGAATTTATGTATAAGGTTCCACCGAAGATAAATAAGGTTCTTTTCAGTGGAGAGGAAATGCCATCGAAGCATCTGCACGATTGGATGGAGCAGTATCCGGATGCAGAGTTCGTTAATCTTTATGGACCAACTGAGATAACATGTAACTGCTCTTATTATAGAATTGACAGGGCGGATGTTCCTGAAAAGCTTCCAGTGGGAAATGTGTTCCCTGGAAAAGAGATTTATCTGCTGGATGATGAAGGACATATTATTCCTGAATCTAATGAAGAGACGGTTGGAGAAATCTGTGTAGGTGGTCCGGAACTTGCACTGGGATATTATAATAATGAAGAGGCAACAGCTAAGGCTTTTGTAGAGCTCGGGGAGGTTGGTCGGGTTTATAAAACAGGTGACCTCGGATACCGAAAAGGCGGGCTGCTCCATTTTGCTGGAAGAAGAGATTTCCAGATCAAGCATAATGGACACAGAATAGAGCTTGAGGAAATCGAGAGAGCAATGAACAGTCTGGACGGAATTGGTCAGGCCTGCTGCCTATATGATGCGGAGAAGTATAGGATCGTGGCATTTTATGCTGGAGATTTATCTGACAGTGATGGCTCGAGCGGTGTGCCGGACAGGAAGCAAATTGTTGCAGGACTGAAGGAGAAGCTTCCAAGCTATATGTTGCCTAATGTATATAAATGTTTAGAGGAACTTCCTCTCAGTAAAAATGGTAAGATAGATAGAAATAGTCTTCGAGAGAAATTATGAATGATCATGAACTTATAAAAGAATATGGAACGCCTTTCTATCTTTTTGATACGCTTCAGTTAAAGAAGAGAATTGAAATGATAAAGGAACATCAGGCGGGTATTGGTCTTTGCTATGCAATGAAGGCTGGACCATATCTTACAAAGTATGCAGCAAAGTATGTGGATAGACTTGAGGTCTGTTCTCCTGGAGAATATGAGATATGTGTTCGTGATGGTATAGCGCCTGAAAAGATTCTGGTTTCTGGTGTTAATAAAACAGGAGTTAGTATTAAAAGAATACTAAGTCTTGGTGGTGCGACAGGATTCTTTTCCATAGAATCACCTGAACAACTGGATGTGATTGAGAATGCAGCACGAGAGTTTATGGATTCAAATGAATCTTTTTCTGGAAAGCTAAGGTGTTATATAAGACTTTCTTCTGGAAATCAGTTTGGTGTTGATAAGAAGACTTTTGAAGAGTTATGTGAAAAGGTGATCAATTCTGAAGTTCTAGAACTTGTTGGAATTCATTATTTTTCAGGAACTCAGAAGAGTCTTAAGAAGATTGAGAAGGAACTTGCTGAACTTGTCGAGTTTGGTGAAAAGCTGAATGAAAAGTTTGGTGATAGACTGGGTGATAGTACTAAAAAGAAACTATCTCTTGAATATGGCCCAGGACTTGGAATAGATTATTATAGAACTGATGATAGTACGCTCGGTGAAGAAGATCTTCCTGGGTATAATGAGTCTTATATCGAAGAATTGACGAAGCTTGTGGAGAAGACAGGGCTTCGAAAGGTCTTCGGGGAGATGACATTTGAATATGGCAGATATATTGCGGCAACCTGTGGCAGGTATTTTACTAGTACAGTTGATGTGAAGAAGACTGATGATACGAACTTTGCGATTCTGGACGGGGGCTTACACCAGATTACTTATTACGGAAGTATGGCCGGAATGAAGGTTCCATATGTTGATCTGATTCCTCGTAATGATAAGGTGGTTGCATCGGACGAGAGTGAATCCGATATGAATGAGGACTATGTTCTTGCTGGATCGCTCTGTTCGGTAAATGACATATTAGTAAGGCGTATTGCTCTGCCGACTCTTGACATTGGCGATACTCTATGCTTCAATCTAGCTGGTGCTTATTGTGCCACAGAGGGAATATCGCTGTTCCTAAGTCGGGATCTTCCTGCAATTGTTATTCGTGACGAGGACGGGGCGGAGACGCTGATTCGAGACCATATAGAAATTAATACATTTAACGGAGGCTATAATGGATAGGATTATAGAAATATTAGAAGAGATCATACCTGGCGAGGATGTAGAAACCTGCGACACACTTGTTGATGATGAGATACTTGATTCGTTTGCAATCATTTCACTTGTCGCTGCTCTGGAGGAGGAGTACGACATCACAATCTCACCAGCAGAGCTTGTGCCTGAGAATTTCAACTCAGCCGAGGCACTGTGGAAGATGGTTGAGAGACTTTCTGAGTAATTAATAGGCCGTTTATTCATGCTGGATAAATGGCCTATTTTTGTATAATGCCGTGATTTTGAATGACATAGAGTGAATCTTCGTATAAATGAGAGGTTAGGGGTGTATGAAAAGAGTTCTGATCGTTGAGGATGACAGAGAGATACGTGGTCTCCTAAAGGATTTTCTTGAAGAAAACAAATATGAGGTCAGCGAGGCAAAGGATGGAAATGTAGCCTCGGAACTTATAAATAATGAGAAGTACGATATCATCCTGATGGACATGATGCTTCCTTTTAAGTCGGGTGATATTCTTATACAAGAACTTCGTGAGTTGAAGGATACGGCAAAGAACAGCACGCCGGTTATTGTTCTTTCTGCAAAGACTATGAAAGACACCCGTCTCGAGGTGCTTCGAATGGGTGCGGATGATTACATCATAAAACCATTTGATCTTGATGAGGTGCTGGTTAGGATCGAGGTGGTGCTTCGAAGGAGTGAGGTGGAGGCGGCGAACGCTTCTGGTTCAGGTGCTGGAGAGTCGTCCCAGACTCTTACATATGGCGACATTGAAATGAATCTGGAGTACCACTCTGTTACATATAAGGGTGAGCCTGTTAAGCTGACTTTAAAGGAAATGCAGCTTCTCCAGTTATTCCTGGAAAATCCGAAGAAGACATTTACCAAGGCGAATCTTTATGAGACTGTCTGGGAGGATACTTACTATTACGAGGATAACACCATAAATGTGCACATGAGTAATCTTCGAAGCAAGCTGAAGAAGGCGACTGGCCGTGAGTTTATCGAGACTGTTTGGGGTATCGGTTATAAGCTTGGGGTCGAAGCTTAGTTGGAGAATTGTGGTGTGATTTGTTGGGTGGTTTTAAATTATGCAAGAGGTTTTGATAATAGTTCTTTTTATCGTGATCATTATTCTTCTGGGACTTTTGATAATCTTAAAGAAGAACATTAGGGACGTAAAAAAAGAACTGAAAAAAACTATAGATGAGGATTACAATCGTCAGCTGAGAGTGACACTTCTCGATAAAGATGTGGAGGCTCTGGCGACTGAAATCAATCGTAATCTGGAATATCAGAAGTCACTTAAGCTGGAAACTGAGAATTCTCGTCGTCAACTGGAACAGTCTATCTCGGATATTGCCCATGATCTCAGAACACCTCTTACAGTTGTGAAGGGTAACCTCCAAATGTTAGAGTCAGAGGATCTTTCTCCGAAGGGACGTGAGTACCTTGGCATCAGCCGTCGTAAGGCTGAGAGTCTTAAAGGCATGGTGGATGAATTCTTCGAGCTGTCGGTTCTGGAAAGTGATAGCAAGCCAGTGGAAATGGAAAAGGTTGATATTACAGCTTTCCTCACTGAGTTTGTGGTGGAGAATGAGACGCTGATCCGCTCTCATAATCTGGCGCCGGAGATAACATTTCCCGAGAAATCTATCTTTGTGCAGGCAAACCGAGCTATTCTATCCCGAGTGTTCAGCAACCTGATGGGTAACATTCTGAAGTACGCAAAAGAAGGCTTTGAGCTGGGAATTTACGAAGAAACATTAAGTGATTCTGGAAAGAATGAAAAGAAAGTTTGTAGGATAAGGGTTGGAAACAACGTTGATGATCCTAGCGTCATCGATATCGACCATATCTTTGACAGAACCTACAGGGCGGATAAGGCCAGAAGTGATGGCAGTGCGGGACTTGGATTATATATCGCGAGACTCTTGACGACAAAACAAAAAGGAAGCATAACGGCGTGCCTCGAGAACGGCAAGCTATACTTCGACATAATACTGAATAAATGCTAAACAAATACTAAAAGCGAACATTTCTGGAAAATCAGAAAAATGTTCGCTTTTTTTGTTGAAATATAGAATGGAAAATTTTTTTTTGAAAAAACTCTTGACATATTATCAAAATGATAATAAGATATGACCAACAAAGAGATATAATCATAATGATAATAAGAGGTAAGAGAGAAACTTATTAAGGAAAGCACTTTAGTCGGAAGGAGGAATGAATATGGATAATATGTTTAATGGAATTTTTGGAAAGATAGCACCGGGTATGTGCAGAGTAACAATGAATGGTGATCTGGCAATCAAAACTTCGAATGGATATAAGTCTTACGAGGTAACGTCAGGGCGTCTTACAAACTGTAACAACTTTGTTTTCAATATCGGCGAGGAGTTCTGCTTCGTAGTTCCTACGAACAAAGTGAAGAAGGGCGATATCATTTTAGCAAATGGAAAGCCCCGCTGTGTCGTCGAAGCAAACAAGGACAGGATCACAGTGATCAACTATGAGGATTCAACTATAGAACAACTCCTGCCTGAGAGACACATCTTTATGGGTAATACTTACTTCTACGGAAAGATCGTTTCAATGTTTGGTAACAATCTGAAGAAGGGTAAGGGTCCTGGCAACATCATGAAGTACCTGATGCTGAGTGAGATGCTGAAGGGCAATGGAAATGGCAACGGTAAGAGCGGTGGCTTCGGCGAAGGAATGGGAGGCATTCTTCCATTTATGCTACTAGGCAAAAATATGGACGGAATGTTTGATGGCATGTTCGACTTCGATGAGCCAGACGATGAACCAGACGATGAAGCTGATGAAGAATGAGTCGATTCGGCCCTCTCGCCAAGTGACTCAAAAATGAGTCAAAAGAGCTTTGAGCCAAAGTGACTCATTAGATAAAAGAAAGGAGAAAAATTATGGGAAGCGGAGTATGGAGAGATGATACATTTAGAAATTATTCAAGAAAGGCAGGCAGAAGCGTAGATTCAAGGGGACGCCTGACTGGCAATATGAGCAATCAGCAGATGTTTACTGCAAGGGAACTTGATCCGATGCTGGATCCAAGGGATGCATTCAGGGAGTGCTGCGATTCAGAGGAGCATCCTAACACAGTTCCTGTAATCCTGGCACTTGACGTAACAGGATCTATGGGGCAGGCTGCCGTAGAGGTAGCTAAGCAGTTAAATGTTATCATGACTAAACTTTATGAGAAGGTAACTGATGTAGAGTTTATGATCATGGGTATAGGCGACTTTGCTTACGACAGATGCCCACTTCAGGTATCACAATTTGAATCTGACATTAGAATCGCGGAGCAGCTGGATAAGATATTCTTCGAATTCGGCGGCGGCGGAAACTCTTATGAATCTTACACTGCTGCATGGTATTTCGGAGTGAATCATGTAAGACTGGATGCGTGGAAGCGAGGCAAGAAGGGACTTATTATCACAATGGGTGATGAAGGAATTAATCCTTATCTTCCAGCAAATGCACTCACTAACTATATCGGCAGACCTGTAAATCAGGACGTGAACACAGAAGCACTCTACAACCAGACTTTGGAAAAGTATGATGTGTATCACCTGTTTGTAAATCACAGATTTGGAGTGAATAATTCTTACATCAAAACTTGGGAAAACTTCATGGATAAGGAGCACTTCAAGGTGGTAAAGATGGATAGGATTTCTGATACTATCGTTGATATCGTGAAGAGACATGCAGGAAAAGATGCTTTAGTTAAGGCGAAGGCTGAACTTCCAATGGCTGCTGGAATCTCATGGTGAACAGTGAATAAGTCAAATATGTGAAAAAATGTTTTAGTAATGAAGGAGAAAGGAGGAAAAGTATGAAGGACGTGAAGATCGTTATTGGCGCCAGCTTCGGTGACGAAGGCAAGGGTCTCATGACTGACTACTTCGCTGGTGACGCTGCGACGCGCGGGGAGACAACACTTGTTGTGTGCAGTAACGGCGGTGCTCAGCGAGGTCATACAGTTAAAGCCAAATGCAATGCCACGGGGCAGGACACCGAAGTAAGACATGTGTTCCACCATTTTGGATCTGGTACTTACGCGGGAGCAGATACATACCTTCCATACTTTTTCATCCTTAATCCTATGCTTTTTGTGAAGGAGTATTTTGAGATTGAGGAGGAGTATGGAGGACTGCCCCAGGTGTTCGTGCATTCAGAATGTTTCGTTTCAACCCCATTTGACATGATCCTTAATCAGATGTTGGAGGAGCATAGAGGAAATGGAAGGCACGGAAGCTGTGGTATGGGCATCTGGGAAACTCTGGTACGGAGTGGAATCAATTATGGCACTCTTATGGGTATGACAGATGATGAGATACGAAAGTATCTTGGCACAGATTGCAGGCAGTATTTGTGGAAGCGTTTGAAGGAGAAAGGAGTTGAGGATTACCGCCCGGAGTGGCGTAAAATCATAGAGGATGATGGACTTATCGAGCACTATATCGAAGATCTTCGTTTCATGCAAAATTATTGCGAGGTCGCAGATGTTAATATATTTGACAGATACGACAGAGTGATCTTTGAAGGTGGACAGGGGCTTCTCCTGGATAGGTGCAGAAAGGAGTATGGCAACAACACGACTCCAAGTAACACTGGTATAAGAAATCCGTACCAGCTACTGAAAGAATATAATTTGCTGAAAAATAATCAGTTACAGAAAGTATATGGAACTGATAATGATTCGTTAGAAAAGATTTCAGTAGAGGTGTGCTACGTATCCCGTACCTATCTTACTCGACATGGCGCTGGCAGGTTCGATGAAGAGTGCGATAAGACTGACATCAATCCTAACATGGTGGATCTTACCAATGTGCCAAATCCTCATCAGGGAACTATAAGATACGGTAAACTTAGTAGCGAATCACTACTAAGAAGGATAAAAGAAGACTTCGACAGTGCATCGCTGCCGATGACATTTGAACCCCGAAAAACACTTGCGGTCACTCATATTAATGAATATATGTCAGATATCGTGAAGGAGGCTGACTACATATCTGGCGGAGAAACAAGAGAGAGCGTCGAGAAAAGAGAAAAGCAGATTGCAGCTAAAGTTGACGCTACTTATTATCTAAATTATAATATGTCATAAGTGTCATAGGTCATTCGGGGGATTAGAAATGAGTGAATGGTTAAAAGAATTAGCGGATAATAATAAGTTTTGGGCTCAGGGAGTGGAGACTCTTCCTGAGCCTATAGCATGTACATACGATCGCCTTCAGGAAATGGCACAGCAGGGTAATGTGTATGGCTGCCTGCTCCAGCTCAAGGATGCTTATGAGATCGCCATGAAGATCCCTGTTCTTTCAGCACTCATTTTCCTTGATTCAGAGTATGAGGATAGTCTGGTTAAGGAACGCAAGATTTCTGAAAGACTGATCCTTACACCTCTTGCAATAGGTGGATGGTATGAGCTGGCCCTTTCGATACTTAAGGCAGATAAGCGAAACCATTTTGAACTTGCAGGATCTATAAAGAAGATTCTTGAGAAGACCAAGGATCTTTATAACAAGAGGGTTTCTTCGGAATACTCCAATATTTCCAACTGGCGAAATGAGACTATCGGCCATGGTATGCTTCGATGCGAGGATAGTGGAAATTATCAGGAGGAGTATGAGAATCTTCTTGCAAATCTAAAAGAATATCTGAGCGATGTGTCTGAGTTTTATAAGAGTATTTCTTATATAGTCAATGACCAGAATGCAACGCTTATAGTTGATGACTACGAGATAGAAATTAACAGATTTGTATTTCGTGGTTTCTTTCTGGATTCCTTTTATTATAGAAAAAAGAATATCAAGTATGCGGATTACGTGAGCGGTAAGTACCAGACCGGAAATCTGGAGCCTTTCCGTCCTTATATTGATGAGCTGGGTGAAGCCGCATTTGAAAGGAGTGTTAAGGCCGACTTTGTGAAGAAGTCGGAGGATAATCTTTATAGTTATCTGAATACTCCTGAAAAGTATGTTGTCTCTGAGGGACTCAAGGAAAAGGTGAGCAGATTTCTTGAGGACCGTGATAGGGGCGTTCTTACTGTGTGCATGGAACGTGGTATGGGAAAGACTGCGTTTGCTAACTCTATTGCAGGATTTTATGAGTATGATGGGGTTGGTTTTATTGATGATGCTATCGTTCACACCTACAGCATTGCGGCGGCAAATCTCAGGGGCGCAAATGATTTCTTTGGCAATCTGAACTTCGTATTTGCAAATGTTGGGGACGATACATTTAGATCCTCATCAAAGAGACTGCCTGAGATTTCTCTTGATGACGCGTGTCCTGCTGAGACTATGGCAAACTTCCTTAATACCTACAGGGAAATCTATGAGGATGAGTTCGATGTTGCAAGACTGGTGCTTGTGATTGATGGTCTTGACGAAATGACAGACAGCACTAGGAAACTACGTGACTGGCTGATATGTGGCGATTCGACTGAACTTCTGGATGAGGGGGTATACATTATTTACACCACTCGTTTTCCAGAAGAATTATCTTCAAAGTCAAATGCTATCTTAGCTGAAAACCTTATCGAAGAATCGGATGCATGCATCGAAATCCACCGCACTGATGCAGAAAATATAGAAGTGTTGATGGATTATCTGAGTAGCAGAAAGAAGAGCATGGGTCTCTCTGAAGAAGAAAGATACGCTCTTATTGAAAAGGCTGATCATAGATTTTTGTATCTTAAAATATTTGCTGAGGTAGGGGCAGAAGCTTTTGGAGAAGAACTCAGCGGAAAGACAGTTATCGCTGAATATCTGAAGAGGCTTTTCGAAAACTATGACATGACCAATGAGAATATCGCCTTGGAATTCCTTACAACTCTTTCTGCATTTGAAAAGATTACTCTTGAAGACTATTTTGATTTTATAAGTCTGGACGATATGACTTATCGTTATATTGGAGTGTTTAATGATCTTTCACCTTTGCTTTCCATTTATGGCGAGGAATCAGGCCGCGTGTATAGTTTCGCTAATGAAGAGTATAGAGAATATATCTGGAATGAATATCCGGACTACATTGAAGATTTGTTTGAAAGAATTCAGGAGAGCTTCTCTGAAATGGCCACGGAGCAGGTAACTCATTCATTGGGTGATCCAAATCATGACTTCAGAGGCCTTGTTATGTATATGCGGATGCTGCCAGTTATCCTTCGTATTAGAAATACATTTGACATGCACTATAATCCTGATTTTATTCGGGAGCTTTCTGTTTTCGATGGTGATTGGCACAGGTGGGAAGAGTTTTGGAGCAAGAGACTTCAAAAAATGTATGAAGAATATAGTAGGAATGTTTGTCAGATTTTTTATTCGCTTAAAGAATCTGAAGTGGAAGAGTGCCATTTTGGTTATTCGTATGTTGCGTTTGGAAACTATTCAAGACTTTATGATATGTTTAGGTATGATCCAGAAGCATTTGATGAGTTGGCTGAAAGAGTTTTGGTTAGTGGTGAAAAGGCCTTCAAATGGTGGTACAGGTTCTTTATGCAAAAGGATGAGTGCCTTGTTAATCCAGAGTTTACTGAGAAATACCTTGATATAATGGATAGAATCTTTTCTCGTGCCGATAAGGATAATACTCTTGGAAAATTCGCAATATACCTTAGACCTTCATCTGGTGGAGAAAAGGTAAATGATCTTGATCAAGGATATTTACTTACTTATAGTAAGCTTCTTGAAATCGTTATTACCTATGAGTTAGCTCATGATGACATGGAGATAGCATTAACATATCTCGCTGCTGCGTACGCATTAATTGAATACTATGGTGAGAGTGATATAGAAACAGAATTCTATGATATGGATAATCTTCCGGAAGAGGCAAAGGCATACAAGCTCTTCCGGAAAATGGTAGATGAAGGGTATGAACCTCGGATCAATTATATGGAGACTGAAGTAAAGAAGGGGTTATCCGACTATGAGATTGTAGCGAGAAAGTCATTTGGATGCACCAATTACGGCATTAAGCTGCAGCGAATGGCTGATCAATATGAAAAGATGGGTGATTTCCTGGAGGAGGCTATAACCGAGAAGGACTTTAGTTTTATTCAGGATAAAGAAGCGCTTGCTTCATTTGCGAAGAATGCTGCGGAAATGTTTATGGATGGATCTGATATCGCGTCAAATGAAGATTTCAGAGATGCTGGAATGAATCTTACCATAAGGCTATTGCAGTTTATGGTTCAGGGTATATACGAAGGTGTTCTTGATGTTGAGGATTTCGACCTTCCTATTGAACCAATTTACATACTCACATTTTTTGAAAATATTGATGATTATTACAGCGATGTGCCGGATTACTCTCCAGATTTTTTACTTGATTGGCTAGGCGTTATTGATGATGCAGGTGAATGTGAATCACCGCTTTATTATCTTATGTGTTATCAGGCGGGAAATGAATTTGGTATATATGAACTTGTGGAAAAAGCACTGTTTAATTATTACTCGAAATTAGTATTTAGAGAAATGACGAGAAATCCGATACCAGAGGATGCCCCTGATGATATAGAGGGACGCGTGCTGATTGGTGGTCATACGATTGCTTATTTTAAAGAATTAGTGAGGATTGGAGAAACCGATAAGGCGAAAAAACTTTTCACGGAGATGATCAAGGGCTCGTCATGGTTTGAGTCGTATGAGGTGGAAAGATGTGGATATGAGTCTACATCAATGTTTAGACTGCTGAATAATATGGTCATGTTATATGATACCGCGTATCGATTAGAATATCCTGACTGGGAAGTTGCTCGTCGGGAGGCTGTACGACTGCTTTACTGTATAGTAGATTATTTCTTTGTCGATCTAGAGGGATATAATAATTTCTTTGGAACTCTGGAGCATGAAAGTGTAATACGAAATTTGAAGAGAATTGCGGGTACGTCAGAACTTTTTGTCCCGGAAATAGAAAAGGCTTTAGAAAAAATCAGATTCGCTATTGAAGTGGCTCGTCCAAATCTGGATGAGGACATGCAGGACGAATTAACAAAGCTTCAAGAAATGTGCCACAAGGAGATATAGATAATGTATAGAATGTCAAAGGAAGAGAAAGAGTTTCTTAAGTCATACGATATGTCGAAGTATGACCGACCATCTTTAACTGCAGATATTGCAGTATTTGCAATTCTTCAAACAAAGGAGAGCGATGAATATAGAAAAGATCCTGAGCGAAAGCTTGGGATTCTTCTGATTAACAGAAAGGACTATCCGTATAAAAACTGCTGGGCGCTTCCAGGTGGTTTCAGCAACAAGAAGGAGGATCTTCATGACACAGCCCTTCGCGAGCTGAGGGAGGAGACGGGGATTGATAATGCCTACATCACATCCTTCGGTGTATTTAGCGAGCCGGGACGTGATCCTAGAGGCTGGATAGTTTCCCAGGCATTTCTCGCTCTCGTGGATAGAGCGGAGACTCGCGTAAAGGCTGGTTCCGATGCAGGGGATGCAGCATGGTTCTCCATCGATATAACTCGAACAGAACTGAAGAAGCATGTGCTGAAAACCAAAGCTGAGATCAAAACCAAGTACGAAATCCGACTTGAACAGACTGATGTGGATTCATTAAATTCAAGTCAATCACAGTCAAATGGCGTCGTCATCAGCGCGATTGTCGAAGAGACTCGTGTCTTTGACAACCACCACGAATCCATTTCATACGAGATATTGGATAGTGGAAGCCTTGCATTTGACCATGCGGAGATAATCGTTCGAGCCTTCAAGTCTCTTCATAAAGAAGCACATGATGAAGGGCGAATAATCTTCGACCTCATGCCGGAAAAGTTCACACTCTACAGCCTTCAGGAGGCTTATGAGATAGTGCTGGGTGAGAAGCTGACAACTCCAAACTTCCGTCGTAAGATTGCTCCATATGTAATCGAAACAACCGATATAATCACCGGTGCTGGACATCGTCCAGCAAAACTCTTCAAACGAAATCTGGATGCATTCTACGAATGAGTCAAAAGGGGATAAACATGGAAAAATGGTATGAATATCTATACTACACTGAGAATGTAGCGGTGAACATCGAGCGTGTGGAGAAGGTGGAGGATATCACTGGTCGTGAAACTCTGCAGTATGTTCTGCGTACACTGAGTATTCTCGACAAGATAATTCTTCGAGATGGAATTACTGATTCTACAAATATAGTTCGAAAGGTGCTTCAGTGGTCTGAGGTTGCCAAGGGCGGAACTGCAAAGGACCGCGCCGAGTGGCTGGAGGCGGGTCTTCCTCTTGACATCCACAACATCGCATCCGCTGAGATATACAGAGGCTTCTATCCAGATGATAATGTGGGTTACATTCTGATCAAGACTCACGGAATGATCGGTCAGTGCCTCAGAGGCGAGGTGCCAGTATCCTGCAACAACGAGGTTCTGGAGCTCCTGCCTGTCCTGGGCGAAAAGCGCTTGAAGGACATTCTCTATATTTTGAACGAGTGTATCATTGCTGCCGTAAGCGAAGAACTTTGGAACAAAGTAGGGGATGCTACCAAGAATCTTATCGATCAGATAATCTCTAGAACAAGTAAGGAAATGGAATCTCCAGCGCGCGTATGCAAGCTTCTTCCAAAACTTGGAGATCCATCTAACGCGCTCATCAAAATTTTCGAAGAGAAGTATTTCCCAAAGTATGAGCTGTGGTACTTTGAGGCTGCACTTTCAGATTTTAACAGTGAGCAGCTTGTTGTGATACTAACTCGCCTAGATGAGTTTATTTCTAGAATAAAAGTTACAGATGAATCAGAAGATATCAGTTACATCTCTTTCAAGCCTCTTGCCGACAGTCTTTACTACGACTACGAAGGTAAGAAGCATATAAATGTTTATAAGAAGAGAATTATTGAAAAGTATCTTCGCGATGCAAGTACTGAAAATGTGAATCTCGACGCTAAAGTGGTTGGCGGTGCACTTCTTGTAGATTTCAAATTCTCTAAGGTGTGTGAGAAGCTGATCGAGTTCTGCGTGGAAGCAGAGCGAAGTGGGCTGCTTACATTTGAAAAGAGCATTACCGTACTTTACGATATGTTCGGCTTCAGACGCGATGAGTTCGACCGCCTCAACAACGAGGATAAGTACCTTAGTACAATGAACGACGCAGATAGCTCCACCAAGTACACAACTCTTGACTACGTGAAGGGCGATAGTGTTGTGGACGTGGGCTCGGGCGGCGGCGTGCTCCTTGATAAACTGGAGGAAAAGTATCCTGATAAGAAAGTTATCGGTACGGATATATCCACAAATGTTATCGAAGTCCTGAACAAAAAGAAGAGGGACGAGAACCACAAGTGGACAGTTGTTCGACACAACTTCGTGGATTCTCCATTTGCCATTGATGACGAGAATACAAAGCTGAAAAAGGTGGATACAGTCATATTTTCTTCGATTCTGCATGAGATATTTTCTTACACAGAAACTCCAGAAGGACGTTTCAATATTGAGACTGTAAAGAAGTCGCTGAAGAATGCGTATGATTCACTGAAGCCAGGTGGACGAATCATCATACGTGACGGAGTGAAGACACCAATTAATGACGATATCTTAACAGTAACATTTAAAGATAAGACAGGACTTGATTTCTTCAAGAACTATCTTCAGGATTTCGAAGGCCTCACAGATATAGAAGATAAGCGTATCGTAGTAGATGAAGATAATCTTAAGGTGAGTGGCTGTACCAACTACATCCGTGAGTTCCTCTATACATATACCTGGGGACAGGAGTCCTACAGCCATGAGGTGCATGAACAGTTTGGTTATTTCACCATCGCAGATTTTAGGGAGTTCCTTGAAGGTCTTGGTGCAAAGATAATCCGTGCAGATTCATTTCTCGAGCCAGGCTACCCAGAACACCTGCGAGACATGGTGACACTTGAACCAGATGTTTATCCTGATTCCAACTGCATCGTAGTTGTTGAGAAGTGAAAAAAGTGCAGCGGGGGCCGTCCCCGCTGCACTTTATTTTAGGTAAAGTTCCTTCCAGAAGTCGATCAGCTTTCGGAAGTCTTTTAGTAGTTTATCTGGATCAATACGTCCCTTGTTCTGCATCTGGAAAAGGTACCCTTCCGAAGCAAGGTACATATTCTGATACATAAGCTTCAGATCCAGTCCCTCTTTATAATCATAAGGATTCAGCTTCGGCATATTCTTATTGGTGCTGAGCTTTGTGTATGGTTCAACAATCTTACGGATCTCATCATGCACTTCCTCGTCATCTTCATAGTATGCTTTAAGAGCAAATGAACTCATATCCGGATATTCCTTCAGCATCTCAACCTTTGCCTGAAGGCTCTTGTACATCATCTCAAAGATATCAGGCTCATTACTTGAACCTGAGGCTAGCACGTAGCGCGTAGTAAGTTCCTCGGCCTGCTTCATCAGGAAGAGATAGAACTCCTGCTTATTTCTAAAATAGAAGAAGAGCAGAGATTTGCTTATACCTGCTTCGGCAGCTATCTCATTCATCGGGCTTTTTCTGTATGAGTTCTTTGAGAAAACCTTGAAGCCTGCATTTATGATCCTGTCCTGTTTTTCCTTTGGCAGCGCGTAGAATTTATCGTTCATAGTTCCTCCTATTCAAAATCAGAATAAATGTGTTTGAACTTTCCACTGGTCTTATTGGCCTGTGGAAGTTCGTTTGAATAATCGATCATTACATCAGACACACCGTTCTGCGAGAAAAATGTAATCAGATCTTTTTTAGCATTTTCGAAGACCGTTTCTTTATCGGCCTCGGTAGTTACTCTTAGTTCCAGTCGGGTGAGTGATCTCTGGATAAGCTGGAATCTTCTTATGTCAGGAACTTCCTCCAGCACTTTATATAGAGACATTGGAGCGATACGAACTCCATTCTCGAATTCCAGTATATCGTCGGTACGTCCTTCAATTTCGAGCCAGTGTGAGGTGCGACCACATTTGCATCTTTCTTCGTGAACTATAACTCTGTCTGTCAGCTCGTAGCGAATAAATGGCTGTATATAGTTTGAGAGATTTGTGATGAGCACCTTGTCAGACATCTTCCCATAAGGAACGGGCTTGTTATCCTTATCTACAGGTTCGACTATAACCCAGTCTTCGTTAATGTGGAGATGTCTTTCCTCGCATTCGCAGGCAATCTCGCCGCCTTCCGTACAGGAATAATGGGTCTGAACATAGCAGCCGAATCTATCTTCTAGTTTCTTTCTTATCTGATTAGTAAGAAGCTCGCCACCAGTTATTACCACATCAGGGTGAATGCTGAGTTCTTTAAAATCTGCCAGCAGTGCAAGATTAGATGGATAGCCGCTCAGCATAGAAGGCTGAAATGCATTTAAGTCGCTGATTATCTTTGCTTCTGGAGCGTTGACATCTACATTTATCTTTGTCTTCTTGTGTGGCATCTTAAGCTGCAGATATTTCGACATACCGCAGGCAAGATAGAAGCCATAGTCGGCAAAGACACCGGCGGTTTTCTTTCCGTGCTTCATAAATTTGTCGTAGTCTTCTTTTCTGGCAAAGGTTCTAAATGCAGCAATAGCGGAAGAAACATCGATGTTCTGTTTATCATATAAGACAACCGCAGGATTTCCAGTGGAGCCAGATGTTTTAAAAATCAAATATTTATCATCTATCATTCTTCCGATGTTACCCAGGTCGCTGGTGAAATCGTCAATCCGCTTCATAGTAATATTTCGGTCAGTCAGCACATCATCAAAATGGGCCATCAACTCTGGCTTTGTTACAGGTGGGAGGTCGCTAAGCTGAAAATCATCCTTGAGTCCAGAGTATAATTCCTTGTAATACGGACTGTTAGAACGAGCGCATTTAACTAGCTTGGTAAGACGTTTACGCTGCAGACTAGCAGTCTTCTCTCTCGACTTTGCATCGCCTTTATAAGTTGTCATCATTGCACCAATTAAACTCATAGCATTCCTCCGTTTTTCACAATGGTGCAGTGGGGTCCGTCCCCACTGCGCCGAGGTCTGTCCCCTATTGCACATTCATTGACCGGTTCGGTTAATGACAATTATATTCCATTGACCGGTTTTGAGAAGACCCCAATTTATAAAAATTTAGATATTTAAGAAATACTTTAATTTTATTTTTTATATTATAACCAGAACAAAAAACTGCCAGTGGGGACGGTTCTCCGTGGCAGCCGAGAAGGAGAGAAAAATGTCTGAGATTATCGTTGATGTTAAGAATATGAAGAAGCAGTACGGAAAGCAGATGGCGCTGGATGGTGTTTCTTTCCAGATTAAGAAGGGAAGCATCGTTGGTCTTATCGGTCCAAATGGAGCTGGCAAAACTACTATGATGAAGATTATGGGAGGTCTTGCTTTTCCAACTGGTGGTGAGCTGGAAATGTATGGTGCCACAGATGAGAAGGGTCTCAACCATGCCAGAACAAGGATGAGCTTCATGATCGAAACTCCTTATGAGAAGGAGAAGATGACTGCTCGTGAGAATCTTGAGAAGCAGAGGCTTCAGAAGGGTATCCCGGATAAGAAAAGAATCGATGAGGTGCTGGAGATAGTTAATCTGCAGGATACTGGAAAGAAGATAGTTAAGAACTTCTCTCTCGGTATGAGACAGCGTCTCGGACTTGCAAATGCACTTATGGGAAAGCCTGAGTTTATGGTTCTGGATGAGCCGATCAACGGTCTGGATCCAGAGGGTATCGTTGAGATAAGAGAACTATTCAGAAAGCTTAATAGGGAAGAGGATATCACCATGGTTATTTCCTCTCACATTCTAAGTGAGTTGTCTCTGCTATGTACGGATTACATCTTCATCAACCACGGGCAGATAAAAGGTACATTTACTGCAGAAGAACTGAAGGCTGCCTGCAGCGAGTATTACCATATCAATACTGACAATAACGAGAAGGCCAGCTCCATACTCACAAGAGAGTGCGGCATCAAGACGGTGGAAGCTCTGGAAGATGGAAGCCTCCGTATTTATGAGAAGCTGGATGAGATTCGTGATATCTCACTCACACTCTACGAAAATGGAATCATCCCGATCGAACTTTCGAAGAACGAAGTCAATCTGGAAGATTACTACATGCGTATGGTACAAGACGTGCAATCGCAGAGCAAGTAGCGAACGAGCAAGCTTGCTTGCAGAGTGAGCTACTTGGTTCTGCGATTATAGGGAGTTTACTCCCGACATCGCTGAACAGAAGGCTCGAAGAGCCGACGGATGCTATGGCATCCGGTTCAGCGATTGCACGTCTTGATATAAACAGAAAGGAACAAAAATGATCAACATTATAAAATCGCTAAATTACAGTGCCCGCCGGGACACGGTAATCTGGCTCACAATAATTACATTGCTTATTTCACCCCTCTGTGCTCTTTACTTATCGGGTATGATCAATCCTGATTTAGGTTCAGAATTTACTTCCAGTATGTATTTCGCCAGTAAACTGATGGGAACAGTATTTACATTTATGACCTTCGGAATAATGATTCTCACCTGCAAACTAATGGCTGGAGATGCGGGTGATAAGACTATCAATTATGAATTTATGGCAGGTCACAGTCGGAAGAGGATATTTATTGGAAGGACCATAGCTTCGTTTCTTTGGGGAGCTGTTCTCGTATTTATTATCATGATACTTCCATTGGGATATCTGACTTTAATCTATGGCTGGGGACCAGAGACAAGTGTGAATGGAGTTCTTTTTAGATGTTTCCTCGCTTTGTTTCCGATAATCAGATTTACAGCACTGACTTTGATGATAGCTAGTGTATCGAGGGGGGCAGGAAAAGGAATAGCACTTAATTACGCGCTGTATATGGTAACAGCTATGGTGGCATCTGTTATTCAGGAAGTGCTTGAGAAGGATATAGTATATCCATTTAGTATGACAAATGTAGCAGCTCTACTTTCGACGACTAATTCCCGAAATATTGTTATAGATGGAAAGACCATAACTGTTTTTGATACAGCAGTTTCAGGCGACATGATATGGAAGACCATAGGTGTGTCACTTATATGTGCGGTCATATATCTGATAATAGCTTATATAAACTTTACAAAGACGGATAGGGATTAATTATGAAAAATATAATGAAATCTATATGGTATGAAATACTTCGTAGCAAAATGCTTATAAGACTATACATTGTTTTTGTTCTTCTTATGGGACTAATTGGAGTTTTAAATACGGGACAGATGCAGGGGGGACACGCCAGCGGCATGATTGCAGAAAACTCATTAGTTATATACGAGTTTCCTGTATTTATGTTAGCAATAATAGTTGGAATAATCTGTGGAGAAGACTATAAAGATAAGGTTGCTAACTATGAGGTTCTCTCGGGGCACTCCCGGAAAAGTATATTCTTTGCAAGAAGCTTTATGGGAATATTAGTAGGATCAATATTTTCGACTATTCTATGTATTGTTCCTTTAATTGCTGGAATAATAGTGGATGGCTGGGGAGGTACTCTGGTTCTTAGTGATGTAATTGTAAGAATGCTTCTCTTGTTCTTCCCGATGCTTAGACTTGCTGCATTTTTAGCGGTGATAACATTTCTTGTTAAGAATCAGTACGTGATGATGGCTTCAGGATTTGTCATAATGATGGGATGCTCATTACTTCAAACCGTGATTACAGATTCGAAGAATATATTTATTAGCATATTTAATATGGGGCTTCTTATGTCCTTTGATGGCTGGAGTATATACAATTTGGATCCGGTTAAGGGACTAGTGAATTATAACTCTTATATCAGTACAGTAACCCCAGAACTTGTGATTGGAACTATCACAGCGTCGCTGGTGATGACAGCATTTTACCTCTTTATGGGATACGCGCTCTTTAGACGTGATGATTTGAGCTAGATAAGAAAGGATTTATTATGGATTTTTCGTTTAGTTTAATAGAACTTGGTTTAATGATACTTCTCTTTATAGTGGCTGGTCTTTCGGTGAAGCAGGTATCTAATAAGTGGCGTGTTCTATATGCTGCTCCGACTTTCTTTGCATTAACACTTGTTATACTGGATGGCTTTGACTATTTTCATATCTTTCTCTATCTTGGAGCGGCACTTCAGATTGTTGCGCTCTTCTTTGGACTAGGTAAGGTAAAACAGAAGAGGGCTTTGGCTATAGCTTCAGCGGCAATGATCATAGTGCATATGGTGATCATCTCAATCTGCCCTGGTTATCACAGGCTTCCTATATATGATGATTTTGAGAAAGCGTTTAATACTCTGAAGGATCATTATGTTCTCGCTGAAGAAAAGGGTATTGATTTTGACGAGCTTTATGCAAAGTATGATCCTCTCTTTAAGAAGATTGATAGGGAACAGGACTATATTGAAAACTATAAGGTATGGCAGCAGTTTACTCGTGAATTTTATGACGGTCACGTAGGTTATCATATGACGTCCGGTGGACTCGTGCTTATGGCGTTTTGTGAGTCTTATGGAAATGACTATGGTCTCTCTCTTGCAAGACTGTCTAGTGGTGAGTTTGTTGCGATAAATGTGGAAGGTTATGATAATTCTTACTCTATAGACAGTACTGAACATGATGATCTGCAATTCTATACTGTGAAGGGGAGTTTACAGCCTGAAGATGCTGAAGCCAATAGGTTGACGCTGAAGAATGCTGGAATAAAAAATGGTACTGTGATCACAAAGTGGAATGGCAAGTCAATAGATGAATACTATGACGAAGTGACTTATTACGTTGGCCAGTATCCGGATAAGGAAAATGAAGAGTTCGATCTTCCAATCTATGTTGCCGGAATGGGTAAGGATATGAACTACGGTGATACATATGTGCCTGGGAAAGATGTAGAGTCAAAGTCTGGGGGAAGAATAACGGATAACCCGACAGTTGATATAACATATATTGATGAAAGTGGTGAAGAGCAGACAGTTACAGCTCCGAGCCTTGGAATATATGCACCAAGAATGTATGACACTATGAATAAAATATATGATGGAGTTAATGTGACTAATCTTACCTGGCAGGAAATCAATTCAGAAACCTATATGCTCAGGATAAGTGAGATGGCTTATGATGAGCAAACCTATACCGGATCAGATTATTCCGAGATGACAGATAAGCTGAGAGACGAAATTCTCGGCCTTAAAGAATCAGGAGTTAAAAAACTGGTCTTCGATCTCAGGTCAAATGGAGGCGGCAGTCCTTACTTTGTCGAAGGAATCGCCCAGCTGTTCGCTCCGAAAGGTGAGCATCTTACCTACTACAGTGCAGTAATAAATGAAGAGACAGCCACCTACGAAAGAGACGAGAATGGCAAGTACAAGATGGGAGTTCCTTCATCCTATGTAGGTGAGGATTTATGGCATGATGGAGAGGTTATCCTTCTTGTTAATTCCCGTACTGTAAGTGCTGGTGATGATATGACATACATGATGGGGGATTTCCCAAATGTTAAGGTTATCGGACTCACAAGCAGCAATAGCTCATGCCAGGCAGTTACATCGGTTCATGGTATGGAGTTTGGTTCCCTTAGTTTCTCAGCGGTTCCAAATCTTCTTCCGGATGGAGAGATTGCAATCGATACTTATACAGACCATGTGGGCAGGACCCCATTTGATGAAAAGATTCCTTTTACTCAGGAGTGTGTTACAGCAGTCTTTGATAATGGTGAGGATTATCTTCTTAACTATGCGGCAAATGATTAACTTTGCTTGTCAGCGGTTGAACGTAGTAGTACAATAATATGATATGAAGAGGGATAAAATATATGGAAGAATAATTCTTAAATAGGGACATTTTATGAGAAAAAAGATTGCAGTATTAATACTGAATATGTATGGAGCCATGGTAACGGACATCCAGAAGGGGCTAAATGAAGCTGCTTTTGAAGAGGATGTGAAGCTTATCTATTTTGCCAGCTTCAGCGATGGCTTCAGCAAAGAGTTTTATGATCAATATGTAAAATATGACGAGGGGGATATCGTATCATTCAAGCTGCCAAATCTGGATGATTTCGATGGCGTGATTGTGGTATCCTGCTCATTTTCGCCGGAGTATCTTAAGAGAATCGAGCCACTGCTTCTCTCTACAAAGACTCCGGTTGTTTACGTTGGCGTTCCTGATGACAGATTCATCAGTGTTGTAAATGATGAGAAGCAGTCATTTAGTGCTGTGGTCAGACATGTTATTGAAGAACATGGATGCAAGAATATCTATCACATTGCTGGAGCAAAAGATAGAAGCTTTACTTACGATAGAATAAATTCCTTTAAGGAAGTGATGGCGGAGTATGGCTATCCAGCTGGTGATGACAGAATATACTACGGAACTCTGTGGCGTGACTGTGGAGATCCAGGCCTTGAATATGTGCTTAGTCAGTGTGAAAAAGAGGGATGCAAGTATCCGGATGCAATAGTCTGTGCCAATGATTATACTGCGATAGGTATTGTAGATGCCTGCAGAGAACGGGGCATTGATGTGCCTGGAGATATTATCGTTACAGGTTTTGATGGAATAGAAACAGCCAGAATGGGATTTCCATCCATAACAACTTCTAATCAGCCTTTCTATGAGATAGGTAAAAATGGTATCTACACCATGGAGAAAATCTGGAATGGTGAAAAGGTTGATATGAAGATCCGCTGTGCGGGTGAACTTGTTCCAAGTCAGTCATGTGGATGTGTTCCGCTGGATATGAATAGATCTGAGGAAATCCGTCAGCTCTATAGTAGCAGAATGGGCAAAATGGAATATCTGGCCCAGTCTACTACGAATATGATCCTAAGCATTTCCAATGCTCCTACTATAGAGGATGCGTATAGAGAGATAGCTGAGAATGCCATGTCAGATACTGGCTTTGATACATTTATTCTTTGTATCGCTCCAGGCTGGGATACTCAGCGAGTTATCACAGCAGAGACCACGATGCCTGATGAAAAGATGAAACTGGTCTGTGGATTTATGGGAAATAAATCTGTGGAACCTCAGGAGTTTGATAAGAAGGATCTTCTTCCAGCTGACCTGCTGGACGATCCATTTCCTTATTACATCTGCTCTATCCATCACCTTCAGTATTACATGGGCTACATGATCATTTCTCCAAGACTTGATAACTATAATCAGCTTATGGCCAAGTCCTGGGTGGTAAATGTGGGCGCCATGCTGGAGAACTGGCGAATCAGAGAAAAGCTTAACGACACTGTAGACAGACTTGAAGACCTTTACAAGAGAGATATGCTGACAGGTCTTTATAACAGACGTGGATATGAGGCACATTTCAAGAGACTCTTCAGAGAGTGTGTTATAGAGGAACGTTCCATAGCGGTAATGGTTATCGATATGGATGACCTTAAATATGTAAATGATAACTATGGTCATACAGAAGGCGATTACAGTCTTACAACGATTGCAGATGGAATGAAGGCTGCGGCTACCCAGGGTGAGGTATGCCTTAGAACTGGTGGCGATGAGTTCGCTGTTCTGGCCAAGGGCTATACATATGAGATGGCAGAGGATTATATACGTCGTCTTAGAGAATATATGGAAACAAAGGTTCAGGAGGATAAGAAAGAATATCCTTTGGGTGTCAGCGTGGGAGTCTGTGTCAGAAATCCTGAGGACAACGATGGAATAATAACTGATGCCGAGATAGATGCAGCTTCTGAAGAGTATATGAAGTATGCCGATGCTGAAATGTACAAAGAGAAGAAAGCCCACAAGCAAGGGTAAAATATTGCATAAAGAAAGTTTAGCGTATCGCCTGTTTTTTGACTAATAGCAAAAGACAGGCGATAAAAATATCGATTATTTGTCTAGGTAGGTGAAAAAGTTACAAAAACGGATATCATTTTCGTTAAGTTCTACGAATTGACAGTTTTAGTAAATCAGAATAAAGTTCTGATTAATAGATGTAATGTAGAAGAAAACTGTTGTGTGACGGGGTCGTCACAGTGTAGAAGGCGAAAGAGGTATGAAAATGAATCACTTATGTAGAATGGTTAATGTAGCAAATGGAGTTACTAAGGATAGACTTAATATCCTGAGAACTAAAGGCGTTGATACGATAATGAGCGTTGCTAGCATCGTACAGGGAATCGCAGATAATGCAGATTCAATCATTGAAACTGGTGCTTCAGCAAGTTCACTTGGGGTTAGATGGTGTCTTGAACTTGATGTTATGCCACTCTATGAGGGAGTACTTAAGGAAGTTGGCGATGACATCAGAATGTTCGTAAGAAAAGCTGAAAGAGGCGGATTTGAGAATGTTCATAAGCTTTTTACAAAGCTTGCAGAGAACGCAGCTACTCCAGATTTTATTCAGATAAATACAGAAACTTTTAGTGATCATCCAGAGATCAGTCTTGGATTTGAAGAGCAGACTCGTATGATCAATGCTATCATCAATGCAGTTAAGGCTGTATGTCCAGAGTGCAAGGTTATCCTTAGCACAGGTGAGAGCGCAGATAACGAGAAAGCAAAGAAATGGTTTAATCGCTTCCAGGTTTCTGGAGGAAAGAAGTTTGATATCATCGCACTTAGATATGCACTTAGTGCTGATACATTTTATAATCTCAGCCTCAATATGAGCGATCTTTCAAGACGTTTTGAAGCAGAGATTCTTGTAGATATCTCAGGTCAGAAGAATGCAGCTTCAGCTGATATTGGTCTTTCTGATCTTGATAGTGCAATCGAGATTGTACCACTTGACAGAGGTTTTGGAGTTGTTTATTCTAATGAGGGACTTGACGAAGCTACCCTTGTTGCATGAACTGAAACAAATGCTTGATGTTTGATTCATAAAGATTGTCTTTGAAAAGTCACACCTTGGGTGTGGCTTTTCTTTTATACAAGTTATATGCGTGGCGGAAGCTACATAGAGGAATAATTATGTCATATATATATGAAACACATTTACATACATCCGAGGCCAGCAAGTGTGGAAAGGTCTCAGGTGGTGATTATATCCAGTACATGATAGAACAGGGCTATAATGGTATCATTGTTACGGATCATTTCTTTAATGGCAATAGCGCAGTGCCAAAGGATCTTCCTTGGAACGAAAGAGTTGCCATGTATGTCAGCGGATATAAGGCGGCGAAGAAGGCTGCAGATGAATATAATGTTGGACTCAGTCCAGAGAGGTTAGAGGCAGATCGCTTCGACGTATTCTTCGGTATTGAATACAATTTTAATGGGGATGAGTATCTTGTATACGGAGTTGATGAGAAATGGCTGAATGCAAATCCTGATCTTCTCAGCAAGAATAGATATGAGGTGCATGACCTGGTTTCTGCTTCAGGTGGAATCATGGTTCAGGCTCATCCTTACCGCGAGAGATGGTATATAGACGATATCGTTCTTACACCACAGATAAGCGATGGAATAGAAATATATAATGCGGCCAACGGTTCTAACATGAACGCGCTGGGTTATATATATGCTAATAAGCTGGGAGTTCCTATGTCTGCCGGCTCGGATATCCATTTCTTTTATGATGGCCCTAAGGGCGGCATGATGTTTGAAAGACGTATAGATAGCATAGAAGACTATGTGAAAGCCTTTTTAAACAGAGAAGGAGTTCCTGTGCTCCTAGAAGATGGACAGGTGAAAAAAATAGAGGACGTAGCAGAACAGACTGTTCCGCGACATCCTCATACATATTCATTAACTATCAAATGAGTCAAAAGAGCCCTTTTGGCTCTTTTTTAATCCAGGGGTTGGATTTTTCCATCAGCAACTGACTGGCTGATCCACAGCTTCAGTGACTCGATGGTATTTGATATCTTGTTCAGGTTTTCCTGAATTTTTTTGAAGTCTTCGGCTTCGTCTTCACGGATGGTGCCATCCTCGGCAATCTCCATCAGACGCTCCTTCTGAGCATTCAGTGCATTTAGTGAATTAAATATTCCCAGAGACAGCTCAGCCAGATTTGAAGGATGTATCTCGGCTACTGTGTCCTGACCGATGCGACACTCATGAGTGCAGTAGTAGTTGCAAAGACTAGGCTTCTTGTAGGCCTGAGCCATGGCTACAACATCTGAAGGCTGAACGATGGTTCTGTCATTTTCAATCTTATCAATTCGGCTTTCTGATACATATACCATAGCTTCACTTGCTTCTGCACGTGTGAGACCGGCTTCTTCTCTAGATCTAAAGTAGATATTTTTGTCTGCTTTTATAGATTTTCTTCCCATGATTTTCCTCTTAACTCCTAGTGTTTTAATAGAATTCTTATATCCTATCACATGTCTAACATTATAATAGCATCCAAGTTCAATGTCACTTTAATTTTTCGTTAATTCGTGGTAGAATACGAATAATTGTGGGTACTGAAAATTGACGAATATTGTTCATGAACATTTGGGCTCACATTTTGCTTGTGACTGGAGGATGCATATGTCTAATCGAGACGTGCTCAAAATGATCAACAGCATATTTAATTGTACGACTATCCTTAACTTTGGCGCACTGTTTACGGACGTGACGCCAAACTTTGTGTCGCCTGCAGAACCTGTACCTGGTGATGATATCACTATCAAGTTCAGAACTGCAAAGAACAACGTTGATAGCATCGATATCGTTATCGATGATGAGCACTTCCCAATGAAGATGACAAAGCAGACAGGTATCTTCGACTACTATTCGATTAAGATTCCTCATGTATATAATAAGCTGAGATATTACTTTGAGATTCATAGTGACAGACTATGTGTAATCTATAACCGCCTTGGTATCTTAAGAGAGGCGAATCATGATTACGATTTTCAGATAGTTCCTGGCTTCAAGACTCCAGACTGGGCAAAGGGAGCGGTGTTCTATCAGATCTTTGTAGACCGTTTCTGCAATGGTGATAAGTCCAACGATGTTGTTGATGGAGAGTATTGCTATGTTGGAAAACATGTTCGCAGGATTGAAGACTGGAACAAGACTCCAGATGCTATGGATGTTGGAAACTTCTATGGTGGTGATCTTCAGGGTGTTATCAGCAAGTTGGATTATCTGAAGGACCTGGGAGTAGAGGCAATCTATCTCAATCCTATCTTTGTATCACCATCTAATCATAAGTATGATATTCAGGACTATGATTATATAGATCCTCATTTTGGTAAGATCGTTAAGGATGAGGGTGAGCCACTCGAGGAGTGGGATAATGACAATACTAATGCGACTAAGTATATCAGCCGAGTTACCAGCAAGGAGAATCTGAAGGCATCTAACCGTCTTTTTGCTAAGCTGGTTAATGAAGCTCATGAGAGAGGAATTAAGGTTATCCTGGATGGCGTCTTCAACCACTGCGGTTCCTTCAATAAGTGGCTGGATAAGGAAAGAATCTATGATCAGAATCCAGACTACGAGAAGGGTGCTTATGTATCAGGAGACAGTCCATATAAAAGCTTCTTCAAATTCCAGGATGAAAATGCATGGCCTTGCAACGGCTCATATAACGGTTGGTGGGGACATGATACATTACCTAAGCTTAATTACGAGGAGTCACAGAAGCTCCACGATTATATAATGAAGATCGGACGCAAATGGGTTTCACCGCCTTACAACTGCGATGGATGGCGTCTCGACGTAGCGGCAGATCTTGGCTACTCAGAGGAGTACAATCACCAGTTCTGGAGTGACTTCAGAACTGCAGTAAAGGATGCAAATCCAGAAGCTATTATTCTGGCTGAGCACTACGGCAATCCAAAGGAATGGCTGGACGGCGATCAGTGGGATACCATAATGAACTATGGGGCCTTCATGGAGCCTATTACCTGGTTCCTGACAGGAGTTGAAAAGCACAGCGATGAGTTCCGTGGAGACTTCCTTGGAAATGCAGATTTCTTCAAGGGAACCATCAGAAATTATATGTCATACATGATGTACAATTCGCTCTATGTTTCAATGAACGAGCTGTCAAATCATGACCACTCTCGTTTCCTTACAAGGACTAATCACAGAGTTGGTCGTATTCAGACTGTTGGCGCTGAGACGGCAAATGAAAATGTCAGCCGTGGCATCATGCGAATGGCGGTAGCTTTTCAGATGACCTGGCCAGGTGCGCCTACTATCTACTATGGTGACGAGGCTGGTGTTTGCGGATGGACTGATCCTGACTCAAGACGTACCTATCCTTGGGGACATGAGGATCAGGAGATGATCCAGTTCCATAAGGATATAATAAATATTCATAACTCTTATCAGTGCCTGAGAACAGGCTCACTCAAGTTCCTTCATGGAGAGTACCGAATGATAGCATTTGGCCGCTTCAACTATAAGGAGGCAGTGGCTGTTATTATTAACAGCGACTATGTTGATAAGAGGATTAAGCTCCATGTCAGAGAACTTGGAGTTCATAATAACAGAACAATGAAGAGGGTAATGATGACTACTGAGGAGGGCTATACTCTGGATGAGCATATCTGCATGGTTCAGAACAACGTGCTGACTGTGGTTGTGCCAAAGAATTCCTGTCTCATCTTTACCTGCAAGCTTTAGTAAACGGGTTCGCAGCTTGTGTGAACTTTAGGATTTTATCATGGCAGATTTTGTATTACATAGTGAATATGCGCCTACAGGCGATCAGCCTGAAGCAATCAAGTCTATAGTTGAGGGCTTTAAAGCTGGCAGGAAGCATCAGACGCTGCTTGGTGTTACTGGCTCAGGAAAGACATTTACCATGGCAAATGTCATCAAAGCTCTCGGTAAAAAAACACTTATAATGTCACACAACAAGACTCTTGCTGCACAGCTCTACGGGGAGATGAAAGCTTTCTTCCCAGAGAATGCGGTGGAGTATTTTGTTTCTTATTACGATTACTATCAGCCGGAGGCATATGTTCCTTCGTCTGATACTTATATTGCCAAGGATTCCTCTGTAAATGATGAAATAGATATGCTGCGACACAGCGCCACGTCTGCACTTATTGAGAGAGATGATGTTATCGTTGTATCGTCGGTTTCCTGTATCTACGGAATCGGTAATCCAGAAGACTATAAGTCGATGATGCTGGGTCTTCGTCCAGGCATGGCTCTGGACCGTGATGTGCTGCTGAAGGAACTGGTGGATATGCAGTACACTCGTAACGAGATGGACTTTAAGAGAAGCACCTTCCGTGTAAAGGGCGATGTGGTGGATATCATTCCAGCCAATAAGGATGGAGAGGCTATTCGAATAGAGTTCTTCGGGGATGAGATTGACAGGCTTTCAGAGTTTGATCCACTTACAGGAGAAATCAAGCGTGATATAACATTTACCTGTATCTTCCCAGCTTCTTACTACGTTATCGCACCTGAGAAGATGGAAAAGGCTCTTGCCGAGATTGATGCTGAGCTTAGAGAGCGTATCGTGTATTTTAAGTCCCACGACAAGCTGCTGGAGGCACAGCGAATTCAGGAACGTACTGAGTTCGACATGGAAATGTTACGCGAGACAGGATTCTGTTCAGGAATCGAGAACTATACCCGTATCCTTGCTGGCGGAAAGCCAGGGGATCCTCCTGATACACTGATAGATTTCTTCGGTGATGACTACCTTCTTATTGTGGATGAGTCTCACCAGACTCTGCCTCAGGTAAGAGGAATGTTTGGAGGAAACAAGGCACGTAAGCAGACTCTGATCGACTTCGGTTTCAGACTTCCTTCTGCTATGGATAACAGACCTCTGAATTTTGAGGAGTATGAGCAAAGAATAGATAAGATACTTTTCGTATCAGCAACTCCTGGTTCTTACGAGGATGAGCATGAGGAGGCAAGAGTTGAGCAGATCATCAGACCTACGGGACTGCTGGATCCGCCAATAGATGTGCGTCCTGTTGAGGGACAGGTGGATGACCTGTATAGTGAAATTAATGCTGAGGTATCGAAGGGTAACAAGGTGCTGGTTACAACCCTTACCAAGCGTATGGCGGAGGAGCTTACCAGCTATCTTCGTAACCTTGATATAAAAGTAAAGTATCTCCACAGTGATATTGATACTCTTGAGAGAATGGAGATAGTGAGGGATCTTAGACTGGGCGTCTTTGATGTTCTGGTTGGTATCAACCTGCTTCGAGAGGGTCTGGATATTCCAGAGATAACTCTGGTTGCCATCCTTGATGCGGATAAGGAAGGCTTCCTTAGATCCGAAACTTCTCTTATACAGACTATAGGACGTGCGGCCCGAAATGTGGATGGCCACGTTGTAATGTATGCAGATACCATCACTGACTCTATGAAGAAAGCTATAGATGAGACCAATCGTCGACGTGAGATTCAGCAGAAGTATAACGAAGAGCATGGCATCACTCCGCAAACTATTCGAAAGGCTGTCCGTGAGCTTATCTCCACAAGTCTCAAGGCGGCCAAGGAGGATGAGAAGGACCGCAGAAAGACTGTGGGCAAGGATCCTGATCTGATGAATAAGAAGGAACTTGGTAAAGAGATCGAGCGCCTGACAAAGAAGATGAATCAGGCTGCATCAGAGCTGAATTTTGAGCTTGCGGCTATACTTCGTGATGAGCTTATTGAATTAAAGGTAAAGCTCAGGGATTATGATAAATAGAATAAATTTGATAAAACACTGAAATAAGGAATTAACATGGGTGAGATTAAGTATATAACAGTGCAGGGAGCACGTGAGCACAACCTGAAGGGTGTGGACGTGACGCTGCCTAGAAATAAATTTATAGTATTTACAGGTCTTTCGGGATCTGGAAAATCATCGCTTGCATTTGACACTATATATGCAGAAGGACAGAGAAGATATATGGAGTCTCTGTCTTCTTATGCGAGGCAGTTCCTTGGTCAGGCGGAGAAGCCTGACGTTGATAAGATAGAGGGACTGTCTCCTGCTATTTCCATAGATCAGAAATCTACTAACAAAAACCCTCGTTCTACAGTTGGTACAGTTACAGAAATCTATGATTATCTTAGACTTCTTTATGCCAGAATCGGTGTGCCACACTGTCCTGAATGTGGTCGTATCATCGAGAGACAGACTGTGGATCAGATGGTGGATCAGGTTATGGAGCTTCCAGAAAAAACTAAGTTCCAGATTCTTGCACCTGTTGTTCGTGGACGTAAGGGTACTCACGAGAAGCTTCTTGCAAGAGCAAAGAAGAGTGGTTTCGTAAGAGTTGTGGTAGATGGAAACCAGTACACTCTGGATGAAGAGATTAACCTGGATAAGAATATAAAGCATAACATAGATATAATCGTAGACCGTCTTGTTATAAAGGAAGGGATTGAAAGAAGACTTGCAGACTCTCTTGAGGTTGCACTGAAACAGGCAGAGGGCATAGTTAAGATAGAAGTTATAGGTGGTGAAACTTATACTTTCTCTGACAGCTTCTCCTGTCCATATTGTAATGTTTCTATTGATGAGATCGAGCCTCGATCATTTTCCTTTAATAATCCATTTGGCGCCTGCCCTGCATGTACAGGTATAGGATGGGAGAGAAGACTGGACCCGGATCTGATGATCCCAGACAAGTCCCGTTCTCTTAACGAGGGTGCTATTGCGGTTTCTGGATGGGCTTCCAGTGGTGATGCCAAGTCTTTTACACATGCGCTTCTTGTGGCACTTTCTGAGACCTATAATTTCTCTATGGATACCCCTTATCGTGATCTTCCGGATGAGGTGAAGGACGTGATCATGAATGGTACTCATGGCAGAAGGATTACGATTCATTATCAGAGCCAGAGAACTCGTCGCAGCACATTTACACATCCTTTCGAGGGTCTGATCGCAAATGTGGAAGAGCGCTACAAGTATACAGGCTCCGAGGAAATGCGAAATGACTACGAGTCTTATATGACATTTACCCCTTGTAAGGTCTGCGGTGGAAAGAGGCTGAAGCCTTCATCACTTGCGGTGACCATCGGGGATAAGAATATATATGATATGACGGAGATGCCAGTGGACGAGCTGGCTGAATATGTAAATAATCTGGAGCTTACAAAGCGCCAGCAGATGATCGGCCGAGATATCCTGAAGGAGATCAGAGCCCGCCTTAACTTCATGGTGGATGTAGGACTTAGCTATCTGAATCTTAGCCGTGCCACAGCATCACTTTCAGGTGGAGAGGCACAGCGTATCAGGCTTGCTACTCAGATTGGTTCAGGACTTGTGGGTGTTACCTACATTTTGGACGAGCCATCTATCGGTCTTCATCAGAGAGACAATGATAAGCTGATCGCGTCACTGAAGAGGCTTCAGAGCCTTGGCAACACACTTATAGTTGTTGAGCACGACGAGGACACCATGCGTGCGGCAGACTTCATCGTGGATATAGGACCGAGGGCTGGAATTCACGGCGGTGAGGTGGTGGCGACAGGTTCCATCAATGACATCATCGCCTGCAAGGATTCTATAACTGGACAGTACCTGAGCGGTGAGGAGATAATTCCTGTACCTGCGAAGCGAAGAGAACCAACGGGCTTCATAAAGATAAAGGGCGCCCGTGAAAATAATCTGAAGAATGTTGATGTTGAAGTTCCACTTGGAGTCTTCACAGTTGTTACTGGAGTATCAGGTTCAGGCAAGAGTTCACTGATAAATGAGATCTTAAAGAAACGTCTTCTAAGAGATCTGAACCGTGCCCGTATCAAGCCTGGTAAGCATGATGATATCGAGGGTATCGAATCTTTGGACAAGATCATCGATATCGACCAGTCACCTATTGGAAGAACACCTCGTTCAAATCCTGCAACATATACTGGAGTCTTTGATCTTATAAGAGGTATCTTTGCTGAGACCAAGGATGCAAAGACTATGGGCTACAACAAGGGACGCTTCTCCTTTAATGTTTCAGGCGGACGTTGCGAGGCCTGCAAGGGTGATGGTATTAATAAGATAGAGATGCATTTCCTTCCAGATATTTACGTGCCTTGTGAGGTTTGTGACGGTAAGAGATATAACCGTGAGACTCTGGAGGTGAGATATAAGGGCAAGAACATCTTTGAGGTTCTTGATATGTCGGTGGATGAGGCCTGTGAATTCTTTGAGGCCGTTCCTCCTATTTATAGAAAGATTAAAACCTTACAGGATGTAGGCCTGGGATATATTAAACTGGGTCAGCCATCCACTACGCTTTCTGGTGGTGAGGCCCAGCGTATCAAGCTGGCTACCGAGCTTAGTAAGCGTAGTACGGGAAATACCATTTATATACTTGACGAGCCAACTACAGGACTTCATTTTGATGATGTAAGGAAGCTGCTTCAGATACTTCAGACCTTCGCCGATGGCGGAAATACGGTTGTGGTTATCGAACACAATATGGACGTTATCAAGCAAGCAGATTATATTATTGATATGGGACCTGAGGGCGGAAACGGCGGCGGCACTGTGGTTGCTGTGGGTACGCCTGAGGAAATCGCCAAGAAGAGAAAGTCCTATACTGGCAAATACTTGAAGAAATACCTTAAATAATTGATTCACTTGAAAGAAGGAAAAAGAAATGATTTACACTGTGACATTTAATCCGTCTCTGGACTATATCGTGGACGTGAAGGACTTCGCCCTGGGCATGACCAACCGCACCACATCTGAGCTTATGCTCCCTGGAGGTAAGGGGATAAATGTCTCGACTGTTCTGAGAAATCTTGGCATAGATAACACGGCTCTCTACTTTTCAGCGGGATTCGTAGGCGACGAGATTACGAGGCTGCTTCGAGAGAATGGTGTGAATGCTGAAGAGATAAAGGTGGAGGGCGGTTGCTCTCGAATCAATGTGAAGCTTAGCTCCATAGAGGGAACGGAGATAAATGGCATGGGCCCTGCTATTTCTGACGAAGGAATCGAAAGGCTCTACCAGAAGCTGGACAACCTCTCTGAAGGCGACTTTCTGGTTCTTGCCGGAAGTCTTCCATCAGGTATGTCCACTACGATTTATAGTGATATAATGAAGAGGTTGGAAGGAAAGGGCGTGAAGTTCGTTGTGGACGCGACACGTGATCTGCTTCGAAATGCACTGGAGTACAAGCCATTTTTCGTAAAACCAAATAATCACGAGCTGGGAGAAATCTTTGGGGTGACACTGAAAACCTTTGAAGAGGTGGAACCATATGCTCGAAAGATGCAGGAGATGGGAGCAGCAAATGTTATCGTCTCATTATCGGGACAGGGCGCTCTGATGGTGACATCCGACGGAGAATGCCTGACTCTGGAGGCTCCAAAGGGCCAGGTAATAAATGCTGTTGGAGCAGGCGACTCACTTGTGGCTGGCTTCCTTGCAGGATATATTGAATCTGGTAATTATGAGCATGCATTTAAGATGGGAGTTGCATCTGGATCAGCCAGTGCATTTTCGTCTGATTTTGCAACTAGAGAAGAAGTTGAAAAGTTATTAGGGGGATTATAATGAGTACTGAAAACCTGAAGGATACTTCTGAAATGGAAACTGAGGTTCTGATCGGAGAAACTTCTGAGGCAGAAACGCAGGTTCTGGTTGAAGAGAAAACTGAAGAAAAGACTGAAGAGAAATCTGAAGGATTCTCGGATGTGAGTGAAGATAACAAGGAACCGGAAAAATCAGAAGAAGAGAATAAGGAATCAGAAGCTCCTCAAGAAGAAAATAAGGAATTTGAGAATTCTCAAGAGGAAAGTAAAGAGCCTGAAAACTCGGAAGAGAGTAAAGAACCTGAGAAGTCAGAGGATACTAAGTCTGAGGAAAAGGTTGAAGAGAAAATCGAGGAACCAGCTCCGATAAAGATTGAGCTTCCTCAGGATGAATCGAAGGGAAAGAAGATTTATTCCTGGCTCTTAGAAGGAGAAAAGGCAAGCTTTCCATTTGTAATGGGAGGTGGACTCCTTGTATTCCTTGCTTTCCTTATAGATACTATCGCGGGTTATGGAAATACAGCGGAGGTTGAACTAGGAGGTATTTTACCAGTTTCTGCACTGCTGAAATATATGGGCATGCTGTCCATGGCGCTTATGGTTCCAATACTGGCAGGATATATTGCAAAGGCCATTGCTGGAAAAGAGGCTCTGGCTGTTGGTATCGTTGGTGGATTCTTTGCATATTCCGGAAATGCACTTATAGATGCCATGAGCTTTACAGGAAAGGAACTTTTCGATAAGAGCGATCTTGGTGCTTTTAATCAGTTTATTGCTGGATTTGCATTTGAACAGTCAAAAGGTGGCGTAACAGTATCAGGTTTCCTAGGTGGAATACTTGCGGGATTTATTGCGGGCTTCCTTATTCTGGGGCTTAAAAAAGCTTGTGAAAATATGTCTGATTCTATGGAGTCAGTAAAAACTATTATCATTTATCCTATTGTAGGAATTGTGGTGATCAGCCTGGTTATGTGCTTCATAGTTAATCCGGTCACTGCATTTGTTAATCAGAGTATGCTGGATGCTGTAACTTCACTTGCTGAGGCGGGAATGCTTTCAGTTCTGGGACTTCTCCTGGGAGCTATGGTGGCTGTAGATATGGGCGGAGCTTTCAGCAAAGCTGCGTATACATTTGGAATCGGAATGCTGGGAACAGCAGCAACATATATGAAGAATGGCGTGAAGATCGATGATCCTAAGGTGCAGACCTGCTACATGATCATGGCTGCCATAATGGTGGGAAGTATGGTTCCATCCTTTGGTATTGCAGTTTCAACTTGGATCTTCCGTAATAAGTTTACAGCCGAAGAAAGAGCTGCATCTATTCCAAGCGGTATCATGGGAATATCTTCGCTTATGGAAGGCTCGATTCCTTATGCAATAGCTGATCCTCTACGTGTTATTTCTAGTTCTGTACTTGGAGCGGGAGTTGCAGGACTTTTATCAATGCTCTTTAAATGTACTATTACCGTTCCAGTTGGTGGTATCTTTACACTTGCTTCTGTTGGAAATATTGGACTTTTCATAGTAGCTTGGCTTATTGGTTCAGCTATAACATGTGTCACTCTTGGTTTCATGAAGAGAGAGGTTGAGGAGAATGTTAACTGAGGAGAGAAAAAGAAGAATACTCGCTGAGGTTGATGAGAAGAGAAGTGTGTCAGTGTATGATCTGATGGAGCTTCTTGGGGTGTCAGAGTCCACGGTTCGTAGAGACATTGTGACACTCAGCCGAGAGGGCCGCCTTACAAAGGTTCATGGTGGAGCGGTAGCGTTGGAGAATCCGCCTACGCCTGAAGATCTTTCCATCATGGCGAAGGAGTCCATCAACAAGGATGAGAAGCTTCGGATTGCGGAGTATGCGGCATCCTTGGTTGCACCTGGCGACTACGTCTATATTGACTCGGGAACAACTACTGAATATATGGTAGGTTTTCTTACAGAGAAGCGTGCGATATATGTGACAAATGCTATCTCCCACGCAAAAAACCTCGTAAGAAGACATTTTAAGGTGTTCCTTGTGGGCGGAGAACTTAAAGAGAATACAGATACTCTGGTGGGAGCAGATGCAATACTCCATATTCAGAAGTATCATTTTGATAAAGGCTTTTTCGGTACTAACGGGGTCAATCTTAAACTTGGATATACGACTCCTGATGTACGAGAGGCACTGATCAAGAGAGTGGCTATTGAGAATACTCAGTCTGGCGGCAAATATATCCTGGCAGATCATGGTAAGTTTGGACTTTCATCTTCTGTAACGTTTTCAGAGTTTGGTGGAACTAGGATAATAACCAACAAGTATCCGGGAGATGCTTATTCTCACGCTGCGGATATCAAGGTGGTTTAAGTCATAGTTTTTAATGAATAATGATATTAATATGAAGCAGAGAATTTTTATCTTAAAATTAGATAGAGAACAGATACTTAAGGAGGAGTCTCAACTTATGGGACTCCTTCCTTTATCACGTCAAGAAAAAGCTGAGAAACTAAAGAACAATGGGGCAAAGGCTCAGAGTATTGCGGCAGGGCTGCTCCTTATGGTGGGAACCATGCTCTATTTAGATAGCGAAGAACAAGGGTTCAAGCTACAGGAATTAACTCATGCTGCAATAATGCATCTTGCCAATAAATACGCAGACGCTTATGAATCCAAAACTAATAGTAATGATGAAGAAATCTTCTATACTAATCTGACGCATTCAGGTGATTACGTTGCGCTTGCAGTAGGCGATACGCCCGTTGGAATAGATATAGAGCATAAGAACGACAAAGATTTTAAGGTAACAAAACGAATGTTCACGGAGACAGAGCAGAGCTATATCCTTAATGGTGCTGATATAGAATCATCTCAACAAAGATTCCGTGACATCTGGACAATCAATGAAGCTTTTTTGAAATGCCTGGGGATTGGGATTTCTGTACCACTTAATACATTCGAACCAAAGTTTGATGTGGATATGGATGAGAGAGTTCAAAACTGCGTTGCTGAATTAGTTTGTACAGGGTCGATTCAGTTGAAGGATAATCCGCCAGAAAAACTTGTCGCCTCAATTGCCCAGACGACTCGAAAGAAGCGGATGGAAGAATACCATTTTTCTACATATAGAATAGATGGTGGGGATTATTCACTTACATTTGTAAGTTAAAACAGATTTTTTAACCTTTTCTATTCTTGTTGTTTATATACTTGATTACCGTGACAGCCATAAGAAATAGCACCTCAGCTCTGGAAAAGTAAGGTGCTATTCTTAGTTCTTATTAACTGAGCGGATAGGTTTCAGCTATCGCTCGGATGTCTTGGTAAGCATATTATAACATTATTTGGGAATAATGCAAATATAATGCAACATCTGTTTTTTGGGAAAATTAATGTTATTATTTTGATAAAAAACGCTGTAAATCGAATAAAAAAGATTTACAGCGTTTTTTAATAGTTGTGCGTCCTAGAGGATTCGAACCCCCGACCTTCTGGTCCGTAGCCAGACGCTCTATCCAGCTGAGCTAAGAACGCATTTATTTACAGCGAATGCTATAATACCACTACCCATCTTATATTGTCAAGGAAAATATATCAATAAGTAAGAACTTGTCTAAGAGAGACTCGGCAAACCTGAGGACATTTGACAAAACTTTGACATTTTCTTGACAGGATGGTGTGAGAATTTTTGGAGGGTTTGTCATAGAATCAAGTCGTAAAGGGGAGATTAGCTGAAAGTCTGATAGGAGGGAAAACTATGAGCAAAGTTAAAATGTCAAAAAAGAAAATGTTTATTTTTGGTGGCATAGGTATCGGTGCTTTGGTTGTTCTTGCAGGCGTGGTTTTTGTAGCCAGCATTTTTATGTCCCCGAAGAAGAGAATCTACAAAGCATTGATGAACACCTACGGCGGAAATGAAATCGCAATTCTGGAGGAGTACGGCCAGAAGGGTGGAACAATCAAGGCTGATGCGGATATATCAGGTTCAAGTGGCAGTATAAATGTGAAGCTTAAAGAAACCACAGATCCGTCGGAGCAGAAAAAAGGCGGTGTAGTCGAACTAAGCCAAAACGATAAGACTGTATTAAATGCAGACTATGTTATGGAAGAGGACGGTGCTTACCTCAGTGTTGATGGAGTAACAGATGGATATGTAAAGTTTGAGAATGCTGGAAATTCTGGAGCAACTGGCCAGGCTGAAAAAGCAAAACGTTCAGATAATGGACAGAAAAGAAATGGCGGTCAGGTGGCCGGAATAATAGATAGACTCTGGAGAAATGCAGAGGTTGAGGATGCTGGAACAGGTTCAGTATCTGCTGGAGTTAAAAAGTATAATTGTAAGAAATATAAAGTTGTAGTGAAGGCTAGTGACATTAACAGCATGCTGAACGAAATGTCCGAAGCAAAGCAGAGCGAGGGTGGTAATGGCGATAAAAGCGTGAAAGGATTTAATAGCCAGAATGCGGTTAAGGAGGGTTCCCGCCCATCCTCGGTTCTGCAGCTCATGCAGGAGCTCTTTAATTCAGCACCTGCTGGTGGAATGCAGGGCAATGCTGGAAATACTAATATGATGCCAGGTCAGGGTGGCAGCTTTGATACTATGCCAGGAATGGATGATTCATACGGTTTTGGTATGATGCCAGGAATGGATGGCTCAGATAGCTATGGTATGATGCCGGGCCAGGGGAATGGTCAGGGTGGACAGATGCCAGGTCAGGGAAATGGCCAGCAGAGCGAGCTCATTGATATCAGATCTCTCATGGAAGCTGGTGTGGATGAGGATGTAACCTTCACGGTTTACATGGACAAGAGTTCGGTTCGAGCATTTGTCGCAGATATTTCATTTGGCGATTCATATGGTACAGATATAAAGATTGCCAGCAAGAATAAGGGTGTTGATAAGGTTGCATCAAGCTCAGAGTGGAGCGTTTCACTTGCATCAGCAACCGATGAGATTTATGCATATTTTGATGTAACTTCCATCGATGAAGAACTTGAGGCAAGCGTTGAGGCAAGCCTTTCAAAATCAGGTCAGCAGGTTCTTACGGGGAAAGGCGACATCACCGTAAACCTTGATATTGATAAGAACGAGTTAAATAAGGTGTCAAATGTTATCTCAATGGATGATGTTGATTCGAACGAACTGAGTGTCACAAAGCAGAACGTTATGACAGCACTGTCGGTGCTTCGTGACGGACAGAGCCAGAGCCCAATGATGGGTGGTTCTAATGATTCATATGGCGGATCTTTCGGTCCTGGAATGGGTCCTGGCGGCCAGAGTGGATTTGGAATGGGACCTGGTGGCCAGGGAGGAAACAATGGCTCGGATGATGACGATGATTATCTGAACTATGGATTTGGTCAGGGCGGCCAAGGTGGATTCGGAATGGGTCCTGGAGGTCAAGGTGGACCAGGTCAGGGAGGCCCTGGCATGGGACCTGGAATGATGCCAGGTATGGGTCCAAACTAAAGGAATAATTTAATAGATTTACATAACAAAAAATAATGAAAAAAGGCGCTATTCAACAGATGACATAGCGCCTTTTATGTGCTATAATACCTTTACGTTGGTTTCCGGGGGGAAGCTATACTACACACTATACTACACTTTTGGTGGGGAAATGCTATGCAGATAAAAAACATTCAAAACATGATCGCAGAGTGTATCACTTATGCAGATGATATCTCTGAAAATTCATCAATCTATCCTGCTGATGCCAGGATGTCACTTAAGGACCTTCTGAGATACGATATGATGGTATTTCTTGGATACCTTTATGAGCCAGGAAACAAAGAGTTCCAGGATCAGATAGAGTATATCAAGACAAACCTTCGTATGATCCTTTCAGAAGAAAAGTTCCTTGCATTAGTTGAACAGAAATGTAGCGACACTAAGTTCCTTACAGAATCTCCAAAGTCACTTACATACTTCATAGAGGCAGATAGAGATCCTGAGATGAGAGCTACAAATGCCAGCGTTGCAAAGTCTAAGTTCGTAGTTGATACGTTTAGAAAACTTGGCGAAGGCTTCATCGCATACGATGGTGCAAAGGATGCTACAAAGCAGGCACTTAAGGATTACGTAGGAGTTCTAAATGCAACTCTTAATAGTGCAGGTATCGTAACATCTCAGCAGACAAGTATTCTGAGAGCTGGCGATATGCCTGAGCATATGAAGGGTGGTACAGCAACATTCTCAAATACAGCTGATCCTGAACTTGAGACAATCACATCCTTCGATGAGAAGACTGGTGAGTTCGTAACTAAGAAAGCTATTAATATATCTGGACGTAACATCCAGAAGAAGGCTGCTACTGATGTATCCGAGTTCCTTAACTTCAAGAAGGAAGAGGATGATGAAGGTAAGGTCTTCAAACGTGGTGAGGGCCGTGTTGGTAGAAGAGGTCGTAAGGATGAGTCAGAAGAGATTGATAAGTCTCTTGACGAACTTGTTCATGACCTGCAAGCACTTATCGGACTTGGTTCCGTTAAGGAAGACGTTATGCACCTCATTAATATCATCAAAGTACGTAAGCTTCGTGAGATGAGAGGCTATAAGCGAGTTGAGATGTCATTCCACCTTGTATTTACAGGTAACCCTGGTACTGGTAAGACAACTATTGCTCGTCTCCTTGCTAAGATTTATAAGCAACTGGGTCTTGTTTCTAAGGGCCAGTTCATAGAGGTTGATAGATCAGGTCTGGTTGACCACTTCGCCGGTGGTACTGCTCTTAAGACAACAAACGTTATCAACAGAGCAATCGGTGGTATCCTCTTTATCGATGAGGCATATACACTTACTCATAAGAAAGATTCTGGAGACTATGGTCAGGAAGCAATTGATACACTCCTGAAGCGTATGGAGGACGATCGTGATGACTTCATCGTTATCGTTGCAGGTTACACAAACGAGATGACAGAGTTCATTGAGTCCAACCCTGGTCTGAAGTCCAGATTTAATAAGTACATTTACTTCCCAGATTACAACAGTGGTGAGCTGATGGAAATCTTCAAGTATATGTGTAAGACTAATGACTACATCCTTACTCAGAGCGCAGCAGATGTTGCTGAGGCATATCTGAGAGGTATGACAGAAGCTAAGATTGATAACTTCGCTAATGCCCGTCTCGTTCGTAACTACTTCGAGCGTTGCGTAGATAGACAGGCTACAAGAATTATTGCTGATGAGAATATAAATGATGACGACCTTATCACACTTCTTCGTGAGGATATGGTTGAAGAAACTACAGCAGCACAGCTAACAAAGTTAGATGAATAATTGAGTGTTCTTTAGTGACACCCAGGTCAGGCACCAGCTGTCACAGGATAAGTGACAGCTGGTGCTTGCTTTTATGCAGAAGATGCAGGGCGTAAAAGGAGAAGCGTATGGTAGAAATGATAGAGACAAGGCCATTTGTTCCTTGGGAGCAGATGAACAGCTTTATGGTAGATGCATTCATGGGTTATGGGGTTCCTGAAGAGGATGCAAAAATCTGTGCCGATGTTCTTCTGGAGTCAGATAGACGCGGTATTGAAAGTCATGGATGTAATCGATTCAAACCTATATATATTGACCGAATCGTAAAGGGAACTCTGCTTCCTGTAACTGAGATAGAAATCCTTAAGGAGACTCCTACTACAGTGGTCATGGATGCTCATGATGGTATGGGTATGGTGGCCAGCTATAGAATGATGGAGAAGCTTATCGAGAAGGCGAAGATGTACGGTATGGCTGGTGGAGCCATTCGTAATTCTACTCATTATGGAATTGCAGGCTATTGGACTTCCATGGCTAGCAAGGAAGGAATGGTTGGTATTACAGGAACAAATGCCAGACCGTCAATTGCTCCAACCTTTGGAGTAGAGAACATGCTGGGAACAAACCCACTGACTTTTTCGATACCAACAGACGAAGAATTTCCATTTTGCCTGGACTGTGCTACATCCATTGTTCAGCGTGGCCGTATAGAGTATTATGCGAGAGAGGGAAAACCTACTCCTGCTGGAACGGTAATTTCCGAACAGGGAGAAGCGCTTACGGACAGTCAGCAGATTCTTAGGGATCTGGTATCTGGAACAGCTGCACTTGCTCCTCTGGGTGGAATCGGTGATGAACTTGCGGGCTATAAGGGCTACGGATATGCTACAGTAGTTGAGATTCTTTCTGCAGCACTTTCAGGTGGTGAGTTTATGAAGGCGCTATCTGGTGTAAGTGCTGATGGAAAACCACAGATGTACCATCTGGGACATTTCTTCTTCGTTGTTGATCCTGAGGCGTTCATGGGTCAGGAAGAGTTCAAGAAAATTGCAGGAGATATCTGCCGCGAACTTCGTGCTTCTAAGAAAGCGCCGGGGGAAAGCAGAATCTACACTGCGGGTGAGAAAGAGTATGATGTATGGCTCTTTAGAAAAGACAAGGGTGTTCCTGTTGGCGAAGGAGTGCAGAAGGATATAGTATCTATTCGAGATGCTCTCAGGTTGGATTACCATTTTGATTTTGAAGATAAGTAATGGTTTTATATGTTTTAAGAGGTAAGAAGTATGGCTAATACACCTGAATATATTGAAGAATACCTGAAGATTATTAAGGGTGAACTTAAAGAAAAGTATGATCTGACAGAGGAAGAGGCTGCGAAGGCGGTCTATAAATCTGCGGTCAGAAGTATATTGCTGGGGGACAATGAAGAACTTAGACGTTACCAGATGCATAAGTCTCTGGAAGATACGGTTCTCGATGTTTACAGACAGTATAAGAATATCGGCGAGCGCACTTCCGCAAAGAATGGCGAGGAGCTTGTTGATAAAATCAATAAGGTGGAAGCACCGGATGAATCAATCAGAGAAAAACATAAGGAGAAAGTTTCTTCTCTGCAGGAGATTCCGCTTCCTGGTGTTGATGATTAATGTATGAGAAATGAGTCATTTCCCGTCTAGGGGAGTGACTCATTATAAGCTTAAAGGGTTTGGAGTATTTGTATGATTGCAACTTTTATTGGAATATGGTTGGGCGTGATTGTTGAAGGAGTTTTTATGGCAATCGGGCCAGCTATTGTAGCACTGTTTTCTAATTCCTGGATAGGTACTATTCGAGTTTTCGGTAAGGCTGGAAGAAGAAAGAAAGATGAGGATCATTATACATGGAGTAAGGATAAGTTTACTCTTCTTCCTATACTAGTACTTAATATGGATATGGATGAAGGTATTGATGCTAAGTATAAACGTCTGACTATAGCAATGTACCTGGTTAATTTAGTACTGGCTGGCATATATTCTTTCTTTATTCTGTATTTCTTTTGGAAGAATCCAAGGTTTGGTCCACGTATTCTTCGTAACAGTGCGATCATGGTGCTGGGAACTGGAATATTATCATTAATAAGACAGTTATATATTACGTTTATTAAGGGAGAGGATCTGGCAAGCTTTACTAGATCTAAGTATTTAGCTCTTATGTCCGGGGCGACATATGAACAGATGGATATGTCTATTCCTGATGGTATGTATGAAAAAGGTAGTAGAAAAGATAAAGTGCTTTATCTTCATATCTGCTATCAGAAGGCTCTATGGATGAAGAATTTCGCTGCGCTTAATAATCTTGTCAGACAGCTGGATCTTGCGCTTAGAAAGCATGGCGCGAATTCAGAGTATACATATGATACCTTGTCTAATTTTGGTTACTATGACATCTTGTTTTATTCAACCTATGTGAATCATAATGCATCACATGCGGTAAGAATCTATAACCTGATAAAGCCAACTCTTGAGGCTGATATGGATCCTAATGGTAGAAGGGTTCTGGCTTATTATCAGTTCTATGTTCTTAAACAGGCTCAGATGGCCTCGATCACACTGAATCAGGCCATTGATGGACTTCATAATTGGGACATAGGGATGGATGGAAATCAAACAACTAAGGCGGAGATAGAAGTAGAAAGACGTCTTATTGAGGAACTTCAGAATAACATGACTCAGGCTCTGAATCCTGGTACCTTTACGAAACCGGTTATTGAAAATACTTTGGATGACATTCCTCTTATTTAACTGAAAGGAACGATATATGGAAGATAAAAGATATGCCGTCTTAATCGATTCGGATAATATCTCTTCAAAGTACATTTCCAGTATTCTTGACGAGATGACAAAGTACGGCGTTGTAACATATAAAAGAATATACGGCGACTGGACTTCTTCCCAGGCTAACAAGTGGAAGACTCAGCTGATGGAGAACTCCATCACACCTATTCAGCAGTTCAGAAATACGGTGGGTAAAAACGCTACGGATTCTACGCTGATCATTGATGCTATGGACATCCTGTACACCCATAGTGTGGATGGCTTCTGCATTGTATCCAGTGATGGTGATTTTACAAGGCTGGCCAGTCGACTTCGTGAGTCGGGAATGCACGTCATTGGAATGGGTGAGAATAAGACGCCTCGTTCTTTCAGAGCGGCCTGTACCGTATTCACAGATCTTGAGCTCCTGCTTTATCAAACAGATGATAATGCTGTAGCTAAGGAGGGCAAGTCTAAGGGCAAAAAGAAGGCGGAAAATGTCATCCCTCTCAAAACTATCGAGAATGACATTATTGAGATCATCACAGAAAATGACAACCGTGGAAAAGAGACAGGACTTGGCGAGATTGGAAGCCGACTTCAGAAGAAGTATTCCGACTTCGATGTTCGTAATTACGGATATAGTTCACTTTCTACATTTATAGATGAAACTGCTGTGTTTGATGTAAAGAGAAAAGACAGTACTGTGTTCGTAGCTCTTCATACTGATAAGGATATGAAGAAACGAGTTAAGAGATTTACCATCGATACAGTTGCAGAAAATGGAACAAAGGGAATCGAACTTGGATATCTTGGACAGAAAATTCACGAGGAATTCCCTACATTTAATGCACGAGAATTCGGATATGCTACGCTGTCTAAGTTCATTTATGGAATCAAGGATCTGAAGGTTGAGAGCTCAGGCTCCAGCATGAAGGTTTATATAAGATAGCAAAGGGCTTGTTTTAGCCGTTTATAGGATATATAGCTGATTTCTTGGGCATAATTTATAAAAAATCAAAAAAAACTAAAATTTTTTGGATATTTTGTATATTTTCTGTTGTATTTTTTACAAGACTGTGGTAGAATAATCTCAGTTGAAAGATACATGATTTAGTAAATTTCTTTCATATTTTTCATTCTACCTTTTTTAAGAATTTTAGTGTTTTATCATAATTTTTCCTCCAAAAGTCCAGAAGTCAAGTGGGGTATGACTTCTGGGCTTTTACATTTTAAGGAGTACACATGAAGATTGGAATTTTTGATTCGGGAATAGGCGGAGTTACTGTGCTGCATGAGGCAATGAAACGCCTTCCTAACGAAGAATATATTTTTTATGCAGATGTGGACCATGTGCCATATGGCGTAAAGACTCCAGACGAGGTTATCGGATTTGTAGATAACATAGTGGCTGATCTGGTTGGACGTGGCGTTGACGCCATAGTCATCGCCTGCAACACCGCAACCTCTGTGGCTGCTGAGTATGTTCGTATCAAGTACGACGTTCCTATAATTGGCATGGAGCCAGCGGTAAAGCCAGCAGTTGAAGCTTCTAACAGTCGAGTTTTAGTCATGGCAACACCTATCACAATCCGTGAGAATAAGCTTCAGAATCTTCTGAAGAAAGTGGATAAGAATCATATAGTGGATCTGCTTCCTATGCCAGGTCTTGTCAGATTTGCTGAGGCAGGAGTATTTGAAGGACCTGAGGTAGATGAGTATCTTATGGAACAGATGGCTGTTCTGGATATGTCGAAATACGATGAAGTAGTTCTGGGGTGCACCCATTTTAACTACTTTAAGTCCGCTATCAGAAAAGCATTTTCTACTGTTACGAGTTCTGATCCTGCTGTTCGAGAGGTTGGACTTGTGGATGGAAATGAGGGAACGGTAAAGCACCTTGCTGAGGTTCTTGGCCTCCAGGAAGTGACCGTATATTCATCTAAAGATGACGAAGTGAATGAAATGATATATAATGTTACATATGTTGAATCGGGACGTGATGTAACTGACCAGGATTCGCTGGCCAAGTATGCCCGACTGCATACCCGACTTGATGAGCAGTAGTGAAGTTGAACAGGGGAACGAATGAAGTATTTAAAAGATGAAAAAGTAAGGAAGGTGGTCTTCACAGGACTGGTGCTGATAATAGCATTTTTCGCCTTCTATCATATTGAGAAGATCTGGGGAGTGTGTAAACATCTGGGAAATGTGTTTATGCCGTTCTTCCTCGGCGCAGCGATTGCATTTGTCTTAAATGTACCTCTTCGCTGGATCGAACGCGGACTCTTTAAGGACCGTGAGAAGTTTTCTGGCAGTAGATGGAATGGCCTCCGCCGTGCGCTGGCGCTGATCATTACAATATTCGGTGCATTTATCCTGCTGGCACTACTCATATACATGGTAGTTCCACAGCTGGCAGACACAGTATCACAGCTGGTTAGACAGATTCCATCAGGAATAAGAAACATCTCCTCGTGGGCAGAGGATACCTTCAACAAGTACCCAGTGATCCAGGAGATAATCGAAGAGCTGGCTGAATCATGGCAGGAAATCCTGGAGAGTCTTACTGCATCAATTAAGACCGCGGTAAATGGGGCTCTAGAGGGTGGTATCAACGCAGTAACTGGTATTGTTTCAGGCGTTGTAAACTTCCTGATTGGATTCATCTTCTCACTGTATATCCTGGTTCAGAAAGAGAAGCTGGGTATCCAGGCAAAGAAGATCCTGTATGCATTTTTTGATGATAAGTTTGTAAAAGAAATTCTTGAAGTTGCAGAACTTGCCAGCAAGACATTTTCCAACTTCATTTCTGGACAGTGCGTTGAGGCAATGATCCTGGGACTTATGTTCGGTGTTACCATGCTGATCCTCGGCCTTCCATATGCATCCCTCATCAGCGTACTGATCGGTGCTTTATCACTGATACCTATAGTTGGTGCATTTATCGGATGTGGAATCGGTGTGCTTCTGATTCTGCTTGTAAGCCCGGTGAAGGCTCTGATCTTCCTGGTGCTGTTCCTTGTGCTCCAGCAGATAGAGGGAAATCTTATCTACCCAAAGGTTGTAGGAAGCTCCGTAGGACTTCCAGGTATCTGGGTTCTTGTATCCGTTACAGTTGGTGGAACGCTCTTCGGTGTAAAGGGAATGGTTGTTGTAATTCCTCTTGTATCCGTATGTTACGCCCTCTTCAGAAGATACGTATATAAGAAACTGGAAGAAAAAGGCGTAGATAGAAACCTTGGTGAAGAGCCAGAAGAAGAACCAGAAGAAGAACCAAAGAAGAAAAAACTTTTTGGTAAGAAACCAAAGAAAACAAAGGAAGGATAATGATATGGCAAGCGGTGCATCCTGCGAATACTGCGCATACTACATGTATGACGATGAGATAGAGGAATATGTTTGTGATGTAAATATGGATGAGGACGACTTCGGACGTCTGATGCAGTCCTCCTTTAAAGACTGCCCATACTTCAAAGATGGCGACGAATATAAGGTTGTCCGCCACCAGATGTAAAAAACTTCGTAAGAATCAAAATGAGTCAATTCAGCTCTCACGCTGAATCGACTCATTATTTGTTGCGGTAAAATTTGCAAATTGGCAGTTTGTTGCGCTTTTGTTGCACATTAAATGATATGCTAGGATTGTGGTAAAAGACGTTGTTGAGGGGTGAACTATGTCTAATATCTTCGATCGGTTCGATTATAATAGTTTAATGGAGCTCACAATTAGTACATATGGAAATGTGTTCCTGCTGATAATGATATTTTCATTATCAGTTAGTGTTCTGCGTGATAGAAAAAGTCGTTGCAAGAAGAATGTGTCGATTCCCTGTACAAGAGAGATTCTTGCCTTTTTTATTCTGGGCTTTTTCTACAACTTAACTTACATTATCTCCATACTTTTAGAAGGCGCGACGCAGAAGCTCGGATTTTTTGGTTTTAAGGCATCAGTATTTTTGTATTATATTGTGGGCGCGCTTCTCACCCTGCTGTTCCTTCAATTTGTAAAAACATACATAGCAAAAAAACTGGAAAAATGGTGGATGGTATATATAATCAGAACCCTGCAGATTTGCCAATTTATATGTATGGGTCTTCTGGCGATAACACCATTTACAGGATTACTCTATTACTATAACGAGTCAAATGTTTATGTCCGTGGCCGAGGATTTTGGATATGGCAGGGCACTTCGGCAGCAATCTTTTTATTTTTAGGAATTGCTATTCTTTTCACCATTAAGAAAGTCGATAAATTCGTAAGAGATCTGCTGATCATCGTAATAATTATCCCGTTGATGGCATTTGCCTTCGAAATGATCTTTAATAGTTCAAACTTTAACAATACATTTTTAATCATAGCAGCATTGCTGGTCTACCTACTTTACGAGGATTATAGGGCACAGTATTCGATAGAAAATGCAATTGCCATGGAAACGGTTCAGAAGAAACTGATGATGGATCAGATCCAGCCGCATTTCCTTCACAACTCGCTGACGTCGATCATCTACTATATAGATAAAGATCCGGAAAAAGCAAAGGATGCGCTGGTCAGCTTCTCGAAGTACATCAGGAGCAATCTCGATTCGGTGAACACAAAGGACATGATTCCATTTGTCGAGGAATTGGAACATACCAGAATGTACCTTGCTCTTGAGAAGCTGAGGTTCGAGGACAACCTGGACATTGAGTATGATATAAGAGAAAAAGACTTTCTCGTGCCTGCTCTCAGCCTTCAGCCTATGGTTGAAAATGCGGTCAAGCATGGAATCAGGAAGAGTGAGACTGGAAAAGGTACGGTGAAGATCAGTACAAAAGAGGATGATAACACGTACGTAATAGTTGTTGAAGATAGCGGTTCGGGTTTTGATACAGATATGCTAAAGACAATGGACGACACGCATATTGGGGTGAAAAATGTTATGCGCCGTCTTGATATGGAATGTAAGGGAACTATGGTGTTCGACAGTGTAATAGGTAAAGGTACCGTTTGCACCATAAGAATCCCAAAGAGTATTAAGTAGCAATATACTATTAACTAGGAGAAGTGTATGAAAATACTTGTTATGGATGATGAGCGCCCGGCTCTTGAGCTGATGCTGGAAACTTTGGGCAGACTGTGTCCAGAATCGGAAATAGTATTCTTTACAGTTGTCAAGGACTTTCTGGAATATAAGGGAAAGTCAGATATTGACGTGGCATTTCTTGATATCGAGCTTGGAAAGATGACGGGTATCGAACTTGCACTAGAGCTCAAGAAATATTCACCAAAGTGTAATATTATCTTCGTGACCAGCTACTCAAAGTATGGAACAGAAAGCTTCCGTGCAAGACCAAGTGGATATGTAACGAAGCCATATACAGATGAAGATATACGCCACGAACTGGAGGACCTAAAGTATCCAGTTAAAGATTCTGATGCGAAAGTAGATAGTCAGGAAGAAACTCCACAAAAAGATGAAGGCGGTATAAAAAACAGTGATTCGAAAAAGCTGCGTTGTACCACATTTGGAAACTTTGTTGTCTATGGAAAAGATGGGAAGGTCTTTAATTTTTCTAGAACAAAATCAAAAGAGCTTCTGGCGTACCTCATCGACTGCGCTGGATTCCCAATTACCTCCTGGGAAATCGCTAAGGATGTGTATGAGGTAGAGCTGGACAAGCAGGTATCTAAGAACATCTCTAAGATCATCATTAGTCTTATGGATGATCTGAAGAAGGTGGGTTACGACGGCGTAGTGATAAAGCAGAACAGACAGATATATATCAACAAGCAGAAAGTAAGCTGCGATCTGTATGATGCGATGAATGGTGACGTGACAGCGCTGAACTCCTTCAGAGGTGAATACATGATCGAATACTCCTGGGCGGAAATCAGCGACTCAGTCGCCCGCCTCCTAGATAAATAAAAGTGCAGTGGGGACAGTCCACTCTCGAAAGTGCAATGGGGACAGACCCCCTTGCACCTAACGGTGCAAGAGTGGACTGTCCCCATTGCACTTTTTTATATGTTACTTCGTTTTTGTTGGGTCTTTATGGGTGAACGCTCCGTTGTGATTACGGAGGAAATAGAGTAGTGAAATGAACGATGTTTTGTATAGAACGAATTCCTTGGTTTTGAGCATTTCGAGAATCTCCTCCTCGGTGGCCCATTTGACCTGTTCAACTTCTGTGGTCTGGAGTTCCAGGCTATCTATATCTACGTCCATGTTGATGGTATAAATGTCGTTGAATCCGCCATCGAAGTAGATGGTCATGGCAGGACGGACTCCTGTAAGGTCATAGTCGATTCCTACCTCTTCTTTTAGTTCGCGGGATGCTGCCTGTTGACTAGTATCACCAGCCTGGGCACTGCCGCCTGCGGTGATGTCCCACATTCCTGACCAGCCCTTCTTAAATGGCTGTCTTTTCTGTATAAGCATCCTACCATCTGGACCGAAGATACATACGTGTACTACCAGTCGGTAGTATCCTTCAGGAACTTTATTACCGCGTTCCAGAGTCTTACCTGTAAAGTTTCTGTTTACGTCATAGAGATCGAATCTTTCTGCCATTTTTTTGTCCCCCATTTTGCATAAAAACAACGCTACTTTCATGTTGCAAATGTTTGCACAGAATCGTATAATATTTGTTTGTATTAGAGTAAAAATTTGTGCGTCAAAAAACACTTCTATAGTATAACATCTTATAGAAAATAAGCACAGAAAATTATATTAGAAACGGGGTATAAAGTTATGGCATTTTCAGGTTTTGGTAAGTTGATCGACATACTTAAAGAAAACCACCAGACAATCGTATTTACAGAGGGAAATGATCCTCGAATCCTTGAGGCTTCATCAAGACTTCTGACAAGCAATTTCCTTGAGCCAATCCTTCTTGGTAATCCAGATGAGATTCACAAGATTGCTGATGAGAGCGGTTTCAATATTCGTGGAGCTAGAATCATTGATCCACAGAATTTCGAAGATTTCGATAAGATGGTTGATGAGTTTGTTGAGCTTCGTAAGTCAAAGGGAGTTACACGTGAGGACGCTGTAAAGTATCTTTCACAGGCTAACTACTTTGGTACAATGCTTGTAAAGATGGGATATGGTGACTGCCTCCTTGGTGGTGCTACATATTCAACAGCTGATACAGTTCGTCCTGCATTCCAGCTTGTTAAGACAAAGCCAGGCAACAAGATCGTTACATCATGTTTCATCCTTGTTCGTCCTAGAGCTACAGGTGATAACGAGGTTATCGCTATGGGTGACTGCGCTATCACAATCGATCCTTCTGAGGATGATCTTGTAGAGATCGCTACAGAGACAATCAAGTGTGCTGAGCTCTTCGGAGTTGATCCTAAGGTTGCATTCCTTAGCTACTCAACAAAGGGTTCTGGAAAGGGCGATAGCGTTGACAAGATGCGTAACGCAGCTGAGAAGACAAGAGCTCTTCTTCCTAACATTCCTATCGATGGCGAGCTTCAGTTTGATGCAGCTGTTTCACCAAAGGTTGCTGAGAAGAAGGCACCTGGTTCAGAGGTTGCTGGACATGCAAATACATTTATCTTCCCTGACATCAACGCTGGTAACATTGGTTACAAGATTGCTCAGAGAATTGGTAACTTTGAGGCATTTGGTCCTATCCTTCTTGGACTTAACTCACCTATCAACGATCTGTCTCGTGGATGTACAGCTCAGGAGGTTTACTCTATGGCTATCATCACAGCAGCATTTGCAGCTAGCGAGAAGAACAATAAGTAGTTTATAAATTTTGATTTTCAAGGCTAGATTATGGGCTTAACACAGGAAGACAAAAGAAAATATGGACTATCTATCGAAAACTACAAGCCGATCGTGACATTTATCATCATAGGTTTAAATGTTCTGGTTTTCTTCTGGGAAACTATGTCAGGCGGTAGTGAGAAGATTGATGTGCTATTAAAATGCGGGGCAAGTTATGCCCCGTATATTTTTGAGGATGCTCAGTGGTACCGTATCATTACTTCAATGTTTGTACATATTGGAGTTGAGCATATAGCTAGTAACATGATCTGTCTCATTGCGGTTGGTCAGTATGTTGAGAACTATTTCGGACGAGTGAAATACGTTATTATCTACATCGTAGCTGGTATCATTGGAAATCTACTCAGTCTGATGGTTGATATGAAGACCGGAAGTTTTGCAGTAAGTGCTGGTGCTTCGGGCGCAATTAGTGGACTTATCGGAACACTCATTGTTCTTGCGATTGATCCAGAAACTCGAAAGATATTCCCGATGTATAGAGTTTTGATGGCGATAGTACTTGTGATGATTCCATCCAAGGAAGGTATTGATGTGGCTGCTCACATTGGTGGACTTCTTGGTGGTATCGCGGTGGGATATACATTTTATTACTATGATAAATCAAAAGGATAAGACAGAGTTTTCTGTCTTATTTTTTATGAGAAAGGAAATATGGGAAAAGATGATTGATACAATAATTTTTGATATGGATGGAACGGTACTGAATACTCTGGATGATCTTACGGTATCGGTGAACTACGTGCTTGAAAAGTTTGGCATGCCTCCACGTACTATGGAGGAATACAGATTATTTTTTGGTAGTGGTATAAGGAGAGCGTTAGAGTTGGCAACCCCAGAGGGAACCAGTGATGATGTGATCGACGAGATGTTACCTGTCTTTAAGGAACATTACGATGAGCATTGTCTTGATAAAACTGGACCATATGCTGGTATCCTTGATCTTATGAAGAAACTGAAATCTAAAGGCTATAAGATGGCTATAGTATCTAATAAGATAGATTCAGCGGTGAAGGAGCTTAACGAGAGATTCTTCTCGGAGTATGTTAATGTAGCGATTGGCGAGAAGGATGGGATAAGAAGAAAACCTGCACCTGATACTGTGATACAGGCGCTTGCTGAACTGGGTAGTTCAAAAGATACGGCGGTTTATATTGGAGATTCAGAGGTGGATTATCAAACGGCAGTGAATTCGGGACTTCCTTGTATTTCGGTACTCTGGGGCTTCCGAGACAAGGACTTTCTACTAGACATCGGTGCGACCACATTTGCTTCCGTACCTGCTGACATATGTGATTTACTTAATAGAATCTAATTATATTATCAATTATATAAGTGATTGACACCGTTTGCTTGGTGATGCTAGTATGTAATTGTATTAGATGATTTGACGAGCAGGAAAGGCACCCTGCGCTCCTTTTTAGGAACCTGATATGATGGATACGCCGCCCATCCAGATTGTCTTAATACAAATATCATAGAAATTATATCCACAGGCTTTTGCCTGTGGATATTTTTTACGCAAATTTCAACTCGCGACAACTTTTTTGCAGCTCACAACAGAAATACATTATTTGTTCGAACCTTGAGTTATCATCCAACCATAAGATAAAGAGAGAGACAAAAAAGGTCTCTGTAAAATAAATGGAAGGATGGTTTTTAACCAGAGGTGAAGGGAATGAATAACGAGTTAAATAACGATGTTGTTAATGAAACAAAGACAGAAAAAGTAAGTGCTGGAAAGTCGATACTTAGAGCGATGGGATATGGCTCTACATACCTTGTCGGACAGGTTGGTGGCGGTATCGGCTTAGGAATGGTCTTAAGCATTATTATGGGTTATAAGGCTGCACAGCAGGGTATCACAGATAGAGCTAAGGTTACTGAAATGGTTGTGGAAAAGAGTGCATCTATGACAGGGCCTGTGGTAGTGATCGCTGCAGTGATAACAATAGCTATCTTAGCAATCTTTTTCTCAATCCGTAAGGAAAAGATGAGTGAAAAGATAAACTTCCATAAGGCAAGCGCTAAGTCAATCGGTGTATGTGCTATCGTTGGTATTGCACTTAACTTTATCACAGTAGCTGCACTTATTAGTCTTCCAGATAGCATAATTGCTGGATATGGTGAGAGCGCAAGTGGCATTATGAATCAGAACATTGTTATGAGTATGCTTTCAACAGTTATTGCAGCTCCAATTGTTGAAGAAATCATCTTCAGAGGTCTTATCTTCGATAGACTTAAGAAGGGTATGCCAACTGTAGTTGCAGCAATCATCAGTTCAATTCTTTTCGGACTTGCACATGGTCAGATTGTTTGGATAATCTATGCTATGATCCTTGGTTTTGTACTCTGCTATGTATATAGCAAGACAGGTTCTATTAGAACAACTATCGCACTTCATATGGGATATAACTTTACATCAACATTTATCGGTGCTCTTCCAATCAGTGTTCCTTCAGTAGCAAGATATGCACTTGCAGCTGTTTCAGTAGTAGTTGTAGCAGTGGTTATCGTTCTTTATAGAAATCACATGAAGAGAGAAGCTGAGAAGACAGAGATTTATGTTTCAACAGTAGCAGCTTAATTGATAAAAATATAGGATATGTAGTATTTCCTGAATAACATGTCTCATGGTAAAATGTGGCATAGTGCTAAGCGTTAACGCGGTGCACTTTGCCACGTTTTTTATTTGGGAGGTTCTAAAATGGATGTTAACAAGATTTTAAGCGAGATGACACTGGAAGAGAAGGCTCTTCTGTTATCAGGACATGATACATGGACTACTGAAGCTATAGAGAGACTGGGGTTGCCTGGTATCTTTATGAGCGATGGTCCTCACGGACTTAGAAAGCAGGATACTGAAACTACTGGACAGACCGGAATATATGATTCCATCGATGCAGTATGTTTCCCAACTGCCTGTGCAACTGCGTCTTCATTTGACAGGGATCTTATGGAGGGTATTGGTGTCTCTCTTGGTAAGGAGTGTCAGGCTGAAGATGTTTCGACTATTCTTGGTCCTGCCATAAATATAAAGCGTTCTCCTTTATGCGGAAGAAACTTCGAGTATGTTTCTGAGGATCCATACCTTACTGGTGAACTTACAAGTGCTTACATCAATGGTGTTCAGTCTCAAAATGTTGGCGTGTCGCTGAAGCATTTTGCCGCAAACTCACAGGAGACTGAGAGAATGTATGCAGACAGCGTTATTGATGAGAGAACTCTTCGAGAGATTTATCTTGCTGGTTTTGAGAAGGCTGTTGTTGAGTCAAAGCCTTGGACACTCATGGCTTCATATAACAGAATTAACGGCACCTACGCTTCAGAAAACAAATGGCTTCTCACCGATGTTCTCCGCACAGAGTGGGGCTTTGACGGCGTAGTTATGTCAGACTGGGGGGCTGTTTCAGATAGACCGAAGGGGGTTGCTGCGGGACTTGACCTTGAGATGCCTTCCAGTCGTCACGTAAATGACAGCGCAATAATAAATGCGGTAAAGAGCGGCGAGCTTGCTGAAGAAGATCTGGACAAGGCGGTTCTTAATATCCTGAAGTGGGTTGAGAAGTTTGTGGAGCATCGTCAGGAAGAAGTCTTCGATAGAGATGTTGACCATGAGAAGGCAGTTCGTGCTGAAGAGGAATGTATCGTTCTGCTGGCAAATGATATCATCATAGAGGGTGCTACCGAAGTAACTGATGACGGTGAGATCGTTGGTGAAAACATGGTGGAAAAACCAGTACTCCCACTTAGTCCGGATGAGAAGATTGCACTTATCGGTGGCTTTGCTGAGACACCAAGATTCCAGGGTGGAGGAAGCAGCCATATAAATGCTCACAACATTGTATCAGCTGTTTCGATAATGAATAAGTATTCTGATAACATTTCTTTTGCAGAAGGTTTCCCTTATGATGCAGATATAACTGACGAGGCAAAGTTTGCTGAGGCAATCGAAATCGCAAAGAATGCAGATAAGATAGTTGTGTTCGCAGGACTCCCTGATATTTTCGAGTCTGAGGGCTATGACAGAAAGCATATGAGACTGCCTGACTGCCAGAATGAGCTGATCGACAGACTTCTTGAACTTGGCAAGCCTGTAGTTGTTGTGCTCCACAACGGTTCTCCTGTTGAGATGCCATGGGCTGACTATGTTGCAGGAATTGTTGAGGCATATCTCGGTGGCGAGGGCGTTGGCGAGGCTGTGATGAACGTGCTCTACGGAAAGGTTAATCCTTCTGGTAAGCTGGCTGAGTCTTTCCCAGTTAAGCTGGAGGATAATCCAAGCTACCTTAACTTCCCTGTGGCAAGACATAAGGTTAATTACGCAGAGGGTGTATTCGTTGGATATAGATATTATGATACAAAGAGGATGGACGTGCTGTTCCCATTTGGATACGGCCTTTCATATACAGAGTTTGAGTATTCAAATGTAAGATTCGATGAAGGTGTCACTGATTCGAAGGACGGTGTGCCTGTGGTTGAACTTGCTTCTAAAGATGCACCAAAAAACAGTACAGTTGCAGAAATCTTAGTTGATGTAACAAACACTGGTTCTGTAAAGGGTAAGGAAATAGTTCAGCTTTATGTTCGAGATGAGACAGGGGCAATTAACAGACCTGTACATGAACTGAAAGGCTTTGCCAAGATCGAACTGGAGCCAGGAGAAACTGGTACAGTAAGCTTTAAGCTGGATAACAGATCCTTCCAGTGGTATAACACTGAGATTGGTGACTGGTATGCGGCTGATGGAAAGTATGTGATCGAGATTGCTAAGTCTTCCAGAGATATAGTTTTCGAGCAGGAGATAAGTCTTACAGGAAGCTTTCAGATTCCACCTAAGATTGACCGTGATGTTCAGCTTGGTGAACTCCTTGCTTATGATAAGACGAGAAAATTCACTATGGAAACCTTTGCGAAGTCGCAGACTCAGTTCTCCGGAACTGATGATGAAGCGGATGCAAAGATAGACGAGATGACAAAGGCTATGCTGGAATATATGCCAATCAGAACCCTTCGTTCCTTCGGTGATCTGGATAACGAAACAATCGATGCAATCCTTGCTCATCTTCGTACATTAATCTAGATTTTTTTCACCTGCCACTGAGAACCGTCCCCATTGGCAGGTGATTGTATTATAGGAAAAAAGGTGGTACAATCGAGTTCGTTATGAATGAGACTATGAAGAATTATAGGCGCGGACTTGTGGCGGGCATACCAATTGCCCTAGGTTACCTGTCGGTGTCTTTTACATTTGGAATACTTGCTGTGCAATATGGGCTGACTGTCTGGGAGGCGACTCTGATATCCATGACTACAGTTACTTCGGCGGGCCAGTTTGCAGGCGTACAGATTATGATGGTGCCGGGGCTCTGGCTGGATATGCTGATATCTCAGCTTACGATAAATGTCAGATATTCCTTTATGTCTATAGCACTGTCTCAGAAATTGGATAAAAAATTCAGTGGAATCTGGCGCTGGCTAGGTGCGTTTTTAGTTACAGATGAGATCTTTGCGGTGGGAATTACCGAGGAGAAGATTACCAGATCCTTCTGGTTTGGTCTTTCGACTCTGCCATGGGTTGGCTGGTCTCTTGGTACCTTTCTTGGGGCCTTCTTGGGTAACATCCTTCCGGCGAGTGTGATGAGTGCATTAGGTCTTGCGCTATATGGTATGTTTGTGGCTATAGTTGTGCCAGTAATGAAAAAGGAAAAGGCGGTTATTGTGGCGGTTATTATCGCAGCCGTTCTCAGTACACTGTTCACATATGTTCCTGTAATTAATAAAGTATCGGTTGGAATCTCTATCAGTATCTGCGCCATCGTGAGCGCAGTTGTTGTAGCAATCCTCTTCCCGGTTGATGAGTCAGAGGATGCATCTGGTGAGAAACTTCCAGAAGGAGGTGCGGCATGACACTGAGTACCTTCTTTATATATCTGGCGATAATCGTCATTTCGACTTATTTAATCCGTGCGATTCCATTTGTATTGGTGAAGAACCAGATTCAGAATAGATTTATAAAGTCGTTCCTGCACTATATACCATATGCAGTTCTTACGGCTATGACTATACCAGCTATTTTCACTGCGACAGAGAGCGTTTTCTCTGCGCTGGCAGGTTTCGCAGTTGCGGTGATCCTGGCCCTGAAGGGAAAGAGCCTTACTGTGGTTGCACTTCTTTCCTGCGCGACTGTTTATCTGGTGGAATTAATTATTCAGTTGATATAAAAATACGAGGCGACAGGTAGTATTTAAGCCTTGATTAAGGAGGATAAAATGAATAAGCTGCTGGTTTTGCTCTTCCTGTTTTCGGCGGGAAGTGTGACCGGATGGGTTATCGAGCTTTTCTTTAGAAGATATCTGGATCCTGTCGAGAGAAAAAAGAAAAAATGGGTCAATCCCGGATTTTTTGTCGGGCCATACCTTCCAATATATGGCTCCGGTCTGATCGTTCTATATCTTTTAGGACATATTCATATTCCGTCTATCGGAGCAATACATCCAATTCTCGAAAAACTTGTTATTTTCGTTATCATGGCTGCGTGTATGACGTTTCTTGAGTTTGTCACTGGTATGATCTTTATCAACCACCTGCATCTGCAGCTTTGGGATTATTCGTCCTATTGGGGAAATATCAAGGGCGTTATTTGTCCTTTGTTTTCCTGCTTCTGGTATGCACTTGCAGCGTTTTATTATCTTGTGCTTCATCCACAGGTTGTGGATGCGCTGGATTGGCTGTCTAGAAACCTGGCGTTCTCCTTCTTTATCGGATTCTTCTACGGAATCTTCCTGCTGGATATCATTTACTCCTTCCAGCTTATGATCAAGATCAAGAAGCTGGCGGACGAGTATCAGATTGTCGTAAAGTACAATGCTTACAAGAGTAAGCTAGTGGATATTCGAGAAGAGGCAAAGGAGAGAAGCTATTTCTTTTTCTCCTCAAGACTTTCATCTATATCACCTAAGGAAGTATTCGAAAAATATCGTGAGAACTTCTCGATGAAGGGAATGGTGATGGCGCCAATTCAAAAGATAGCAGACACCAAACCGGTGAAAAAAATCCAAGAGAAGGTTAAGCGTGACTGATGAATTGTCGAGAGGAATCTATGGCGAAGTTTTGTACCACATTTAGTGTAGACTAATCAAGATGTGTTGGGCTATACTACTACTTACATGATACATAAGTATCTTGAGTTTTTTTTACGGGAGGTTAATAAGATGGCTAAGTACAGATGTAAGATATGTGGTGAGGTTTTTGAAGTAGCTGATGGCGAGAAGGCTGTTTGCCCAGTTTGTGGCGTTGATGGCGATAATCTTGAACTGATTGAGGATGCTCCAGCAGGCGGAAGCAAGTACGCTGGAACTCAGACAGAAAAGAATCTTCAGACTGCATTTGCAGGTGAGTCACAGGCTAGAAATAAATATACTTACTTTGCATCAGTTGCAAAGAAGGAAGGCTATGAGCAGATCGCTGCACTCTTCCTTAAGACAGCTGATAATGAGAAGGAACACGCTAAGATGTGGTTCAAAGAGTTAGGTGAGCTGGGAGATACAGCTGCTAACCTTGCTGCTGCTGCAGATGGCGAGAATTATGAGTGGACAGATATGTATGATGGTTTCGCTAAGACAGCTGAGGCTGAGGGATTCCCAGAGCTTGCTGAGAAGTTCCGTCTTGTAGCTGCTATCGAGAAGCATCATGAGGAAAGATATAGAGCACTTCTCAACAATGTTGAGACAAAGGCTGTATTTGAGAAGAGCGAGGTTAAGGTTTGGGAGTGCCGCAACTGTGGTCATATAGTTGTTGGAACAAAGGCTCCAGATGTTTGCCCAGCATGTGCTCATCCACAGAGCTTCTTCGAGGTAAATGCTGAGAATTACTAAGATTTATCTAAGTTAATTGATTAATTAAGACATTAATCAGAATATCAAAAAGGAACGATTGCGAGACTCGCAGTCGTTCTTTTTTGTTACACTCTGCTTTAGATTATTGTGAATCTGTGATATAGTGTGATGTGGAAATATGTATATATAAGTTTCAAAATATACTAGATATAAAAATACAAAGAAACAGAGGAAACAATATGTTATATATCAAAAATGCTCGCGCTGTTGACGGCTCCACAGGAATGGATGAGCTGGCTGACATCGCAATAGTAAATGAATTCATAGCTGGAGTAGGAAGGGATCTTGATATAGAGGAAATCAAAGCTCGCTATGATGTGCTGGAACAGGATGTTCAGGTAATAGATGCCCAGGGACTTGTAGTGGCTCCAGGCTTGGTAGATACTCACGTTCATTTCAGAGATCCAGGTTTCACTTATAAAGAAGACATCATAACAGGTGCAGCTGCTGCGGCAAAAGGTGGTTTCACAACTGTTGTCTGTATGGCCAACACAAAGCCTGTAGTAGACAACCTGGAAACACTTCAGTACATTCAGGAAAAAGGAGAGACTACTCCAATACATGTAATACAGACAGCTACAGTCACAAAAGGTATGGCAGGAAAAGAACTGGTAGATATGGAAGCTCTTGCAGATGCAGGAGCAGCAGGCTTTACCGATGATGGACTTCCGATACTTGACGAGGCTATACTTGTAGAAGCATTAAACAAGGCAAAGGAATTAGATCTTCCAGTAAGTCTTCACGAAGAAGATCCACTGTTCATCAAACAGCCAGGTGTAAATATGGGAGCTGTATCTGAACAGCTGGGCTACGGTGGAGCAAGCTGTGCAGCCGAAGATGTAATGGTAGCTCGAGATGTAGCCCTTGCAGTAAATACAGGAGCTACACTTTGCATCCAGCATATCAGCTCACGCAACAGTGTAGAGTTTGTTCGAGCTGGTAAGCGACTGGGAGCTGATATACATGCGGAAGCAACACCACATCACTTCACACTGACAGAAGAGGCAGTCCTGAAGTATGGTACAAATGCACGTATGAATCCACCACTTCGAGAAGAAGCAGACAGACAGGCTATAATTGAAGGCCTTAAAGACGGAACTATAGATATGATCGTAACAGATCACGCACCACATTCTGCTGAAGAGAAGGCAAAGCCTCTGGCAGAAGCACCAAGTGGAATTACAGGACTTGAGACATCACTGGGGCTTGGAATCAAATCCCTTGTTGAACCAGGTCATATCTCCCTTGTAAAACTGATGGAACTGATGAGTGCGAACCCAGCAAAGCTGTATCGTCTCATTCCAGGCAGTCTTACAGTTGGAGCACCAGCAGATCTTGTAATCTTCGGTGAGAACGAAACCTGGACAGTTGGCGACTACGCATCCAAAGCAACCAATAGTCCATTCACAGGATGGGAGCTTCCGGGACGCGTCCACTACACCATCTGTCGTGGCCGCATCGCCTACGAATCAGAATAATTCCCACGGCAAGTCTTACTACGAACTTGCAGGACTCACATTCTCGACACTGCTCGCGCACAGGCGCGGTGCCCTAGCGGACGCCTGCTTGATTTCTTCGAAAACAAGCTGCGGCTCGCTAAGCTCTCACTGCGTGCAAGCACTTGTGAATCGCTAAGCGCCGAGACCGCTTATGGTCTCGAATGTGAGTCTGCAAGTTTCGTAGTTATCGACTTGCTCGCGGATATAGATACTGTATAGTTGTATATAGTGAGGTACTAAGTATGGAGAATATGGATAGACAGGAATTCGCACCTCCTGCTGAGATTATCGGTGAAGCAGTTGAGGTACCGGTATATGAGGGTACAATCGAAAAACCTAATGTTGTGGTAGTGGGTAACTCCGGCGTGGGTAAGTCCACTCTGATCAACTCTTTGTTCCAGACTTATGTGGCTGAGACCAGCATTGGTGAAGCAACCACAAAGGAACTTCGCGTCTATGAAACTGATGCACTCAGCTTCAGGATCATTGATACCATCGGCTTTGAGCCTGGCGTTCTGAATCAGAGTAAGGCCATCACGGCTCTTCGTAAATGGTCCAGGGATAGTATCAAGAATGAGGATCCGACTCATCAGATAAGTATGATCTGGTACTGTATCGATGGAACCTCTCGTAAGATGTTCAAGAAGAATATTGATATGCTGGCCCGCGCAACTTCTGTGTGGAAGAGCGTGCCGATCATAGTGGTAATCACTAAGTCCTACTCCAAGCCTGAGCGTGAGGAGAATATCAGGATGGTGTACCACGCTTTCAAGAGTCACAATAAGCTTAGTGAGAATCTAAAGGCCATCGTGCCTGTTGTAGCATCGACCTATAAGATAGATGCAGATCTGAATATAAATGTTACTCCAGATGGACTGGGCGAACTGCTGTCAGAGACTGTGAAGTACCTGCCTGAAGGTATGTCTGCAACGCTGATGGATAAGAATTACTTCTATCTGCAGCAGAAGCGTGGCATGGCCCATAGCGTTGTGGGGGCGTCTGCCCTTGCGGGACTTACAGTAGGTCTCGTTCCGATTCCATTTCCAGACGGAACTATCCTTACTCCGCTTGAGGTTGGAGAGATTAAGAGTCTTTCTAAGATTTACGGCGTTGAGTTCGACAAGAATACAGAACTGATCCAGACCATTATAAATGCGGGAACTGCAGGAATTGTGGCCAAGACTGCCCTCAATGCGATCAAGGCTATTCCCGGCCTTAATATAGCAGGGGATGTGTTAAATGGAATCGTAGCGGGAGTTATTGTGGCAGCACTGGGTGAAGGCAGTGTTTATATCTTCGAACAGATCTACACTGGACAGAAGTCTGTGGCTGACACGGAATGGGTGAAGAACTTCCTGGATTCAAAGGTTGCCACAGGGCTTACAAAGAATATCAATAGCATCGTGA
>Ga0129306_1000218_pt1 | contig 100539 bp, 74 predicted proteins | sample P827metagenome_FD_94438 | JGI IMG/M metagenome (GOLD analysis project Ga0129306, IMG submission 94438) | Capybara group fecal microbial communities from Wisconsin, USA - P827 metagenome | ecosystem: Host-associated > Mammals > Digestive system > Large intestine > Fecal | place: USA: Wisconsin...
AAGCCGGAAAGCCGGAAAGCCGGAAAGCCGGAAAGCCGGAAAGCCGGAAAGCCGGAAAGCCGGAAAGCCGGAAAGCCGGAAAGCCGGAAAGCCGGAAAGCCGGAAATTATACTCAAGTGCGGTCGGTTTTGTTAAAGTTTTTCCAGTTTCGCCAGCGCGGCAATTAACCATTTAATTCCCTGTCCCTGAAAGGCAATTTGCAATCGAGTGTTGTTCTCCGCGCCTTCCACATTGATCACCGTCCCTAAGCCGAATTTCGCGTGTTTGACTTTCTGCCCGCTTTTCCACTCATTATTATCCGATAATACCGGCGCCGCGCTTCCCACCGCACTGCGATTGTAAGCGCGGGTCACGGTACCGCGCAACCGCACCTCCTGAATGCAATCGGTCGGCAGTTCGGCAAGAAAACGTGACGGCAGATGGCGCTCTTCTTTGGCATATAAACGGCGGCTTTCGGCATAACACAGGGTCAGTTTTTGCTTCGCCCGGGTAATGCCCACATAGGCCAGCCGGCGTTCTTCCTCCAGCCGCCCCGGTTCTTCAAAAGAACGGAAACTCGGGAATACTCCTTCTTCCATGCCGACAATAAACACGCGCGCAAATTCCAGCCCTTTCGCCGAATGCAACGTCATCATCTGCACGCAGGCCTGATGCGGCGATGCCTGCTCTTCCCCGGCTTCCAGCGAGGCATGGGTTAAAAACGCGGTTAAATCGGACATCTCCGCCGCCTCATCCGGTTTGCTGAATTCTCTGGTGGCCGTTACCAATTCTTCCAGGTTTTCGATCCGCACTTCGCCCTTCTCGCCTTTTTCCTGCTTATACATGTCATATAAACCGGAATGCTTGATCACAAAATCCGTTTGCGCAAATAGCGGCATTTCATCCGTATCGCGCTGTAATGAATTGACCAGTTCAAGGAAACGCAACAGCGCGGTGGCTGCGCGGCCGGACAGCATATTTTCCTGCATCGCCACCTGCGTTGCCTGCCACAGTGTAATTTGCCGTTCGCGGGTTAAGGTGCGTAAACTGCTTAAGGTGCGTTCACCGATACCGCGCGGCGGCGTATTCACCACCCGTTCAAAGGCGGCGTCATCCTGACGGTTGGCGATCAGCCGCAAATAAGCCAGCGCGTCTTTGATTTCCTGCCGTTCGAAGAAACGCATGCCGCCGTAAATACGATAAGGAATTTTCGCCCGAATCAAGGCTTCTTCAATCACACGGGATTGGCTGTTGCTGCGGTACAGTACCGCACAATCGTCCGGCTTGCCGCCGTCTTCCAGCCATAGATTAATCTGACTCGCCACAAACAGCGCTTCGTCCAGTTCATTGAACGCGGCATACACGCCCACCGGTTCGCCTTTTTCGCCGTTCGTCCACAAATCCTTCCCCAACCGGTTATTATTATTGGCAATTAAATGATTGGCGCTGTGCAGAATATTGCCGGTGGAGCGATAATTCTGCTCAAGGCGGACGGTTTGCGCATGCCGGAAATCCTGCAAAAAGCGGTGAATATTTTCAATCTGCGCCCCGCGCCAGCCGTAAATGGACTGATCGTCGTCGCCGACAATCATCAGTTTGCCCTGCTCACCGGCCAGCAGTTTAATCCACGCATATTGAATTTTATTGGTATCCTGAAATTCATCCACCAGAATATGCTGAAAACGCTGGCGGTAACGCTGCAAAATCACCGGTTTTTTCAGCCATAATTCATAGGCGCGCAGCAAAAGCTCGGCGAAATCCACTAAACCGGCGCGCTCACAGGCGTCCTGATAAATCCGGTAAATGCGGATCCATTCCCGTTCCTGCGCATCGTTGTTGTCGTCAATCTGATCCGGACGCAGCCCCTCTTCTTTTTTATTATTGATATACCAGCAGGCCTGCTTATACGGGTACATTTTCTCGTCATAATGGTGTAATTTCATTAAACGTTTAAGCAGGCGCAGTTGATCTTCGCTGTCCAGAATCTGAAAATCCTGCGGCAAACCGGCATCGGCATGATGGGCGCGCAACAAACGGTGCGCAATGCTGTGAAAGGTGCCGACCCACATTCCGAATAAACGCTGCGACGAATAGTTCGCCAGCGTGCTTTCAATACGCTGGCGCATTTCCGCCGCGGCTTTATTGGTAAAGGTCACCGCCATAATGCTGCCTTCGGCGATATGTTCCACCGCAATCAGCCAAGCGATACGGTAAGTCAGCACACGGGTTTTACCGCTGCCGGCACCGGCCAGCACCAAATAATTGCCCAAGGGCGCGGCCACCGCTTCCCGTTGTTTATCATTTAATCCGTCGAGTAATTCAGAAATATCCATGCCATCACCACTGTTTTTTTGTACAGGCTAAATTATATTGAGTTTTTAGCCAAAGGACAATAAAAAGTGCGGTAGGAATATTCGCCGTTTTCGGCGGGCGGAAAAAACCGGCACGCGTTGCTGCCGGTTTAACCTTAAGCGTACACTTTAATATGCACGGTGATTTCTTCCCGATCGTGATAAAGGTGTTTGGCCTGAATCTGAAAACGCAATTCGGCTTTGCGCAACGCCTGCTCTATGTCGTGTAGACACTGACGCACTTCCGCATAGCGTTTTTTCATCGGTAATTTCAGATTGAAAATGGTTTCGCGACACCATCGGTTAATCAGCCATTTACAGATTAACGCGCTGATACGGCTCGGCTGCTCCACCATATCGCAAACCAGCCAGTCGATACGCTGATGTTTCGGCGGCTGGAATTTAAAACCGTCTTCGGCACAATGTTCAATCCGTCCCGTCTCATGCAGACTTGCCGCCATTTTGCCGTGATCGACGGCATATACGAACAGCCCGCGTTTTACCAGCTGATACGTCCAGCCGCCCGGACAAGCGCCGAGATCCACGCCGTACATATTGGCGTTGAAATGTCGCGCTTCTTGATTGCGCGGGATAAAAGTCAGAATGGCTTCTTCCAGCTTCAGCGTCGAACGACTCGGCGCCTGCGGCGGAAATTTCAGCCGCGCAATACCCATCGAATACGGCGAATGATTGTGGTTATAAGAATAGCCCACATAACAGCTGTCGCTGCGCAGGAAAAAAATATGCAAAGTCAGACCGCACTTTTCGCCCTCTTCAACCTGTAGCCAGCCTTGTTTTTTCAATGCGCTGCGCAGCGGCACGGTAAATTTGCGGCAAAAGGCGGACAGCGCCTTGGCGTCATTGGTATCGGCCGTTTCCACCCGAAGGTCAGCGCTTTGCGACAGCGGAATCTGTGCGGCAATGCGCTGATATTGCGCGATAATCGGCGTAATGCGATCCGCCGGCGACAGATCCGACAATAACGCCGACACCACTATCATCTGACGGGCGAAAATCAGCCGCTTAAAAGGCAGCTCGCGCGCCAGACGATCCGCCTCACCGGCCTGATAACATTCGAAAATCACATAACCGCTGTTTTGCGCAATTCGGGCAAAGCCGAATACGCCCAGTGTCGCCGCTTGATCGGTCATTTCTGCCGCGGCTTCTTTTTCAAATCCGGCGCGGCAATATAAAGCTAATTTATTCATTCGTTTCGCTCTGCTGCATGCTGTCGATAATCCAGTCGCGAAATGCCGCGATCTGCGCATCGTTGGTTTTATCCAATCGGTTGATCACATAAAAGGATTTGGGATCTTTGAAATTGGTCGGCAAGACGATTTGCAGGCTGCCGTTATTGATTTCCTGCTGCGCCAGCACCCGGTTCGCCAATACGATGCCCTGACCGTGTACCGCCGCCTGCAGCGCCATAAAGGTATGACTGAATAACGGCCCGTGTTGAATATCCAGGCCTTCCAGCTGTAAATAGCTGGCCATATTCTGCCAGTTATCGCGGGTATAAATATGAATTAAGGTATGCTTTTTCAGATCGTCCGGTGAGTTTACCGGTTGCTGCGCTAATAATTTCGGCGATGCCAACAGCAACAAATTTTCTTCCGCCAGTTTTTCCACCTGCAGATTGTCCCAGTTTCCACGGCCGTAATAAATTGCCACATCCACATCCTTGTTGAGCAATCCTTCATCCTGATCCACCCCTTTTAAGCGCACTTCAATATCCGGATGCAGGCGGTTGAATTCGCTCAAACGCGGCACCAGCCATTGAATGCCGAAAGTTTGCGGCACGCTGATGGCCAAATGTTTATCATTTTTCTGTGCCAGTAAATTGGCCGTCGCATCCGCCAGACGGTGCAGGATTTTCGTCACGTCGGTAAAATAGGCTTTGCCGAATTCGGTTAATTCCAGTGAACGGTTTTTGCGTTTAAACAGCTCAATGCCTAAAAAATCTTCTAATAGTTTTATCTGATGGCTGACCGCCGCCTGCGTAACAAACAGTTCGTCCGCCGCTTTAGTAAAGCTTAAATGGCGGGCCGAACATTCGAATGCTTTCAGTGAATTCAAGGGAGGCAAACGTTTATACATAAATCTTCCCAATAATAAAAATTTAATTTATAATAAGTTACTGATTTTCGGATTAGTTTTTCTAATACTTCAAATAAAAAAATATCCATTGTTCAATCCGGACTACCTCTCTACAATACGCGCCATACTTAATGATTGGTAATTCCTTACTGGTTAAAGAGTTTCGGACTTAAGTATGATGTTGTGTTTGCATATTGTCCGGGCAACCGGACAGAGTAACTGATAAAGTTACTCATTTCACTTCCTGTATATTTTTTAAACCTTATTTAGGTTATACGCACCGCTCTGTTGAGCGGTGTTTTTTTATCTGCGCATACTACCACAATCTCGCCGACATTTCCGCGCCAAATTAAATAAATTGATAAAATTCCCCGATTTTCCCTTGAAACGGTTTTCAACCTTCAGAGAATGGTGTAGATTAAATTCATCGCATCGTATCAATGTTTAAGGAAAGAAAATGAGTAAAAATATCGATTGGCAAAACTTAGGTTTCGGTTACATCAAAACCGATTACCGCTATCTCGCCTACTGGAAAGACGGAAAATGGTCTAAAGGCGAATTAACTCAAGATAATCAATTACATATCAGCGAAGGTTCGACCGCACTGCACTACGGCCAGCAATGCTTCGAAGGGTTGAAAGCATACCGCTGCAAGGACGACTCAATCAATCTGTTCCGACCGGATCAAAACGCACTGCGTATGCAAGCCAGCGCACGCCGTTTATTAATGCCCGAAGTGCCGGTGGAAATGTTTATCGATGCCTGTAAACAGGTGGTGAAAGCCAATGAAGAGTGGCTTGCCCCTTACGGCACCGGCGCAACCTTATATTTGCGTCCGTTTTTAATCGGTGTCGGCGACAATGTCGGCGTCAGCCCTGCGCCGGAATACATTTTCTCCATTTTCTGCTGTCCGGTGGGCGCTTATTTCAAGGGCGGTCTGAAACCGACCAATTTTATCGTTTCCGAATACGATCGCGCCGCACCGCACGGCACCGGCGCCTCAAAAGTAGGCGGCAACTATGCGGCCAGTTTGTATCCGGGTAAAAAAGCCAAAGAACGCCATTTCAGCGATTGTATTTACCTTGACCCGGCCACACACACTAAAATTGAAGAAGTGGGTTCCGCCAACTTTTTCGGCATTACGCGAGACAATAAATTCGTCACGCCGCTATCGCCGTCGATACTGCCGAGCATTACCAAATATTCCCTGCTGTATTTAGCCAAACAGCGCTTAGGTATGGAAGCGGTTGAAGGTGATGTTTACATCAATGAGCTGGATCAATTCAAAGAAGCCGGCGCCTGTGGTACCGCTGCGGTCATCTCGCCGATCGGCGGCATTCAATACGGCGACCAGTTCCATGTTTTCCATTCCGAAACGGAAGTCGGCGAAGTTACTAAAAAACTTTATGACGAACTGGTCGGTATTCAATTCGGCGATATTGAAGCCCCGGCGGGCTGGATCGTCAAAGTGGAATAATCCCTAGTTTTGAAACCTAAAGATTGGATTACGATCCAATCTTTTTTTCCGCAAAATACCCCTATCCAAGCGACATGATATGTTTTAAAATAATTGCGAATTATCTCTTGTTGACCGAATTTCTATGAAATTGAATTTCCCTACCATTCTGACATTATTTCGGGTCGTGCTGATCCCTTTCTTTATTATTGCCTTTTATCTTCCTTTCACTTGGGCGCCTCTTGCCACCACCATTATCTTCTTCATTGCGTCCGTTACCGACTGGTTCGACGGCTATCTGGCGCGGAAATGGAATCAAAGCACGCCGTTCGGTGCCTTTTTGGATCCCGTTGCCGACAAAGTGATGGTTGTTGCGGCACTTGCTTTAGTGATGGAATATCAACATTCTTTCTGGGTCACCCTGCCTGCCATTATCATGATTTCCCGCGAAATCATCATTTCCGCCTTACGGGAATGGATGGCGGAAATCGGCAGTCGCAGCAAAGTGGCGGTCTCATGGCTGGGCAAAGTCAAAACCGCCTCACAAATGCTTGCGCTGGGCGGCTTATTATGGCGTTATAACGTACTGATGGAAATCGCCGGTATTATTTTCTTATATATCGCCGCCATTCTCACCGTCTGGTCAATGCTGCAATATCTAAAAGCCGCCAAAGGCAACCTGCTGGACGGTCAGTAAACCACCTTTTCCGGTATTTTATTCGTCAATACCGATAAAAGTGCGGTCGAAATTCAAGCGGTTTTTCATATCAAGGCATGACCAATAAGACCATGTTTTCTTTTTAGACAATCGAACTTAAAATCTTCAGTTTCTATTTGACTAATGATAAGAAATCCGTACAATTCACCACGTTATTTAACGGCAATGATAATTGCTGACGATGCGGGAATAGCTCAGTTGGTAGAGCACGACCTTGCCAAGGTCGGGGTCGCGAGTTCGAGCCTCGTTTCCCGCTCCACTCGCCCGAGTGGTGAAATCGGTAGACACAAGGGATTTAAAATCCCTCGGCTTTCGGGCTGTGGCGGTTCAAGTCCGCCCTCGGGCACCATTTAAAACAATTGATAATTCAATAAGATAGTCGCGTAACGCGGCTTTTTTTATGCCCAAAATTCGACATCTTTTTAATATAAAATTGCTTTGGTGGTTAGTTCAACTACTATTTTCATTCCTGAACAATATATCGATCAAATTTGCAAATCTGACGACATTAACAATAAAAAAACCACCGATAAACCCAACTGATTACTGCCGGATTTATGGGTGGTGAAATGACAGAAATAGGTATTGATAATAATAATTACCGCTGCGTTTCAACCGCTTCTAGGGCGCGCAGGGCGTAGGTGTAGGCGGCGCCGGCGTTCAGCGAAATGGCGGTGGCCAGTGCACCGGCGATTTCGCTTTCGGTTGCGCCGGCTTTGGCTGCGGCGGCGGCATGTACGCTGATACAGCTTTCGCAGCGGGTGGTAATGGCCACGGCAAGGGCGATCAGCTCTCTGGTTTTGGCATCCAGCGCTTCTGCCGCGGCAGCCTGTTCAAGGGAGCCGTAAGCCTGAAGCATTTTCGGATGATTTTTACCCAATTCGCCGAATGCTTTTTTCACCAGTGCAGTATGCGCTTTCCAATCTTTAAACATAATTTTCTCTCCTATTGTGTAAAAAACGGTGCTATTATTATGCAAATTCAGCGGTAAATCTCGTCAAATCGTATCAATTCATCGTCAAATATTATGGATATTCTCGAACAACTTATTTCCTTAGCACAGGTTTCAGGGCAGGTAGATATTCAATGCCGCTTGCAGGGAAGCTGGTATATGCGCCACGAAGCGCAAACGGCCTGCGCGATTGCTCACATCGTCACGCAGGGAAGCGGCTATTTAAAAATCGATGGGCAAAAACAACCGCACTTACTCAAAGCGGGCGATGTGATCTTTTTCCCGCGCGCGGTAGGACATACGCTGAGCGACCGGATCGATCCGACAGGCCACAAAACCATTCCGCAAACCACACAAAACGGCGCGTTTATATTAAAACACAGCGGTGACAACTCCCCCGATTTCAGCTTATTCTGCGCCCGTTTCGACTACGAACCGCAAGCCGAATTATTCAGCAATTTACCGCAAGTAATTTTTCTGCATATTGATGCGGAAAATCTCTTAACGCCCTTAATTAAGGTGTTGCAAAATGAGGCCGAAACCCCATCGATGGGGGCAACACTGATTATTCATGCGATTTCTTCGGTATTGCTGGTCTCTCTACTACGCGCCTATATGCAGCAGGGGCATAGCATGACGCTGAGCGGAACCCTGAACGGCTGGCAGGATCGTCGTCTGCGACGGCTGATTCAGATGATTTTAACCCAGCCGGAACAAAACTGGTCCGTGGAACAAATGACACATACCGCAAATCTCTCACGAGCGCAACTGATGCGTTTGTTTAAGCAGAAAATGGCGGTCAGCCCCCACGCTTTCGTACATAAAACCCGCTTACAAAAAGCGGCGCAGCTGCTGAAACAAAGCAACGAATCCATACTGTCAATCGCGCTGTCTTGCGGGTTTCAGTCGGAAACCCATTTCGGCAAAGCGTTTAAAAAACATTACCACATCACACCGGGACATTACCGAAAACTGAAAAAATAATACCGCACTTATCACACATGCAACCCGTATGTGAAGAACCGGCTTCTCTTTGCTTATCTGTTTTTTCTTTATTTTTTAATCAGTTACAAATCAATTTACCGTATTTTTCAATATGCCGTTCTTTTCAAATTGCTCTCGGCCTGACCAAGCATACCCCGATTTCAGTAAATACCCTCGGCATAATAGTTGATATAATTAGTCGGTTATTTTTATATAGCACCTGTTGAAGTTTAACAATGATAAGGAGTTAGTTATGGGACAATATAAAAAACTCTGGTACACCTTGGTTGCCGTGTTGATCGGCGCATTCTCAATCCTCGGTTACTATGGTTTTGAAATTTATCGCGAAGCACCGCCGATTCCGGAAAAATATATCACGGAAAACGGCGAAACCGTCTTTACCAAAGCGGATATTCTGCACGGTCAAACCGCCTGGCAAACCACCGGCGGCATGCAGCTCGGCTCCGTATGGGGTCACGGCGCTTATCAGGCGCCGGACTGGACGGCGGACTGGCTGCACCGCGAGCTGGTCAACTGGCTGGATATTACGGCCAATCAGGAATTCAGCAAACCCTTTGCGGATTTAAGCGAAGATCAGCAAACGCTGCTGAAAGCGCATTTGATGAAAGAATACCGCAAGAGCAAAGTCGATGAAAACGGCAACGTCGTACTTTCCGCCAACCGTCTGCAAGCCATCAACCGAACCGCACAATACTACATTGATTTATACGGTAACGAGCCAAGCCTGCACGGCACGCGCGAACACTTCGCCATGAAAGAAAACACCTTGCCGAATTTGCAGGATCGGCAGGATTTGACGCGTTTTTTCTTTTGGACCGCCTGGACAGCGTCCGCCGAACGTCCGAATACGGATGCCACCTACACCAATAACTGGCCGCATGAACCGTTGATTAACAACGTACCGACCGCGGAAAATATCATCTGGTCGATTGCCAGCATCGTTTTTCTGATTGCCGGTATCGGGGCGATGGTGTGGATTTGGTCGTTCAAAAAACGGGAAGATGAAAAAGATCCTCTGCCGCCGAGCATTGATCCGCTCAGTAAAATTTCGCTCACTCCGTCTCAAAAAGCGTTGGCTAAATATTTATTTACCGTACTGGCGCTGTTTATCGCACAAATCACGTTCGGTGCGATTCTGGCGCACTACACGGTGGAAGGTCAGGAATTCTACGGCATCAATATTTCCGAATGGTTCCCTTACTCGTTAATCAGAACCTGGCATATTCAGGCCGCACTTTTCTGGATCGCCATGGCGTTTCTGGCGGGCGGTCTGTTTCTGGCGCCGATTATCAACGGCGGCAAAGATCCGAAATATCAGAAACTGGGCGTCGATGTGCTGTTCTGGGCGCTGGTGGTGCTGGTCGTCGGTTCCTTTACCGGCAGCTTCCTCGCCATTTCTCACCTGATGCCGCAGAAACTCAGCTTCTTGTTCGGTCATCAGGGTTATGAATACATTGACTTAGGCCGTTTCTGGCAAGCGGTCAAATTCGCCGGCATCCTGTTCTGGCTGGTATTAATGTTACGCGGTGCAATCAACGCCTTTAAGCAGCCGGGCGATAAAAACCTGTTGGCATTATTCTTCGCCTCGGTGATCGCTATCGGCTTGTTTTACGGCCCTGCCTTGTTTTACGGCGAACACACCCATTTATCGGTGATGGAATATTGGCGCTGGTGGGTGGTGCATCTGTGGGTGGAAGGCTTCTTTGAAGTATTCTCCGTGGCGGCACTGGCCTTTATTTTCGTTAATCTCGGTCTGGTTTCACGACGTACCGCGACCGTTTCCACCATCGCTTCCGCCTCGATTTTCTTAATCGGTGGCATTCCGGGCACGTTCCACCATATCTATTTTTCTGGGGCGACCACGCCGATTATTGCGGTGGGCGCGTCGTTTTCCGCGTTGGAAGTGGTGCCGCTGGTTCTGCTCGGTTACGAAGCCTGGGAACACTGGTCGCTGCAAAATAAAGCGCCGTGGATGCAACGTCTGCAATGGCCGATCTATTGCTTCGTGGCGGTGGCGTTCTGGAATATGTTAGGCGCCGGGGTGTTCGGTTTTCTTATCAACCCGCCGATTTCGCTCTACTACATTCAGGGCCTCAATACCACGCCGGTACACGCGCACGCCGCCTTATTCGGGGTGTACGGCTTCCTCGCGCTCGGTTTTTCATTTTTGATCGCACGCTATCTGCGCCCGCATGTTGAGTTTAACGATCGCTTAATGAAATTCGGCTTCTGGGGATTAAATCTGGGTTTGGTGCTGATGATCTTTACCAGCCTGCTGCCAATCGGTTTGGTGCAGGCATTCGCCAGCATGAAAGAAGGATTATGGTATGCCCGCAGCGAAGCCTTTATGCAGCAGCCGCTGTTTACAACCCTGCGCTGGGTGCGTATGATCGGCGATATGATATTCATCTGCGGCGGATTAGCCTTCTTCTGGCAAATGATGCTGCTGGTATTTAACAAAACATCACAACGCTGATTTATCCACTGCCCCGATTACGGGGCAGTTTACGTTTAAAGTGCGGTCGGATTTTAAACGGTTTTTTAACGCCGTTCTCAACCGGCTAACCGCCCACCGCCATGCCGGATGTCATATGCAACGCATAAAACAGGCTGCGGCCGATTCCCTCGGCAAATAATGTCAGCAATACGGCGGTGCTTAGCCGGACCGCCTGCGGACGTTGGAACAGCAACCAGGCGGCAACCGCTAAACACAGCAAGCGCAGTGCGGTTAAATAGGCGAAATCCGGCACTAAATCCAGCGCCTGCTGAATACTGCTTTGGGTATGAGCAAGCTGGAAAACCTGATAAACCGTTACCACCGCAATCAAACCGAGCGCAACCAAATGCAGCCACGGCAGCCCTTTCAGCACAGGATCGGACTGCGGATTTAACGCCAGCAACCCATAAGCCAGCGCCGCACCGCCTACCGCTGCTGTGAGATAAAACTGCCAGCTTGTCAGCGCCGTATGCCAAGTAGGCACGGTAGGAATCTGGTATAAATTCGCCATCATATACATAAACACCACGCCCAAAAGTGCGGTCAGAATTTGCCACGTTTTCGCCACCAGCGGCGGCAATTTATCGAATATCGCCAATAGCCAAAACAAGCCCGCCGTCGCAAAAAATGCCGCACCGCCGGCGATTTCATTACTGAGCATTGACTCGCCCACGCGGTTGAACGCGTTAAATGCACGCAGCGGCGAGCCTAAATGCAACATCGAGGCGATAAAGCCCACACCCAGCAGCGCCAATAACACAAACTGACGACGGTAAATCCGGCGGCTGTCGGCATGTCGGCTGCGCCACAGCACAACGCAAAAAATCAGCCACGCACCCACCGCACTTTGTGCCAGTACGGTGAACACAATCAGCGGTAATTCCACTAATCCATTCATATTACACCTCTCTCGGATTGGCTAAAAAGCCGCTGTTATCCCCGCTGGAACGGGCATGTTTATTTGCTTTAACCACCAAATTGGGGCGGGTCAGTTCCGCCGGCGGCAACGGGGCGATAGACGCCTGCGTGCCGTATTTTTCACGCAATTGCGCAATCGGCGCAAAATCCAGCGCGCGTAACGGACAGGCATCCACGCAAATCGGTTTTTCACCCGCCTTCACGCGCGAATAACAGCCGTCGCACTTCGTCATATGTCCTTTTTGCGCGTCATATTGCGGCGCATCATAAGGACAGGCCATATGGCAATAACGGCAACCGATACAAATAGTCTCATCGACAAGCACAAAACCGTCCGCATTTTTGTGCATTGCGCCCGTCGGGCAGACTTCGGTGCAAACCGGAGCCGCACAGTGATTGCAGGAAACGGACAGATAATAAGCAAACACATTATGCCGATAACAACCGTTGTCGTCCTGCGACCAGTTGCCGCCGGCATATTCGTAAATCCGGCGAAAATTTACCGCCGCGCCTAAATCTTTATAATCCTTACAGGCCAACTCGCAGGTCTTACACCCGGTGCAACGTTCGGAGTCAAAATAAAATCCATATTGTTCACCCATTTTTCACTCCTTACAGTTTTTCCACTTGAACAAGATTAGAATGCTGCGGATTGCCTTTTGCCAGCGGCGACGGGCGTTGCGTGGTGAGAACATTGACGCAGCCCGCATGATCCACCCGCTTGTCATCCGGTTCATACCACGCCCCTTCGCTGAGCGCCACCACGCCCGGTATGATGCGCGGTGTGACCTTGGCATGAATGCGTACCTCGCCGCGATCATTGTAAATACGAATCCTATCGCCGTTTTTAATGCCGCGCGGTTCGGCATCGGCCGGATTCATCCACATTTCCTGCGGATTTGCCGCTTTTAATACCTCCACGTTGCCATAGGTAGAATGGGTACGCGCTTTATAGTGGAAACCGGTCATTTGCAGCGGATATTTCTGCATTAACGGATCGCCGAAATGCTCGAAACTGTCCGCATGTACCGGCAGCGGATGGATCACTTCATCATCTTTCAACTGCCAGCTGCGGGCAATTTCCGCCAAACGGGAGGAATAAATCTCGATTTTGCCGGACGGCGTTTGCAGCGGATTATTGAGCGGATCATCACGGAACGCTTGGTAAGCGATATAAAAACCGTTCGGATCAACTTTTTTGAAAATGCCCTGCTGTCTGAACTGGTCGAAATCCGGCAATTCCGGCAACTGCGCGCGGGATTGCGCATACAGATGACGCAGCCATTGTTCCTGCGTGCGCCCTTCGGTAAACTGTTGTTTCACGCCCAGTTTTTCCGCCAGATCGGTTAACATATGGTAAATACTGCGGCATTCAAAAGACGGCGTAACTGCTTGATCGGCAAAAATCACATAATTCATATTCGCTACAAATGCGTCCAGACAGAAATCCATTTGTTCGGCGGTCATACAATCCGGCAACAGAATATCGCTGTATTTCGCCGTCGACGTCATGTGATTATCAATCGTCACGATCATCTCGCACTGACTTTCATCCTGCAGAATATCATGGGTGCGGTTGATCTCGGCGTGTTGATTAATCAGACAGTTACTGGCGTAATTCCAGATGAATTTAATCGGTGCGGAGAGTTTTTCCACCCCGCGAATCCCGTCGCTCAAGGCGGTCATTTCCGTGCCGCGCACAATGGCGTCCGTCCACAAAAACATCGGAATGCTGGCCCGTACCGGATTTTCCAGCGTCGGCATCCGCACAAAAGGCACGGCATAAGCGCTTTCCCGTGCGCCGGTATTTCCGCCGCTGATCCCCACATTGCCGGTTAAAATCGGCAGCATCGCAATCGCGCGGGAAATCAGCTCGCCGTTACTGCGCCGCTGCGGCCCCCAGCCCTGAGCAATGTAAGCCGGCTTAGTGCTGCCGATTTCGCGCGCCAGCTTAATAATGCGCTCTGCCGGAATACCGGTAATTTTCGCCGCCCATGCCGGCGTTTTAGCGATACCGTCATCCCCTTGGCCTAAAATATAGGCTTTATAATGCCCGTTTTTCGGCGCCGTCGGCGGCAGCGTTTTTTCGTCATAACCGATGCAGTAGTTATCCAAAAACGCCTGATCCACCAAATTTTCGCGAATCATCACATAGGCCAGCGCCGACACCAGCGCCGCATCCGTTCCCGGGCGAATCGGAATCCACTCGTCTTCTTTGCCCACGCCGGTATCCGTATAACGCGGGTCAATCAGAATCATGCGGGCGTTGGATTTCGCTTTGGCCCGTTCAATACAATAGGTCAGCCCGCCGCCGCTCATCCGCGTTTCGGCCGGATTATTACCGAATAGCACAATCAGTTTGGTATTTTCAATATCCGCCATGCCGTTGCCGCGCGCCCAGCCGCCGCCGTAAGTGTAATCCAGCCCCACCGCAATTTGCGCCGTGCTGTAATCGCCGTAATGATTAAGATAACCGCCAATACAGTTCATTAACCGCGCCACCAGCGTCGAACCCGGCGGCCAGGATTTCGTCACCGTGCCGCCCAATGTGCCGGTGCCGTAATTTAAATAAATACTTTCGTTGCCGTATTTGGCGATATTTTGCCGTAAAGATTGCGCGATTTCCGTCAGCGCCTCATCCCAGCTGATGCGTTTAAATTTTCCCTCTCCCCGCTTGCCGACCCGTTTCATCGGGTATTTCAGACGATCCGGATTATACACCCGGCGGCGCATGGAACGCCCGCGCAGACAGGCGCGCACCTGATGATCCACATTATAGGTTTCGCTGCCCGTATTATCGGTTTCCACATATAAAATCCGGTTGTCTTTCACATGCATGCGCAGCGGACAACGGCTGCCGCAGTTTACCGTACAGGCCGACCACACCACTTTTTCCGCGCCGTTTTGCAGCGCACTTTTTGCCGTATTGCGTCCCGCCGTCGGTTCGGCCGCCAGCACATTAAACGGCAACGCAATCTCCGCTGCGATCACCGCCGCCCCGAAAGAAGAGCCTTTCTTCAAAAATGCTCTTCGGCTGATCTGCGGATTTAACTCCGATTTATCCATTCACTTTCCCCCGTTTTAATATTGCTTAGTCGCAAAAAATCAGACCCGGATTTAACCATAATTCGGTAAATGAATGATGTGATCCTGATCATAAAAAATCCGACGCGTCTGATTAACCGCAAGAAATTTGATAACAATCAAACAGTTAAATAAGAATTATTCTTGATAAATAAAACGATGGAAAAATAAACCGCACTTTCCATAAGCCCAAAAGTGCGGTCTGAAATCCGACGGTTTTCGGCGGCTAAAGTGCGGTGAAAAATCGCGGCGTTTTGTGAAACCCAATAAAATGCCTGACGGCTTTCGTCCGTTCGTTTTTGTGATCTTTTCCACACTCTGCCAAAAATTTCCCGATTTCTTCGATTAACCGTTTGCAAAGGGAAACCATTTACATTATTGTTACATTCCTATTATAACTGTGTAATATTAATAACAACAAAAGAGGTAACTCCCATGATTATTTCATCAGCCAACGACTATCGTGAAGCCGCGCGCCGTCGCGTGCCGCCTTTTATGTTTCACTATGCTGATGGCGGTTCCTATGCGGAACAAACCTTAAAACGCAATGTGACCGATCTGGAAAATATTGCGCTCAGACAGCGCGTACTGAAGGATATGTCTCATCTGGACACCGAAATCGACCTGTTCGGCGAGAAATTGTCTATGCCGGCCATTCTTGCTCCGGTAGGCGCACTCGGTATGTATGCGCGCCGCGGCGAAGTGCAGGCGGCCAAAGGCGCTGCCAACAGGAACATTCCGTTTACCCTCTCCACAGTTTCCATCTGCCCGATTGAAGAAGTAGCGCCGGCCATTAACCGTCCGATGTGGTTCCAGCTGTATGTATTAAAAGATCGCGGCTTTATGCGCAACGCGCTTGAGCGCGCCAAAGCCGCCGGCTGCTCCACGCTAGTATTTACCGTCGATATGCCGACTCCCGGCGCCCGCTATCGTGATATGCACTCCGGCATGAGCGGCCCGTATAAAGAAATCCGCCGCGTCATTCAGGGCGCAACCCATCCGTTCTGGGCCTGGGATGTGGGCATTAAAGGCAAACCGCACACCTTAGGCAACGTGTCGCATTATATGGGGAAACAAATCGGTCTGGATGATTATATCGGCTGGCTGACGGAAAACTTCGACCCGTCTATTTCGTGGAAAGATTTGGAATGGATCCGCGAATTCTGGGACGGCCCGATGGTCATCAAAGGCATTTTAGACCCGAAAGACGCCAAAGACGCGGTACTTTTCGGTGCGGACGGTATCGTGGTGTCAAACCACGGCGGACGTCAGCTTGACGGCGTATTATCCAGCGCTCGCGCGTTGCCGCCGATCGCAGAGGCGGTGAAAGGACAAATCAAAATCCTAGCCGATTCCGGTATCCGCAACGGTCTGGACATCGTCAGAATGATCGCACTCGGTGCCGATGCCTGCATGCTCGGACGTTCTTACGTCTATGCTCTTGGCGCCGCCGGTCAGGCCGGTGTGGAAAATATGCTGGATATTTTCCAGAAAGAAATGCGCGTCGCCATGACGCTGACCAGCAATCAGAAAATCAGCGATATTACCCCGGAAGCGCTGGTCGATTTAAGCAAGCTGTAATCCTGAGAGCTTAACCTGCAACGGCGTATGAAAAAACATACGCCGTTTTTTTGTGTAAAAAACCGGTCTAATTTTGCCCGCACTTTCCTGCCTGCCGATATTGTTGTATTAATTTTAAACAAATTAATGTTTTTTTACTTTAGTGTTAAAAAATAATGTGATTATTGTCATATTTTTTAACAAAGATTCTACATAAAATGTAAAAACTCAATAGAATGATACTCCGTTTTATATGATTACATTCATTGATACCGTATGGAGTAGCTTTATGGCGCTTTTTTTAAGTCTCTTTCCGATTATTCTGTTGATTTATTTAATGGTAAAACGCAATGCGTTGCCTTCTTATGTGGCGCTGCCTTGGATCGCCGCCGTGGTGTTTCTCATTCAGCTGATATTCTTCGGCACCGATATTACCATCGTGAGTGCGAATATCGCCTCGGCGCTTATTGCGGTGCAAACACCGATCACCGTGATTTTCGGCGCGATTTTGTTTAACCGTTTTTCGGAAATTTCCGGCGCGACGGATATTTTACGCAAATGGCTGGGCAATATTAACCCGAACCCCGTCGCTCAGATAATGATCATCGGCTGGGCGTTCGCCTTTATGATTGAAGGCGCCAGCGGTTTCGGTACGCCTGCCGCGATTGCCGCGCCGATTCTGGTCGGTTTGGGCTTTCCCGCGTTAAAAGTGGCGATGCTGGCCTTGGTGATGAATTCGGTGCCGGTTTCCTTCGGCGCGGTGGGTACACCGACCTGGTTCGGTTTCGGCCCGTTAAACCTGAGCGAAGCGCAGATTCTTGAAATCGGCTCCATGTCGGCTTTAATCCACAGTATCGCCGCACTGGTTATTCCGCTGATGGCGCTGCGTTTTATCGTCAGCGGTAAAGCAATCCGGCAAAACATTCTGTTCATTTATCTGTCGGTATTTTCCTGCGTGATCCCTTATTTCCTGCTGGCGCAGGTCAATTATGAATTCCCGGCGCTGGTGGGCGGGGCAATCGGCTTACTGATTTCGATTTTTCTGGCCAATCGCGGTGTCGGTCTGGCGAAAAGCGAAAATAATCTGGATAACAACGCGGTCAGTGCCGGGCAAGTGGCCAAAGCGCTGTTCCCGACCGGGTTATTAATCGCTATCCTTATCGTAACCCGTTTACAGCAGCTGTCGTTTAAAGCAATGATGAACGACGCAACCTCTTGGTTCAGCGTGCAGTTGGGATCGCTGGGTACCTTCGACATCAGCCGCGGCCTAATTTTCAGTCTGAAAGATATTTTCGCCACCTCAATCAACGCCAGTTATAAACTGCTGTATGTGCCGGCGCTGATTCCGTTTGTGATTACCGTATTGATCGCCATTCCGGTCTTCGCCGTAAGCGGAGCCAAAAGCAAAGATATTTTTGTCGGCAGTTTCAAACAAACCCGCAATCCGTTCTTTGCGCTGGTCGGCGCCTTAATCATGGTGAATCTGATGCTGGTCGGCGGTGATAATTCCATGGTGAAAATCATCGGCAAAAGTTTTGCCGAAGCAACCGGCGAACATTGGACGGTATTCGCCTCTTATTTAGGCGCGGTAGGGGCGTTTTTCTCCGGCTCGAACACGGTGTCCAACCTGACTTTCGGCAGCGTACAGCTCTCCACCGCCGAACTCACCGGCTTATCCGCCACGCTGGTACTGGCGTTGCAATCCGTCGGCGGTGCGATGGGGAATATGGTGTGTATTAATAATATCGTGGCGGTCAGTTCCGTGCTGAATATGAACAATACGGAAGGCGCAATCATCAAACGCACCGTCGTGCCGATGGTGGTGTACGGCATTATTGCGGCGATCAGCGCAATCATGATTATTCCGCTTTTCTATTCGTTATAAACTCAATGGCGGGCGGATACTCTCCGCCCTGTCATCCTTACGCCCGTGCGGCAGTATCAGCTAACCGATTTACCTAAAAACGGTTGATTATTACACCGCACTTTTACCCCCTTTTACCTTGGCGTTAACGCCTCCTCTGTGCCGCATCGTCCGATTGCCGGCGGCTTCGATGTGATAGTTAAAACAAAAAACGCCCCCATTACGATTATCCCCGATAAAATCGTCGTTCGCGCAAGCCATTCTGTACATATTTCAATCTTAATGTGACTTTTATCACAGAATAAAAGCATTACTCACATTTCAGTACTTGAATTTTTTTATTTCTCTGACTATGCTTTTGATCTTTTTTGAGAATAGATCTCATTTTCATTATCACAAAAGGAAATAACATGACTTACACCAATCACCGCAGACTGATACTGGGAACGCTGCTACTTGCCGTCAATACGGGGGGGGGGGCACAACAACCGGACAATCAGCTGGACGTTATTGAAGTAAAAGGCCAAAGCGAGCAGCAGGATGAACAGCGCAAAGACGAGGTTTATTTACGCAATATCACCAATATGTACGCAGATAAAGAAACCGTCGAACGCTATAAAGGCGCGGCGCCGGCGGATCTGTTTCAGGGCTTTAACGGGGTTTACAGCGGCGATGCGCGCAACAGCGGCGCGGTGGATCCGAACATCCGCGGCATTCAGGGCGAAGGGCGGATCCCGGTCACCATTGACGGCACGGAACAGGCGCTGACCACTTGGCGCGGCTATAACGGCGCCAATAACCGCAACTATCTCGATCCGAATTTAATTGCCGGCATTACGGTGGAAAAAGGGCCGGATATCGCTTCCGGCAACGCCTCCGGCATCGGCGGTGCGGTGAAAATGCGCACCATTGATGTGAACGATATCCTCAAACCGGGACAACGGGTCGGTGCGGAATTAAAACTGGAAGCCGGTAATAATTCGGTGAAAGAACGGGTACCCGATTTTGATAACGGCAGAGATTGCCGTGAAACCGGACAATGTATTCTGGGATTTTTCTCGCCCCATGCGCTGATCAAACCGAAAACCAAAGGTACATGGGGTCATGATAATGCCATGCGTCTGGCGGTGGGCGTCAGAGAGGATAAATTCGATTTACTGGCGGCCTATAGTTACCGCAGCAAAGGCAATTATCTGGCGGGAAAAGGCGGTGCGCATAACTATGAAGGCGATATCGACATCAAAGGTTCGGACATTTCCATTAAACAGATGGAGCCGAATCTGCCCTTCGCCGCCAGCATCTACCGCCCGCATACGGAAGTGCCGAACACTTCCAGTCTGATGGAATCTTATTTATTAAAAACCACCCTGCGCCCGACCAGCGCTCAACAGATTAAGTTGGGTTATCGCCACACCAAAACCACCTACGGCGAAATTATGCCGTCCCGTCTGGATTTTCACAGTTTTCACGGTTTTGTGCCGCAATGGCCGCTTTCCACCGTGAAGCAAGCGGCTTTTAATGCCGATTACGCCTATAATCCGGAAAACAACGACTGGATCGATTTAAAACTCGGCTTATGGTACACCCGCACCGACAGCCTGACCAATACCTCCGGCGGGAACCCGCGCGAAATTAATGATCCGAAAGCGATATTAAAAGATCCGGCTTCTTATCAGTGGTTTGCGATGACCAGCCCTTGTGTCAGAGAACGGCAGGACTGGACAAGCGCGAACTCCGGTCGGGATGCGCTGATTGTCGATTATGACTGTCTGCACCGCAACGGTGATCCGATTGTACGGCAGAACCCGAATACCGGTAAATATACGCTGGTCAACAGCGCCCAAATGCAGGCGCACAATACCCGCCGCGGTGTCAATTTAAGCAATGTGATGAAACTGCACGATAAACTGGATCTCACCATTTCCGCAGCGTTGCAACGCGAGCATTTAACCAGCTTTAATCCGGGCAAATCAAACCGTAATGACGGATTTACCACCTACGAAGCCCCACCGCGTCTCGGCCGGCGGCAGGAATGGGACATTGCGCTGAATTTCCATTATCGGCCGACCGACTGGCTGGCATTCACTGCTGGCGGACGTTACAACGAATACTGGTCTTATGATGATTATCTGGAGGAACTCCTGAATTCCGGTGCGCTCTATGCGCCGTACTATAGCGAAGGAACGGAATATCCCGATAGAGTTAATGTCGGGCGCTATGTTGACTATCAAGAAGTGATGACGCAACAGGATTGGGACAAACACCAACAACTGTGGGACGAATTACACAGAATTAATGAACTGCATTCCGCAGGAAAACTCTCGCTGCGTGAACTGAATGCAAAACAAAATGAAATCTATAAACAAATCGACAATATAAAAGGCGATGCAAAAAAAATTGAGGACGGCTATCGTTACTATAGCTCCGTTCAGTATTATCATTCCGACGGTCGTTTACACAAAGAGGACAATCCGTTCTATAACGGTACATTAAAAAATAAACTGGTTAAAAATCCGGTAACCGGTAAAACGGAATACAAATATCAGGGGCAATACCTTTCTTCGGAATATTCCGAAGAACTAAAGCAAGAAGACAAACTAAAATCGGTAGAAAAAAGACGGGGTCACGCCTTTTCCCCGGCATTTTCCGCCACCGCGTTTTTAACCGACCATTCCCGCGTTTATTTCCGTTATGTGCAATATGCACGCATGCCGAGTATTTTTGAAACCACTATCGGCTTCTCCGCCAGTTCGGATACCGTAGCACGCTTCAAAGATGCCAAACTGAAACCGGAAAAAGCCCGCAATATCGAACTGGGCTACGCATACGATTTCGGCCATTGGTTCGCCACGCCCACCAAAGCGGATATTAAACTCAGCTACTACCATAATGTCACTAAAGATGTGATTGATCGCGATACCGCGTTCCGTTTCATACAGCTGGATAAACGCAAGCTGGAAGGTATTGAATTGCAGGCTCGTTATGACAACGGTGACTACTTTGCCGATCTGGGGTTTGAATACCATTTAAAAAATAAAGTCTGTGATGCCGATACCGCGGTAGAACTCGACGGAATATATCTGCGCGTACCGGAATGTATGACCGGCGGTTTTCCGATGGGCTATCTGCGTACCCAGTTGCAACCGAAATATTCGATCAGCGCCAATATCGGCGGCCGTTTCTTTGAACGCAAACTGGAAATCGGCAGCCGCTGGCTGTACCACAGCAAGGCGGTAAATAAAGATGAACAGCGGATCTATGAACAGGGAATCGATAAAAACAATGCGTTCTGGAACTGGAACCGCCCGATGTCATGGCAGCCGGTGCTGGTGGTGGACGCCTATATCCGCTATGCCTTTTCGCCGGATTTAAGTATTGAACTGACCGGTACCAATTTAACCGATCGCTATTATCTGGATCCGATGACCCGTTCTATGATCCCGGCACCGGGCAGAACCTTTAAATTAGGTCTGACGGCAAAATTTTAAGCTATGGAACGGTATCGTTCCGTTGCTTAAAAAAGACGGCAAAACACATGGTTGGACGCCCGTTTTGCCGTTTTGGAACGCATACTTCAGGTATGCCTTATTACAATGAGGAAAGTCCTCACAAAAATCAGGAGATTTTATATGAAAAAATCCATTTTAGCCACCGCACTTTGCCTGTCCTGCACCGTCGCGCTCAGCGCCAACGCCGCAATTACCTCAGGCACCTCCAACAACAAAGCGGCGCTCAGCGTAAAAAATGCCTCAGCTAAACACAACGGTTGGTTCCATTCCGATCCCGGCGGATTACCGGGTATCGAAGTACAAGGCGTCACCTCTAAAGTCACCAGCTTTAAATCGCTGACCGGTGTCGCCAACAATGCTATGGTGCCGAAATCCTTGGGCGGTCAGGATAAAAACGGTGTTGTGGTGTTAAACATGAACAACATGCCAAGCTGGGTGCCGGGCTTTCATGGCAAGTTAGGCAACTTTGCGTTTAAAAAAGTCGGCACGCAGGAATTGTACTACGGCGAATGGCTGGGCAACGGCGCCAATGCCAAGCAGGATCGGGTTGTGTATTATGCCGGCAATAATAAAACCGACAACATGCCGACCGGCGGAAAAGCCGTATATAGCGTACAGGGCATTAATAATCACGGCAAACTGGATGCGGAAATGCTGAAAGGCGAGCTGACCGCCGACTTCGGCAAAAAACAAGTTAACGGTTCAATGAGTAAAACCGGCCTAACGGTGAATATCAATAACGCCCAAATTAATCCGGCTGATGCAAGTTTCTCCGGTGATAAAGCCGCCAGTGCAAATGGTGTGGTCGGTAGTGTCAAGGGTAATTTCTTCGGCAATAATGCCGCGGCGTTAGCCGGCTATGCGAAATTCGCAGGCCATAATCAATATGACACCGCATTCGGCGGAAGTAAAAAATAATCATCGTACGGGGGAATCATTCCCCCTTTTTTCCTTTAAGTTACCGATAAAAGCAGGGTTATGTATCGCTTAACATTCAATCACTTCAAAACATGCAACGCCGCGTTCCGTTTGTTGCTGCTCTTGCTCCCGGCTTATACGGCGCAGTATGCCGCCGCGCAAGTGCAAAACAACCACGACGCCCTTCAGCTCTGGCAGCAGCATAAGCAAGCCAGCCGGCAGCAACAACGAGAAAGCCGGGTTGATCAGCCGATCGCCGAAGCCGCACACGAAATGATCTTTGACGGCCAATCGATCACGATTGACAATACCGCCGAGGCAGTCGGACAGGCGCTGTTTATCGCCCTCAATCAGCAATTATGGGATTATGCGCAAACATTTCTGCGCCATTATAAAACCTTCGACGACCATAATCTCGAACTGGTGTTATTTGCCGAGGCGGCGCTGGCACGTCAGCACGGCGATCTGAATCGCGCCGAACAGCGCTATCGCGAGCTGCTGCGGGCGGATCCGACCTTTATCCGCGCTCAGCTCGATCTGGCGCGCGTGCTGTTCGAAAATAAAAAAACGCGGGAATCCACCGCACTTTTTGAGAATCTGGCAAGGCTGGATCTGCCGGCTGAAGTCCGTGACAGCGTCGACGGCTATCGTCAGGCATTAAGCCTGCGGGAAAAATGGCAGCTGTCTTTCGCTCTGGGCTATCAGTACGCCACCAATATCAACCAGTCTTCCCGACGCAGCCTGTGCGCGCTGTATCTGGGCGAGATCTGTTCCGCCCGATTCACTTCGCCCGACGCCATAAATGCGCAGGGCTGGCGCTATGATCTCAGTGTACGGAAGCAAACCGCTTTATCCGGTCATCACGGGATAATATTTTATCTCAACAGCTACGGTTATTTTTATCCCCATGCCAAGGATTATGCCGAAGATAACAGCAAAGTTTATGTCGGTTATCAGTACCAAAATCAGCACACCGAACTGACCCTTGCGCCGTTGTTCGAATATAACCGGCTGGGCAACCGCACTTATTCGCGGGCATGGGGCGTACAGCTTGCCTTAAGCCGGCAAATGGCCGCCCGCCATTGGCTGAATTTGCAGTTCGAACAGAAAAAACTGCGCTTTTCCCCGCACTATAATGCGCTGCGTCATGCGGATCAGAGCGCGCTGTATGCCACTTGGTATTATGCCGCCGGCGCACAAACCACTTTATTCGGCGGGCTGGACTGGCAATATCGGCACACCCGATATCACGACGACAACTTTCATATGTACGGCGTTCGTTTAGGCCTTAACCGGCAATTTGATTTCGGGCTGGACGCCACCCTGCTGGCGTTATTGCGCCGTTATGATTATCAAGGTTTCAACGCGGCACTCAACCGAACCCGACACGATAAACAGCAGGTTTATCTGGCGATCCTTAAAATGCCGTCGTGGCAATTTTACGGCGCAACGCCGAGCCTGTTGCTGAAACGCACCGACAACCGCAGTAACGTGGATTGGCTGTATGCTTATAAACAGAATGAAATTCAACTGAATATCGAATGGCAATTTTAACCGCACTTGATACAGCACAGAAGCGAAGTATCAAGCGCGGCGGGCATTATCGATAATAAAACAGGGATTGAAACTAACTTTTCAGCGCCTCGGCAATTTTTTCCGCCAACGCCGGCGAAATACCCGGCACCGAGGCGATTTCATCCGCCGTTGCGTTTTTCACCCCCTGCATGCCGCCCAAATATTTGAGCAGCGCCTGACGGCGTTTCGCGCCGACGCCGGCGATATCTTCCAGATTGCTGTGAGTAAAGGCTTTCTGCCGTTTTTTGCGGTGGCCGCCGATCGCATGATGATGGCTCTCATCGCGGATATGCTGAATCAGATGCAACGCCAGACTGTCCGGCGGCAAATGCAGTTCCCTGCCCTGTCGGCTGATAATCAGGGTTTCCAGACCCGCTTTGCGATCAACCCCTTTAGCCACCCCGATTAACAGCGGCCGGGTTTTATCCCATTCCACATTCAGCCCGGCAAACACCTGTAGCGCACGGTTAAGTTGCCCTTTACCGCCGTCGATAAAAATCACATCCGGAATTTTCTCCGCCTCCAGCGGTCGGTCATAGCGTTTCAATAACGCCTGTTCCATCGCCGCATAATCGTCGCCGCCGGTAATGCCGCTGATATTAAAACGGCGGTAATCGGATTTCAGCGGGCCGTCCTGATTAAACACCACACAGGAGGCAATCGTCTGCGCGCCCATAGTATGGCTGATATCAAAACATTCCATCCGCTGAATCGGTGCGATGCCCAACACCGCCTGCAACGCCGCATAACGTTCCGCAATCAGCGAAGATTGTTTCAGCCGGGTCGCCAGCGCCGCTTTGGCGTTCATCTGCGCCAGATGCAGATATTTACTCTTATCGCCTTTGGCACTGTCCTGAATCGCAACCTTGCGTCCCGCCAGATCGCTTAACAGGGTTTCCAGTTCCGTTTTGTGCGCCAGTTTATGATCGACGATAATACTGTTCGGAATGCTGCGCCCCTGATGTCCCTGCAAATAAAACTGCCCGACAAAGGTTTCGGTTAACTCGGACAAATCCGTATTCGCCGGCACCTTCGGAAAATAACTGCGGTTGCCCAACACTTTTCCCAGCCGGATAAACATCACCTGCACACAGGCAATACCCAGCCGATAGGCGATAGAAACGATATCGATATCATCCAGCCGTTCGTTGGAAACGAATTGTTTTTCCATTACCGCCCGCACCGCCTGAATCTGATCGCGAAAACGCGCCGCCTGTTCAAAATTAAGCTGCGCGCTCGCCTGTTCCATTTTAGCAATCAAATGATCCAGCACCTGCTGATCCTTGCCTTGCAAAAACAAACGGGCAAAATTCACCTGCTGGGCATAGTCTTCATCGCTGACATAACCGGCAACGCAGGGCGCGCTGCAACGGCCGATCTGATATTGCAGACAAGGGCGCGAACGGTTGCGGTAAACGGCATTTTCACATTGCCGCACCGGAAACAGTTTTTGCAGCAGCGATAAGGTCTCACGCACCGCGCCCGCATCGGGGTAGGGGCCGAAATATTCGCCCTGAATTTTTTTCGCTCCGCGGTAAGCGGTAATTCTCGGATGGCGTTCTTTGGTCAGTAAAATATAAGGGTAAGATTTATCATCCCGCAGCAGCACATTGTAGCGCGGCTGAAACTGTTTGATGTAATTATGCTCAAGCAGCAGCGCCTCGGTTTCCGAAGAAGTAATGGTGGTGTCAATACGGCGAATCGCCGCCACCAGCGCTTCCGTTTTACGGCTGGCTAAATGGCGACGAAAATAGCTGGCAAGGCGCTTTTTCAGATCCTTGGCTTTCCCCACATAAATCACCTGATCGTTGCTGTCATACATCCGGTAAACGCCGGGATCATGAGTCACATTGGCAAGAAAGGTTTTGGCATCAAACATCGTGATTAAATTCGCTAAAAATGGCCTAAAATCGACCGCACTTTTGCCAGATCCTCGGCGGTATCCACGCCGACCGCCGGCGCTTCGAGCGCCTGTGCGAGATGAATTTTTTCCCCGTACCACAACACCCGCAGCTGCTCCAGACTTTCGATTTGCTCAAGCGCACTGGGCTGCCAGCGCACATATTGGCGGATAAACCCGGCGCGATAGGCATAAATACCGATATGGCGCAGATAATGGTTCGCCAGCTTAAGCTGTTCGATCGGAAATTCGCCCCGCTGCCATAACGCGAACTGATCGCGATCCCAAGGGATCACGGCGCGGGAGAAATACAAAACATATCCGTCTTTATCGGTCAGCACCTTGACTACATTCGGATTGAACAAGTCTTCCGCTTGTTCGATCTTCACCGCCAGCGTCGCCATATTCACCCGATAGGTCGCCAGATTTTCCGCCACCTGACGCACAATGACCGGCGGAATCAGAGGTTCATCGCCCTGAATATTGACGATAATCTCATCATCGGCAATGGCCAATTGCTGCACCACTTCCGCCAGCCGTTCGGTGCCGGAGTGATGTTTATCCGAGGTCATACAGACTTCACCGCCGAACGCCCGCACCGCTTGTGCCACCTGAGCATTATCCGTCGCCACTATCACGCGTTCGGCGCCGGATTGACCGGCTTTTTCCCAAACGTGCCGGATCATCGGTTTACCGGCAATATCCGCCAGCGGTTTGCCCGGCAAACGGCTGGAGGCAAAACGGGCGGGAATAATCACGGTAAATTTAGTCATGTGCGCCGTCCTGTTGTAAATCTTGGCTTAATGGCTGCGCCTGTTCCGCCAGCAGCACCGGAATGCCGTGCTCAATCGGGTAGGCAACCTGATCGAAACGGCAAATCAGCCGTTCCTGTTGTTTGTCATAGTTCAGTCTGCCCTGACACATGGGGCAGGCGATAATCTCCAATAATCTAGCGTTCACCTTTCACCTCCGTAACGATTCTGTCGATAAAACGCGCCGCCGCGGCATCCAAAATCTCCGCCTCCACCGGCACATACCACCAGTTTTGCTGTGCAAAGGCACGGCATTTCACCGCATCTTTTTCGGTCATAAAGAGCGGTCGTTTTTTATCGAATTTTGCCAATAACGCCGCATCAAACGGCTGATGATCCTGAAATGCGTGGGATTGCGCCACATCAAGCCCCAACTCACGCAGCATTGCAAAAAAACGCGCCGGATTGCCGATTCCCGCCACGGCAGTCAAGGGCGTTGCGGTAAATTCGCGCAACGGACGGGATTGACCGCTCAATAAATTCACCGCATAGGTCGGCACCAGCCGCATCACGCTCTGGGCGTACGGATGTTCGCCGCCGTTGGCGATAATCAAATCAACGGATTTCAGACGCCCCGCCAGCTCGCGCAGCGGCCCTGCCGGCAGCAGGAAACCGTTACCCAGACCGCGTTGCGCATCAATCACCACAATCTCAAAATCCCGTTGCAATTTGTAATGCTGCAAACCGTCGTCACTGACAATCAGATCGCAGGGCGAATGGCGCAATAACCGCTCCACCGCCTGCCGGCGATTCGGCGCGATACACACCGGCGCACCGGTTCGCTGCGCAATCAGCAACGGTTCATCACCGGCTTGCAGCGGATCATCACCGGCCGTGACTAAACGCGGATATACCGCCGAGCGACTGCCGTAGCCGCGCGAAATCACCCCCACTTTCAGCCCCTGCCGGTGCAATTGCTGTACCAGCCAGATAACCACCGGCGTTTTACCGTTACCGCCGACGGACAGATTACCCACCACGACCACCGGCAGCGGCGGACGATAAGAAGTCAGCAGGCCGCGCTGCAACAAAATGCGGCGCAGCTGAGAAATGCCCCAGAACAACGCAGACAGCGGCGCCAACAACCATTTCAGCAGGGTTGCCCATAAACCGGAAGCATACCAGAAATTCATCTCCGCCTCGTTGCCCGTTAATGATTGAACTGCATATTGTGCAGTTGTTTATACACGCCGTCTAACGCCAGTAATTCGGCGTGGCTGCCGCGTTCTTTGATTTCACCGTGTTCGACCACCAGAATTTCATCCGCTTTTTCAATGGTGGATAAGCGGTGTGCGATCACCAGCACCGTGCGATCTTTTTGCAACTCCTCCAGCGCCGCCTGAATCGCACGTTCCGATTCCGTATCCAGCGCCGAGGTGGCTTCATCCAGAATCAGCACCGGCGAATCGCGCAATAACGCGCGGGCAATGGCCAAACGCTGACGCTGCCCGCCGGATAAACTGGCGCCGTTTTCCCCGATCACCGTATCCAGCCCGTGTTCCAGATTCTCAATAAATTCCATGGCGTGCGCCGCCGTTGCCGCCCTGACGATTTCATCGCGGCTGTATTTGTCCGTCGCGGCATATGCGATGTTATTGGCGATAGTATCGTTAAACAAATGCACCTGTTGCGACACCACGGCACAATTTTCACGCAGATTACGCAGAGTATAATCCTGAATATTCACCCCATCTAACGTAATCTCCCCTTGTTCGATATCATAAAAACGGGTGACCAGATTGGCGATAGTGGATTTACCGGAACCGGAACGGCCGACCAGCGCAACGGTTTTACCGTGCGGAATCTCAAACGAAATATCGTTTAACGCGCGGCTTTCCCGTCCGTCATAGCTGAACGTTACATGGTTAAAACGAATATCGCCTTTCGCTTTTTCAACCTGATAGCAGCCCGTGTCTTTCTCGGTTTCCATATCCAGAATGGCAAACAGTGTCTGGCAGGCCGCCATCCCGCGCTGGAACTGAGCGTTCACGTTAGTCAGCGATTTCAACGGGCGCATCATCGCCATCATGGAAGAAAACACCACGGTAAAGGATCCGGCGGTCAGATTCTGGCTCATGATCTCCGGCAGCGTCGCCAGATACAGCACAGCAGAAAGCGCAAACGAGGCGATAATCTGCACGATAGGATCGGAAATGGCGTCCGCCATCATCACTTTCATGCCTTTGCGGCGCATATCGTTGCTGACATGATTAAAGCGTTCTTCCTCCAGATTCTGCCCGCCGAAAGACAATACCACTTTATGCCCTTTCAACATTTGTTCCGCCATGGAGGTCAACTCCCCCATGGAATTCTGCATATTTTTACCCAGATTACGAAACACTTTCGATACCATGCGGATCAGTACCGCAATGATCGGCCCGATAATAAACAGCACCAGCGAAAGCTGCCAGCTGGTATAGATCATCAAGCCGAGCAACGAAATAATATAGGCGCCCTCGCGCACGATAGTCACCAGCGACCCGGAAGACGAATTGGCCACCTGTTCGCTGTCATAGGTAATGCGCGACAATAATTTACCGGTGGCATTCTTATCGAAAAAGGTCACCGGCATATACATTAAATGGCGGAACAAGCGACGGCGCATGGTCATCACCACTTTTCCCGACACCCACGCCAGACTGTAAGTGGAAACAAAACTGGTTACCCCGCGCACAATAATCAGCAGCACCACCACCAACGCCATCATTCTTAAAAACGATACATCGGCTTTACCGAAACCGTCGTCCAGCAACGGTTTCAGCATCTGAATCAGCGCCGCATCGGTCAGCGCATTAAAAACCAAGGTGATCGCCGCAGCGAGCAAACCGAGTTTAAACGGTGCAATAATCGGCCATAGCCGTTTAAACGTTTGAGCGGTAGAAAGATCCTTATCCTGCATAGTTTTCTTCTTCTAATATTAAAAAATCGGGTCATTGTACCTTTATTTTCCATGCAAGCCAATTAATCCGCGATACCACGGCGCCAAATCCGTTCTGGCGGTGCGGATTTTAATGAATTCGGGATAAAACCACAGACCGATCTGACCGGAAACCGCCGTATTATAGACCGCACTTTGCCGCGCCTTAAGCCTTGCCGTCACCGTGGCATGCGGAAAGCCCCACGGATTCCGGCGCCCGCTTGAAATCAGCGCAATATCCGGACGAATACGTTCCACCAAGCGGCTGCCGGTGGCGGTTTTGCTGCCGTGATGCCCCACCTGCAACACATGGATTTTATCCAGCTCATGCGCGAACCGGTTTTCCGCCGCCACATCCGCATCGCCGGTCAGCAACAGCTTGTAATGCCCGTCCGTTACCAGCAAGACGCAGGAGGCCGGATTATCCGCCCGCACCGCCGTTTCCGGCGGCCATAATGCCGTGATGCTCAGCCCTCGCCACTGCCATCGGCGCCCGCGCCGACAAAAAGTGCGGTCGCTTGCGCCGTAATTTTTAACGGACGGACTGATAAATTGCGCCTGCGGATAGCGACGCAGAATATCCGCCGCCCCGCCGGCATGATCGTTATCGTCATGGCTGATAATCAGGGTTTCCAGCTCAATCCCCTGCCGCTGCAAATAAGGGATAATTTCCGTTTGCGCCATACTGCCTGTCTGCCAGCCGGCGCCGGTATCGTATAATACGGCGTTGTTCTCTTTTACCAGCAACGTGGCCAGCCCCTGCCCCACATCCAAGGTTTCCAGCCGCCACAGCGGGCGGTTAATCCGTTCCCACATCGCCGCCGACAGGCAAAGCAGCACTATCAGCACACTGCCGGCGATGCCGTTGCGCAGTACCGGCGCGGGCGCAATCGCCTGCTCATTCAGGCTAAACGGCAGGCGGGAACGGAGTAAGGCAAGGGACGGGCTACGCGCGGATTTTCGCCGCCGTACCGCCAGCCACAATAAACCGCCGCCGAACAGTAAACTTAACAGTGCGGTGCAAATCAGCGACGTTTCCACAGACAAGGCAAGCCACATATTCTGCAACGGACTGAGCCGAGCGGTGATCCACTCCGCCAGGCTATTCGCCGCCGCCCAGGAATGTAACCCGCCCTGCTTAATCACCGCAAACAGCACTAACGGCACCAGCAGCAGGCTGAAGAGCGGCACGGCGATCAGGTTCGCCAAAAAGCCACTCAGCGATATGCCGTTAAACTGCCATAACAGCAGCGGGGTAAACAGCCACAGCAAACCGATCTGTAAATGCAACAGATTTATCACATAACGCACCTTGCGCAGCGGCGATTCCGCCAGCGGGCGCCCCCGCCAGTACAGCAGGGCAAGCGGCACACATTGATACCACAGGATCAGCGCCGCCACCGCACCGACCGATAACCAAAAACTGGCGGACAGCAGCATCAGTGGATCCATGATCAGCAACAGCGCCGCCACGCGTAACAGCATTTGCCATGCCGTACCATATCCCCGCCCGAAACGAAACAGACAAATCACCGCCAGCGCCGTGATCGCACGCAAGGTCGGAATACTGAACCCCGCAAGCGCCGCATACCCCCATGCCATTGCCAGCCCGCCTAACAGCGGCAGGTGCGGACCGATACGCCTTGTGGGCAAAAAAAGCTGCACGCCCCGCACCACACCGACGCCCATCAGCATCGCCAATCCGATATGCAAACCGGAAATGGCAATTAAATGCGCCGTATTGGTATGCTGATAAATGCGCCAGCGCTCGGCATCCAGCCATGCCCGTTCGCCGAATCCCAAGGCCAGCAGCAAGCCCCGTGCGGATAACCCTTCCGTTTGTTGCAGCGCCCTTTGCAGACGTTGCTCGCGCCAAGAAAATTCGGCGCCGATTTTCACCGCACTTTTTACCGTTCCTTCCGCACTGATTCCGTTCGCAAAAGCCCATTGCTGGCGGTCAAAGCCGCCGTCGTTCAAGCGTGAAGCAAGCGGACGCAGGCGCACCTCGCCTTGCCAGCGTTCACCGGCATAAACCGGCTGCGGCAATTGCCAGCGCAGATAAATCCGCTGTGCGGGTAAATCAGGGGTCAGGCGCGCTGTGGCCACCAGCGTTTGATAATCGGTTTGCCGCAAAACCTCGCGGATATTAAATTCCAGCGTCATCACTTTCGGCAATGCGGCGATCTGCTCCGCCTGACGCAGCGCCGATAAAGCATGGTAATGAAAATAGCTCAAACTCAACACAAAGCCTAAAAAGGCCAGACAACACCCGATAAGCCGTGGCTCACGCCGATAAACCGCCACGGCCAGCAGCACCAGTCCGGGGCATAACAACAAAAGTGCGGTGGAAAAATCCAGCAAATAGGCATGCGGCGTCCACAGCAACGTCAGCGCCGCCGGTAAAATAAGGCAGACAAGATGATCAAGGTGAAAGCGGTAATTTTTCATAACGGTGCACAGCGGGAGTTTCCGCTACTATGAAAAATCAGTGGCGGATAGACAAAATCCGCCCGTCAGTTTTACGACAGCGATCGCAAAAATCATATTTATAGATAAAAAAACCGCTTAAATCGCGGGATTCAAGCGGTTTTGCGGCAATCAAACAGGATTAAATCGCCAGACACAGATATTTCATTTCTAAAAACTCCTCGATGCCATAGCGCGAGCCTTCTCGTCCCAGCCCCGATTCTTTAACCCCGCCGAACGGAGCCACTTCGTTGCTGATCAACCCCTCATTAATGCCGACCATGCCGTATTCCAGCGCTTCCGACACCCGCCAGATACGGGCGATATCGCGGGTGAAAATATACGCCGCCAAGCCGAACTCGGTATCATTGGCCATTTGAATCGCCTCATCTTCCGTATCGAATTTAAAGATCGGCGCTAAAGGCGCAAAGGTTTCTTCTTTCGCCACCCGCATATCCTGCGTCACATCGCACAAGACGGTCGGCTGGAAAAACGTGCCGCCCAATTCATGCGCCTGACCGCCCAGCACCAGCTTCGCCCCTTTGTGCAGGGCATCACGAATATGTTCCTGCACTTTATTCACCGCACTTTGGCTGATTAACGGCCCCATGGTGACATCCGCCTCGGTGGCTTCGCCTAACTTAATGCGACGCACGGTTTCCGTAAACTTCGCCAGAAATTCATCATAAATGCCGGACTGCACATAAATTCGATTGGTACAGACACAGGTTTGCCCGCTGTTGCGGAATTTCGAGGCAAACACGCCTGCCACGGCATTGTCCAAATCGGCATCTTCAAACACGATAGCGGGCGCATTGCCGCCCAGCTCCAGCGAAAGTTTTTTGATTGTCGAGGCGGACTGCGCCATCAACAATTTGCCCACCCGGGTCGAGCCGGTAAAAGTCAGCTTACGCACGATGGGGCTTTCGCTCAGCAGCTTGCCAACCATGGCAGCATCGGAAGAAGTCACCACATTCAGCAAGCCTTTCGGCAATCCCGCCTGCGCCGCCAGCTCCGCCAGCGCCAGTGCCGATAACGGTGTCTCCGAAGCCGGCTTCAGCACAACCGCACAGCCTGCCGCCAACGCCGGCGCCGCTTTACGCGTAATCATCGCATTTGGGAAATTCCACGGCGTAATCGCCGCAACCACGCCGATAGGTTGCTTAATCGTCATCAGACGATGACCGGCTTTGTCGGCGGGCAAAATATCGCCGCCAATCCGTTTCGCCTCTTCGGCAAACCACTCGATAAAACTCGCGCCGTACAGGATCTCACCCCGACTTTCCTGCAGCGGTTTTCCCTGCTCCAGACTTAAAATCCGCGCCAGCTCCTCTTGATGCTGCATAATCAGCCCATACCAACGGCGCAATACTGCGGCGCGTTCTTTCGGCAGCACGTTTTTCCACGCCTGCTGCGCCGCTTCCGCCGCCCGAATCGCCGCCTGCACTTCCGCCGCGCCCACATCCGCCACCTGACAAATCCGCTGATTATTCGCCGGATTCAGCACCGCAAATGTTTTGCCATCCAGTGCCGCAACATATTCACCGTTAATATAACTTTTTGTTTTTATAAGAGAAAAATTCTGCATATGCGCTCCGTTGTGATTCATAAATACCCTCCGCTTATTCTATGACGAAAACCTCGCCCCCTGTTATCTTATCAATTTCCCGCCCTAATGATGACATAAATATGCTCCGATAACCTGCACGCGTTGCCCTGCCGCGTAAAAGTGCGGTCGGAATTGCAGCGGTTTTTATGTTTAAATTAATTGCCATTTTTCACCGCACTTTTAGTTGTATTGTGTGCATAATGCTTGTCGGCACGAACGGCAAATCGCCCGAGCGCACAACAACATATTATTACCGGTTTTAAACGCCGAAAAAGAGAAAGCTAAAACGATAAACCCAAATCGGCAAATTATTTTTTCAATTTTGTCGCGAATATCTCAAAATAAAAAATTATTGCCGAAAATCGGGATTTCCGCGCTAAATTTATTTGCTAATTCCGTCAAGTTCTGTTATTTATATCGCCCTTGAAAAAGCCCGTTGCATTTTAACCGGCTTTTTCACATAACCATGAGAATGCTTATCGCCCGAACGCGGTTTGAATAACAAGTTAATGGATGAAGTTTATCTAGGAGATACAAATGACTAACGCTTCTTTAAGTTTACTAGCCTTAGCCGGTGTAGAGCCGTATCAATTAAAAGAAGGCGAAGAATATATGAATGAAGAGCAACTGCTTCATTTCAGAAAAATCCTGCAGGCTTGGCATGATCAAATCCGTGAAGAAACCTCCCGCACCGTTGCCCATATGCGCGACGAAGCGTCGAATTTCCCGGATCCGGCGGACAGAGCGACTCAGGAAGAGGAATTCAGTCTGGAACTGCGCGCCCGCGATCGTGAGCGTAAGTTAATGAAAAAAATCGAGAATACGCTGAAAAAACTGGATACCGGGGATTTCGGTTACTGCGATTCCTGCGGGGTGGAAATCGGCATTCGCCGCCTGGAAGCGCGGCCGACCGCCGATCTGTGTATCGATTGTAAAACACTGGCGGAAATCCGCGAAAAACAAATGGTCGGCTAACCGATCGGGGGCGGCTGCCCGCCCCGCTAATGCCGAAAACGCACTCAACGGTATGACACGCATTCTTACCGCACTTTAATAAACTGCCCGTGCTTTTTAAGGGGTGAACTATTTTAAATTTAATCAAAAATCTGTTTAAAAAGACAACACATCGACCCGTCACCGAAGTCAGTCCGAAGCCAAAGACAGATTTCAAGCCGAAAACACAAACCGCCTCCGCCGCAGAACGAACCGAACCGAGATTCGTTACGTCCGCCCGCACGCCGAAATCCGCCGCACAGGCACATCATTATAACAAACATGTGGTCAAAGCCTCGCAATACGGCATTAACCCGCGCATGATCAGCAAAAATGCGCTGACCGTGGTGGAAAAGCTGCATCGTCAGGGGTATGAAGCCTATGTCGTCGGCGGCTGTCTGCGCGATTTGCTGCTCGGTAAACATCCGAAAGATTTCGATGTGGCGACCAATGCCCGCCCGGAACAGATTCAGGCGGTGTTTCAGCGTCAGTGCCGTTTGGTCGGCCGGCGTTTTCGTCTGGCGCATGTGATGTTCGGGCGGGATATTATCGAAGTGGCGACATTCCGCGCCAATCACAGCGATAACCATAATGAAAAACAGTCGAAACAAAGCGAACAGGGCATGTTGCTACGCGATAATGTGTACGGCACTGTGGAACAGGATGCCGAACGCCGCGATTTTACCGTAAACGCACTGTATTACAATCCGCAGGACAATACGCTGCGCGATTATTTCAACGGACTGGAGGATCTGAAAGCCGGCAAACTGCGCTTAATCGGCGATCCGGTGGTGCGTTATCAGGAAGATCCGGTACGCATGTTACGTTCGGTTCGCTTTATGGCGAAACTGGATATGTTTCTGGAAAAACCGAGCGAGGCGCCGATCCGTCAGCTGGCACCGCTGCTGAAAAACATTCCGCCCGCCCGCTTATTTGACGAAAGCCTGAAATTGCTGCAGGCGGGATACGGGGTGAAAACCTATCATCTGCTGCGCAAATACGGCTTGTTCGAACAACTGTTCCCGGCATTAATGCCATATTTCACCGAACAGGGCGACAGCTACGCCGAACGGATGATTTTAACCGCACTGACCTCCACCGACGAACGGGTCGCCGATAAACTGCGCATTAATCCGGCATTTTTATTCGCCGCCTTTTTCTGGTACCCGCTGCGTGAGAAAGTGGAGATCCTGAAAAATGAAGGCGGCTTAAATAACCACGATGCCTATGCATTGGCCGGCAATGATATTCTGGCGCTGTTTTGTCGTGCGCTCGCCGCACCGCGCCGGCATACCGCTGTGATCCGCGATATTTGGTTGTTGCAGCTGCAATTGCTGAAACGGACAGGCAATGCGCCCCTTAAGGTAATGGAACACCCGAAATTCCGGGCGGCCTTTGATTTGCTGGTAATGCGGGCGGAAATCGAAGGCGGCGAGGCGGTGGAACTGGCCGCCTGGTGGCATGAGTATCAGCTTAGCAACGGCGAACAGCGCTCAACGCTGGTGCAGGAACAACAGCGGCTCAATCCGAAACCGAAGAAAAAATTTTATCGCGCCAGAAAGCGGCGTAAAGCGAAACCGTTATCCGAATGAAAACCGCTTATATCGCCTTAGGCAGCAATTTAAATGCGCCGATACAACAACTGAACGCCGCGTTAGATGCCATGGCGGCATTGCCGGATTGCCGTTTAACGGCGGTCAGTTCCTTTTATTGCAGCAAGCCGCTCGGCCCGCAGGATCAGCCCGATTATGTCAATGCCGTCGCCGCACTGCAAACCGCACTGACGCCGCTGGATTTACTGGATAACCTGCAACGGATCGAAAACCGGCAAGGCCGGGTGCGCTTACGCCGTTGGGGGGAAAGAACACTGGATCTAGATATTTTGCTGTATGCCGATGCCATCATCCGGGACGCCCGTTTAACCGTGCCGCATTATGATATGAAAAACCGTGAATTCGTGCTGATTCCGTTATATGAAATCGCTCCGCATTTGGTGCTGCCGACGGGGGAACGCGTGGTGGATTTACAACAGCCGTTTGCCGCGCATACTATGAAAATTGTAAAAAAATAACCGCACTTTAGTCATTTTACCTGCTGTTCGGCGTTGCTCGTTGTATGATGCATACCGCCGCATCTTACGCCGTTTCCAGCCCTGAGCGAATGCGCGGGGCAAAAAAGTCATAATCCACCAAAAAGGCATCATGTCCGTAATCGGAAGGAAATTCGTGATAATTCAGGTTTACTCCGTATTGTTCTAACAGCGCTTTGCTTTTGTGCAAATCGACCAGTTTAAACAATTGATCATTGGTGACCGCAACCAGCGTATAACGCGCTTTAATGCGCGAAAGTGCAGTTTTAATATCCGCATAGCCCACCGCCGGATCATATAAATCCAGTGCGCGCAGCAAATGCAAATAGGTATTGGCATCAAAACGGTCAAGAAATTTCTTGCCCTGATAGCTCAGATAGGATTCCACCTGGAAATAATCGCCCCAGAACTCGCCCTCCGCTTTAGTGGCCCGCCCGAACGCCTTCGCCAGCTGAATATCGGTACGGTAAGTCAGCATCCCCAGCATACGCGCAACGGACAGCCCTTTCAGCGGCGGCTCGCCGTCATAATAATCGCCCTGATTGAAATTCGGATCATTGATCACCGCCTGCCGCATAACATGATTGAAGCCGATCGCCTCGGCGCTGAAATAAAGCGAAGAACACAGATTAATCACATTACTGACGAAATCCGGGTAGTCGATCGCCCATTGGGTTGCCTGCATACCGCCGAAAGAGCCGCCGATCACCGCATGCAGATGCGGAATATTCAACTGATCCAGCAAGGCTTTCTGAACTTTGACTAAATCCTGCACCACAATATGCGGAAAGCGGCTGCCATAAGGCTTACAAGTGGAGGGATCAGGTGAGGCGGGGCCGGTCGAACCTTTACAACCGCCCAGCACATTGGAGCAAATAAAAAAATAACGATCGGTATCCAGCGCCAGCCCGGCGCCCATAAAATTCTGCCACCAGCCGGTTTGGGATTTATCCTCGCAATAGGGTTCGGCGTCTCCGGTCAGCGCATGGCAGATCAAAACGGCATTATCTTGCTCCGCGTTTAACTTTCCGTATGTCTGATAAGCAATGTCGATTTGCTCCAGTTGTCCGCCCAAGGTTAAATGAAGGGGCTGTTCGGTAAAAAGTGTGACTTTTTGTACTGCCATTGCCTATTCCGTAAACGATTCAATCCGACTGCTCCGTGCGCCGGTTCCTGCTGCATAAACTACCGCTAGCGGTGTGCATTGTCAAGAAATTTTAGACGTCTAAACTTCTAGACGTTTTAGCCCCCGGCAATCTCGCCGTTAACCGATTTAATACTTGAATTTAGCGATATTTTTCATTATGTTGATAGGCAGTCAAATTCCGATACAATCCGCTCATGATGAAACACACACTGATGACGATGTTGCACAGCGAAGGCATTAAGGCATTTTCCCGCAAATGCCTGCGCTATTGCATGTCCGCACTGTTTCTGTGCATATTTGTGCTAATTCTGATCGATCAGGCGATCGGCTTTTATGTGCGGCAGGGCATTTATACGGATATCAACAGCATACCGAACCGCCCGTACGGTCTGCTGCTGGGTACGTCAAAATACTTTGCCAAAAACACCCCGAATCTGTTTTATTCCAACCGTCTGCTGGCCGCCGACGAGCTGTTTAAAGCCAAGAAAATCGATTATCTGCTGCTCAGCGGCGACAATCGCACGGTGGAATACAACGAGCCGCGCACCATGTACAAAGATCTGAAGAAAATGGGCATTCCGGACGCATTTATGTATATGGATTACGCCGGCTTTCGCACGCTGGATTCCGTTATCCGTGCCGATCAGGTGTTTAAGGCGCACTCCATTACCATCATCACGCAAAAATTCCATTGCGAACGCGCCCTGTTTATCGCCAAATATCATAATATCGATGCGATCTGCTTCGCCGCGGAATACCCGTCGGGCTATACGTTCGTGCGCATACGCGAATTTTTTGCCCGCCTGCAGGCAATCTGGGATCTTTTAATCGAAAAAGAACCGCACTTTTTGGGAAAACCCGAACCGCTGCCGCCGCCGGTTACGATTCCGATGAATTAGCTCAGCGATAATGGTGATAAACGATATCGCGTAAAATCGCGTTTTGCTGCGTTTCCGCTTTTTTATGATGCAGTTTATGCAAAACCAGATTCAACAGCGACTGTACGATTTGCTGATGATTCTGCACCGCGCAGACTACTCGGTTTTCCAGCACTTCCAGCATATCGTGATCGCCGAAGGTGGCGATAACCAACTGTTTAGGAATGCCGTTGCCGCGCTGCAACAGCGCCTGAAACACGCCCTGCAATAAGGTTAATGAGGTGACAAACAGCGCGTCCGGCAGCGGATTTTCCGCCAGCCAGCGTTCAAACGCCTGCGCCGCCGCGGCTTTATGGAACCGGTCGGCATACAACACATCAACGGCGCTTGCCGTTGTGGCATCCAACGCCTTGCGAAATCCCCGTTCACGTTCCTGACTGGTCGGTAATTCCGGTAGCGCGCCGAAAAACAAAATGCGCCGATATTGCTGGTCCTGCAGTAAATTTTGTGCCAGACGACAGGCATCCTGCTCATCATCGGTCAAGACGTTAATCACCTCATCGGAAACAATCCGCCGGTCAAAGCCGAAAACCGGAATAGTGTTGCCCTGATAAAACCGGGTATCGGCCGGTAACGCGGTGGAAACGATCAACGCATCAACCTGCCGCTGAAACAAATGCTTGGCGCAATCCATTTCATTTTCCGGGCGATCATTGGTGCAGGCAATCAATAACTGATACCCTTTTTCGCGGAATTTATTTTCTAACTGATTGGCGATTTTGGCATAACTGAGATTTTCAAAATCAGGAATAATCAGGCCGATGGTGTTGGTTTTCCCTGCGCGTAAGCCCGCCGCCATGGCATTAGGTTTAAACTGGTGTTTTTGGATTAGCGCCTGAACTTTTTCAATGGTTTTATCGCTGACCCGATATTGTTTCGCTTTGCCGTTTACCACATAACTGACTGTCGTGCGCGAAACGCCGGCCAGTTTCGCAAGCTCATCTAATTTCACATTAACTCCTTTCAAATGTCTGAAATTGCTAAAACGATTATAGCACCGATGATTTTGCCCCTTCAAAGTTCAAAGCGGCATAATTTGATCTTGCTCGCAAAAAATAAGTGCGGTGGAATTTAAATGAATTTCCAGTAATATCTCGCCAATGTTTAATAATACCGTTTATGTTTAAATTCCACCGCACTGAGACCGGTTAAGGATTTACAACAAGGCTTTCAGCGCGCTGCCGATTTCCGCCAGACTACGCACCGTTTTTACTCCGGCCGCCTCTAAGGCCGCAATTTTTTCCTCGGCAGTTCCCTTACCGCCGCTGATAATCGCACCGGCATGTCCCATCCGTTTGCCTTTCGGTGCGGTAATGCCGGCAATATAACCGACCACCGGCTTGGTTACATGGGATTGAATGAATGCCGCCGCCTCTTCTTCTGCCGAACCGCCGATTTCGCCGATCATCACGATCGCATCGGTTTCCGGATCCTGCTGGAACCGTTTTAATATATCAATAAAATTCGAGCCCGGAATCGGATCACCGCCGATACCCACGCAGGTGGATTGCCCCAGCCCTTCATCGGTGATTTGTTTTACCGCTTCATACGTTAAAGTGCCGGAGCGCGAAACAATTCCGACGCGGCCTTTTTTATGAATATTGCCCGGCATAATACCGATTTTGCATTCCTCCGGCGTAATCACCCCCGGACAGTTCGGCCCGATCATCACCACATCGTCGCATTGATTAAGTTTCTGCTTAATCTGCAACATATCCAGCGTCGGAATCCCTTCGGTAATACAAACGATCAATTTCAGCCCCGCCGCAATCGCTTCCAGCACGGCATCTTTACAAAACGGCGCCGGTACATAAATCACCGTTGCCGTCGCCCCGGTAGCTTCTACCGCTTCACGCACCGTATTAAACACCGGCAGCCCTAAATGCGTGGTGCCGCCTTTGCCCGGCGAAACGCCGCCGACTAACTGCGTGCCGTAGGCAAGCGCCTGCTCGGAATGGAAGGTTCCCTGTCCGCCGGTAAATCCCTGACAAATCACTTTAGTCGTTTTATTAATCAAAATTGCCATCGTTACGCTCCCGCCGCCGCATTCACTACCTGTAGCGCAGCGTTTTGTAAACTTTGCGCCGCCATAATATTTAAGCCGCTTTTCGCCAGAATATCGCGTCCCAGCGCGGCGTTGGTGCCTTCCAGACGCACCACCACCGGCACGCCGACGCCCACTTCGTTCACTGCGGCGATTACCCCTTCGGCAATCAGATCGCAGCGTACAATACCGCCGAAAATATTCACCAGAATCGCTTTGACCGACTGATCACTTAAGATAATCTTAAACGCTTCGGCCACCCGCTCTTTGGTCGCTCCGCCGCCCACATCGAGAAAATTAGCCGGTTCGCCGCCGTAGAGCTTCACAATATCCATGGTGCCCATGGCCAGCCCGGCGCCGTTTACCATACAGCCGATATTGCCCTTCAGCGCCACATAATTCAGGTTCCATTCTTCCGCCGCCGCTTCGCGCGGGTCTTCCTGCGTCAAATCGCGCATTGCCAGTAAATCCGGATGACGGAACAGCGCATTACCGTCCGCCACAATTTTCGCATCCAGACAGTGCAGTTCGCCGTTTTGCAAAATTACCAGCGGATTAATTTCCAGCAGCGCCAGATCTTTTTCAACGAATAACCGCCCCAGCTGGCAGAACAGGTGAGTAAACTGTTTTATCTGTGCACCGCTTAATCCCAGCTTAAATGCCAGTTCACGCCCCTGATACGGCATGGCGCCGACCAGCGGGTCGATCACCATTTTATGCACCAAGTGCGGTGTGTTTTGCGCCACTTCTTCAATATCGACGCCGCCTTCCGTCGAAGCCATAAAGACGACACGCTGCGAACTGCGATCCACCACCGCACTTAAATACAGTTCTTTTTCAATCTGTACGCAAGGCTCAAGATAAATACTGTTGACCGGTTGTCCCTCGGCATCGGTCTGGAATGTCACCAACCGTTTGCCTAAAAACTTATCGAAAAACGACCGCACTTCCTGTTCGGATTTCAGCACCTGCACGCCGCCCGCTTTGCCGCGCCCGCCGGCATGTACCTGACATTTGGCGACCCACTGGTTGCCGCCCAGCTTCCGCATTGCTTCCAGCGCCTGTGCCGTGTTTTCGCAGATATAACCTTCGCTTACCGGCAAACCGTACTGCGCAAAGAGCTGTTTACTTTGGTATTCGTGTAAGTTCATATTCACCCTTTCACTTAACTGTTGATCTGTATTTGCAATGTATTGGTTTATTTGAAACGGGACGGCAGTCCGCCCCGCGCTTTTCGCTAAAAAACGCCCAAACGGTTAAATTTCCAGCAATAAACGGGTCGGATCTTCAAGCAGCTCTTTTATCGTCACTAAAAATCCGACGCTTTCACGTCCGTCAATCAAGCGATGATCATAAGACAGCGCCAGATACATCATCGGACGAATCACCACCTGGCCGTCAACCGCCACCGGACGTTCTTTAATGGCGTGCATGCCGAGAATGGCGCTTTGCGGCGGATTAATAATCGGGGTGGACATTAAAGAGCCGAACACGCCGCCGTTAGTGATGGTGAAATTACCGCCGGTCAGATCGTCCACCGTCAGTTTGCCGTCGCGGCCTTTTTCAGCCAGAGCTTTAATCTCTTTTTCAATATCCGCCATGCTTAAGCGGTCACAGTTGCGCAGAACCGGGGTGACCAAACCGCGCGGCGTAGATACCGCAATGCTGATATCGAAATAATTGTGATATACCACATCGTCGCCGTCGATAGAGGCATTTACTTCCGGATAACGTTTCAGCGCTTCCACCACCGCTTTAATGTAAAAAGACATAAACCCTAAGCGGGTGCCGTGCTGTTTTTCAAATTTTTCGCCGTAGGTTTTACGCAGCCGCATAATCGGCTGCATATCCACTTCATTAAACGTGGTCAGCATGGCGGTGGTGTTTTTCGCTTCCAGCAGGCGCTCGGCAATGCGTTTACGCAAGCGGGTCATCGGCACCCGTTTTTCATCCCGCTGTGCAAGCGTCACGGCGGAAACCGACTGCGCCAATGCGGCGGCCGGTTCTTGCTGCACCGCCGCTTGTTGTGCGATCACCCGTTCCACATCCTCACGGGTGAGGCGTCCGCCGACACCGCTGCCTTTGATCTGTTGGGCGTCCAGCTCATGCTCCGCCAGCAAACGGCGCACACCGGGACTGACGGCGTCGCTGTTGGTCGGTTCGGAAGTCAGTTTTGCGGCGTAACGATCCGCCGGTGTTTTTTCCATACTCTGAACGGTATCTTTCGTTACCCCGCCGGCCACCGCCAACGCGGAGACCTTGCCTAACAGCTGTTTGCTCACCACCGTCGCCCCTTCCGGCTCCACAATGCTTTCCAGCACACCGTCTGCCGCTGCCGGCACTTCCAGCACGACTTTATCCGTCTCGATTTCAACCAGAATCTCATCGCGTTTAATCGTATCGCCGACTTTCTTATGCCAGGTCACCACGGTAGCGTCCGCGACAGACTCGGGTAAATCGGGGGTAATAATCTCAAAATCGCTCATATTCTGTTCCTTCTTGTCAAGTTTGCGAAAGTGCGGTGATTTTTACCGCACTTTTATCAGTTAAGCCAGTGCTTCAGTCACTAACGCCTGTTGTTGTTCCGTATGCAGCGCCATATAGCCCACCGCCGGCGAAGCGGAAGCCGGACGGCCGACATAGCGCAGTTTGCCCGCCGCCGGAAGCGATGTCACAAAATTATGCTGGCTACAATACCAAGCGCCTTGATTTAACGGTTCTTCCTGACACCAGACATAATCCGTGACGTGGTTATAAGGCGCCAGTGCCGCTTTCATTTCCTCATGCGGATAAGGATAAAGCTGCTCTACCCGGATAATGGCCACATCGGTCTGTTGATTTTTACGGCGTCGCTCCAGCAAATCATAATATACTTTGCCGGCACACAGCACGACCCGTTTGACCTTTTTCGGATTAAGCTCATCAATTTCACCGATGACATTACGGTATTTGCCCTGCACCAGTTCTTCTTTGCTCGAAACCGCCAGCGGATGACGCAATAAGGATTTCGGCGTAATCACCACTAGCGGGCGGCGCACCTTGCGCAGCATTTGACGGCGCAGTAAATGGTAAATCTGAGCCGGGGTGGACGGCACGCAAACCTGCATATTCTGCTGGGCGCAAAGTTGCAGATAGCGTTCCAGACGGGCGGAGGAATGCTCCGGCCCCTGTCCTTCATAACCGTGCGGCAGCAACATGACCAGCCCGCACATTCTGCCCCATTTCTGTTCGCCGGAGCTGATAAACTGATCCATCACCACCTGCGCCACATTGGCGAAATCGCCGAATTGCGCCTCCCACAGGGTTAAGGTGCGCGGGGTTGCGGTGGCATAACCGTATTCATATGCCAGCACCGCCTCTTCCGACAATACCGAATCCCAGACTTCAAAATGCCCCTGCTGACCATGCAGCTGGGTTAGCGGAATATATAACGTGCCGTCTTTCTGACTGTGCAGCACCGCATGACGATGGAAGAACGTACCGCGCCCGCAATCCTCGCCGGACAAACGCACGTTATAGCCTTCGTCCAGCAGCGTGGCATAGGCCATGGTTTCCGCCATGCCCCAGTCAAACAGTTTCTCGCCTTTTGCCATCAACAGGCGATCGTCGTAAATTTTCTTCACCCGCGCATGCAGCGGATGAGAGGCCGGATACTCGCAGACCTTATTTGCCAGACCGTCGAACCGTTGCGGGTCGATACTGCTTTCGTATTCCGTCCATTCCTGACTGAGGAATCGGGTCCAGTCCATGGCCTCCATATCCATTTCGCGCCATTCCGACACCACACAATCGCCGTTATCCAAGGCGTCGCGGTAGTTATTGATTAATTCCGTGACATATTCTTCGTCCACCACCCCGGCGGCCATTAAGCGATCGGCATAGACTTTGCGCGGCGTCGGGTGCCGTTTGACTTTTTCATACATCAACGGCTGAGTGACCGACGGTTCATCGGCTTCATTATGCCCGTGGCGGCGGTAAGAAATCAGATCAATAAAAATATCGCGTTTAAATTTAACCCGGAACTCCACCGCCATACGCGCGGCATAAGCCACCGCCTCCGGATCATCACCGTTGACATGAATCACCGGCGCTTCAATCATTTTGGCGATATCGGTGCAGTATTCCGTCGAACGGGTATCATGCGGGTTGGAGGTGGTAAAGCCGATTTGATTATTGATTACCACCCGAATCGTACCGCCGACGGAATAACCGCGGGTCGCCGACATATTCAGCGTTTCCTGTACGACGCCCTGTCCGGCCACGGCGGAATCGCCATGCACCGTAATCGGCAACACTTTGGCGCGTTCCGTATCCTGAATCCGGTTCTGGCGCGCCCGCACGGAACCTAACACCACCGGATTGACGATCTCCAGATGCGACGGGTTAAACGCCAGCGCCAAATGAACAATACCGTTATCAGTCATAAAATCGGAGGAAAAACCCTGATGGTATTTCACATCGCCGGTGCCGTTGCCATGGTGTTTGCCGGCAAATTCGTCAAACAGTTCCGCCGGCTTTTTACCCAGCACGTTCACCAGCATATTCAAGCGTCCGCGGTGCGCCATGCCCATCACGATTTCATTGATCCCGTTGCGTCCGCCGTGGCGGATAATTTCTTTCATCAACAGAATAAACGCATCGCTGCCCTCTAACGAAAACCGTTTTGCGCCGGGGAATTTGGCGCCGAGATAACGTTCCAGCCCGTCGGCGGCGGTCAGTTCTTGCAGAAATTTAAGCTGTTCTTCTTTGTTAAACAACGGTTTATTCAACCGGTTTTCAAGTTTGCTCTGCAGCCAAGTGCGCGCCTCAAGATCATTGACGTGCATAAATTCCAGCCCGATGGTGCTGCAATACGTTTCTTTCAAAGCATGCGCCAAATCACGCAGGCTGATTTTATCTTTATCGTAAACATAACCGCCGATATCAAATTCTTCGTCCAGATCCGCATCACTGAAACCGTAAAATTTATAGTCCAGCGTCGGGGCGTCCATACGCTGCCACAGTTTGAGCGGGTCAAGATCCGCATGTAAATGGCCGCGGTTGCGGTGCCCGTTTATCCATTGCAGCACTTTGACCAGTCTGGCGCTGACGTTCGGGTCAATGACGGTGGCGCCGTTGTGCGATTTATCGCGCGCCAGCCGTTTAAAATAGTCACGAACCGGGGAATGGGGTTGTTCAAGTGCGGTTGATTTTGGAAGAGAATTAAAGATGTGTTGCCAGCTTTCATCGACGGAATCCGGATCCCGGAGGTAATCCTCATAAAGTTGTTCCACATAAGACTGATTTGCGCCGCCAAGCGCGCTGGAGGCTAACCATTCGCTGATTGGATTGTTTTGTTTCATTGCGACCACCTGATTCGATTTGATAGCGATATAGGGTGTAAAACCGTATTCAACCTATTATACATAGGATTCGGTAATAAACATCCTCTGTTTTAAGTTGAATAGTCACCCGAACAATTAAAAAACAAATTTCCCCGATAATCAACAAATTTACTTAACAAATTCTTAACATTTTTTCTATTTTTTGATCTCCCTCTCATTTTTAAAAATAACATTTATTTAACAAATATTTTTTTGCAAAATTATAAAGACAGTCGGTAAATAACAGGTTATATTGAACCAACTATAAAAAAGACACGCCTATACAAACACAACGTCAATCTTACTATTAAATTAAGAAGGAATATCCTATGACTGAATTAACCGCAAAACTTTCTCTCAGCGACGGTCGTGAACTGAATCTGCCTGTGCGTCAGGGTACGCTCGGTTACGACACCATTGATGTTCAACAATTGGTCAAAAATAAGTTATTTACCTTTGACCCGGGCTTTATGTCCACCGCCTCCTGCGCCTCGGAAATTACCTATATCGACGGCGACGAAGGTATTTTGCTGCACCGCGGCTATCCTATCGCCGATCTTGCGCAAAATGCGGATTATCTGGAAGTGGCTCACCTGCTGTTATTCGGCGAACGCCCGAATGCCGAAGAATATAAAAACTTCGTTCAGCTGGTACGCAAACACACGCTGGTTCACGAACAGATTTCCCGTTTCTTCCACGGTTTCCGCCGCGACTCGCACCCGATGGCGATCATGTGCGGGGTGAGCGGCGCGCTGGCGGCGTTCTATCATGATTCACTGGATATTAACGATATTGAACACCGTGAATTAACCGCCATTCGTTTATTGGCAAAAATGCCGACGCTGGCGGCAATGTGTTACAAATATTCCATCGGTCAGCCGTTTATGTTCCCGGTCAATAAACTGTCTTATTCCGGTAACTTCCTGCATATGATGTTCGCCACCCCTTGCGAACCTTACGAAGTCAATCCGGTGCTGGAACGGGCGATGGACAGAATTTTTATTCTGCACGCCGATCACGAACAAAACGCCTCCACCTCAACCGTGCGTACCGCCGCCTCGTCAGGCGCCAATCCGTTTGCCTGTATCGCGGCGGGTATTGCGTCCTTATGGGGGCCGGCACACGGCGGGGCAAATGAAGCCTGCATCAATATGCTGGAAGAAATCGGCAGCGTCGATCGTATTCCGGAATATATCGCCCGGGCAAAAGACAGAAATGATCCGTTCCGCTTAATGGGCTTTGGCCACCGCGTATATAAAAACTACGATCCGCGCGCTAAAGTGATGCGTAAAACCTGTCATGAAGTGCTGCAAGAACTCGGTATTAGCACACCATTATTTGAAGTGGCCATGGAACTGGAACGTATCGCGCTAAGTGATCCGTATTTTATCGAACACAAACTCTACCCGAATGTGGATTTCTATTCCGGCATCATCTTAAAAGCCATCGGTATTCCTACCTCAATGTTCACCGTGATGTTCGCACTGGCAAGAACCGTCGGCTGGATCGCTCACTGGAAAGAAATGTTCAAACCGGGCAATATGAAAATCGTTCGCCCGCGCCAGCTTTATGTCGGCCATACCCAGCGTCCGTTCGAACCGATGGATAAAAGTTAATTAAAACACCACAAAAAAATACCGCACTTATGTCTCAAAGTGCGGTATTTTTTATCATCGATAAATTAATAAGTTAAATGCGGTGCGATTTGTTCAGCCGTTTTACGACCGATTCCCGGCACCTTGGATAAATCCGCGGCGGATTTGATTTTACCCGCTTTATTACGGTATTCGATAATCGCTTTCGCCTTTTCTTCACCGATGCCGGATAATTTCTGCAAAGTGGCGGAATCGGCTTTATTAATATTGATTTTACGTTTTACCGTCACCGTTTCTTTTTTCACTGCCGAACCGTGCTCAGTGACCACTTTTTTGACGTGGGTGGTTTTATCCACCGCATTGGAGCGCACTTTTTCCACTGACTCGGTTTTCATCGTACCGGTTTTTTCTTTCACGGCCGCCGCTTTATCCTGCATATTCCGCTTCGCCGACTGCATTTCGCCGAGGCTTTCCTGCTTCATCGTCTGAGCGGTTTTTTTCGCACTATCCTGTGCACTCTGCATCGGATTTTCCGTCGCAAAAGATACCGCAGAAACCGCCAACGCGACACTTAATGCCAATACTGATTTTAATAATTTCATATAAGCTCCTTAGTTATTAAACAGTAACAAAACTGTAACGTTAGACTCACAAAATCCTCATTAGTTCAATCCGTTAATTATTTCCACCGCACTTTATGTACCGAAACGGCTTGATTTTATAAATAAAAAATAAAATATTTGTTAGATTTTTAAATCAATTATAAAAAAATAAACGCCTCTAATATTTCCGTAAAAATTCATTGCAAGCCGCGTCAATCTACTGTATATCTTTACTTCGTCTGTAACAAAATGCCGACGCAACATCGCTTAATTATGCTTAATTCACAATAGGAGCAACAATATGAAAAAATTACTAAAACTCTCTCTTATTGCCGGAATGGCCGCCACTGCGTTTTCCGTTCAGGCGGAAGACAAATTCGTGACCATCGGCACCGGCGGTCAAACCGGTGTGTACTATGTCGTGGGGCAGTCTATCTGTCAGCTGGTCAACCGCGATACCGCCAAAACTCAAATCAAATGCAATGCGCCGTCCACCGGCGCATCCGTGGCGAACCTGAATGCTATCGCCGCTCATCAAATGGAAATGGGTATTGCGCAATCCGACTGGCAATATCACGCCTATAACGGTAGCAGCTCCTTTGCAGGGAAAAAGAATGACAAACTACGCGCCGTATTTTCCCTTCACCCGGAACCTTTTACACTCATGGCGCGTGATGATTCAGGCATTAACAGCTTTGATGATCTGAAAGGCAAACGCGTCAATGTCGGTGATCCGGGTTCCGGCACCCGTGCAACGATGAATGTCATTCTGGCGGCAAAGGGCTGGACCGATAAAGAGTTCAAAGTGGCTTCGGAACTAAAACCGGCGGAAATGGCCTCGGTTATGTGTGACAACAATTTAGATGCCATCACCTATAATGTCGGTCATCCGAACGGTGCGTTAAAAGAGGCGGCGGCATCCTGTAATGCTCATTTGGTACCGGTTTCCGGCGAAGCCATCGACAAACTAGTCGCCGATAATCCTTATTATGCCAAGGCGACGATTCCGGGCGGTTTATATAAAGGCACCGACAATCCGATAGACACATTCGGGGTATACGCCACGTTAGTGACATCTGCCGATGTGGATGACGATCGCGTTTATGCCGTCGTTAAAGCGGTATTCGATAATTTTGACCGTTTCAAACGCCTGCATCCGGCATTTGCCAATCTGAAAGAGCAGGATATGATCAAAAACGCCTTATCGGCTCCGCTGCATGACGGTGCGGTACGTTATTATAAAGAACGCGGCTGGATACAATAACGCTGATCGCCGCCTCAGGCAGGCTTTGCCTGCCTGTTTCCTTTAATAAAACATCATTTTGACATCAATATCATTATTTCCGGAGAGCTTATGTCCGTAAAGTCCAAAACCGTCGATTATGATGATTTGCAGGATATCGTCGCGTCCAATGATTCCGGCGGGCGTAATCCTGCCGGATTCACAAAAAAACTGATCATCGTGACTGCAATTTTATGGTCGCTTTTTCAACTTTATTACACCTCCCCTTTGCCTTATTGGTTACAGGAAGTTATCCGCAGCTGGGGATGGAATCTGAATGTAGTGATTGACGATACCAAAGCACGTTCCGTTCATCTGGCTTTTGCACTGTTTCTGGCTTATCTCGCCTTTCCCGCATTTGCCACATCGCCGAAAAACCGCGTACCCTATCAGGACTGGCTGTTCGCCGTACTGGGAGCGTTTTTAGGTGCATACTATATTTTCTTTTATGAAGGGCTGGTGACCCGTTTCGGCGCACCCAATATGCAGGATATTATTGCCGGCTGTCTGGGGGTCATCTTATTGCTGGAGGCCTGTCGCCGCAGTCTGGGCTTACCGTTGGTCATCATCGCCGTTGTATTTCTACTCTATAATTACTTCGGCCAGTATCTGCCGGGTGATTGGATCATCAGTCACCGTTCGGGATCGCTGTCACAAATCGTTAACCAGCAATGGGTCACCACAGAAGGTGTGTTCGGCGTTGCACTCGGTGTATCGACCAAATATGTGTTCTTGTTTGTGTTATTCGGCGCCTTATTGGATAAAGCCGGTGCCGGCAACTATTTTATCAAAACCGCATTCGCCTATCTGGGGCATTTACGTGGCGGCCCGGCCAAAGCGGCGGTGGTTTCTTCCGGCTTAACCGGTCTGATTTCCGGCTCCTCCATTGCAAATGTTGTCACCACCGGAACATTCACTATTCCCATGATGAAACGGGTCGGATTTTCCGCCGAGAAAGCCGGCGCGGTGGAAGTGGCCTCATCGGTCAACGGGCAGATTATGCCGCCGGTAATGGGAGCGGCTGCGTTCTTAATGATCGAATATGTCAACATGCCGTACAGTCAGCTCATTGTTCATGCCGCATTGCCGGCATTAATTTCCTATATCGCACTCGTGTATATCGTACATCTGGAAGCACTGAAAATGAATCTGCAAGGGCTGCCGCGCACGGATCCGCCGAGTTCACTGCCGGTAGTCTTGTTAAAAATCGTCACCGCAATATTAGTGGTGATCGGTCTGGTTATCGGTGTGAATTTCTCCCTCGGCTGGATCAAAGGGCTGACACCGGATTATGCGTTTTTCATCGTCTGCGCGATTCTTGCAGTGGTTTACCTTGTTCTGATTCGACGTGTGGCAAAATTTCCTGATCTTGACATCGACGATCCGAATGCGCCAGTAATGCGTCTGCCTTCCGCCAAACCGACGGTTAACGCCGGGCTGCATTTTTTAATTCCGGTCGTGATCCTGATTTGGTGTTTAATGGTAGAAATGCTGTCACCGGGGCTTTCCGCATTCTGGGGTATTGTTGCGCTGGCGGTGATTTTAGTTACGCAACGGCCGTTACTGAATTATTTCCGCCGCCAGCCCGTTAACGCACAGCAATTTCTTAGCGGTCTGCAAGCGTTTATTCAGGGATTGGAAACCGGCGCACGCAATATGATCGGTATCGGTATCGCTACCGCAACCGCGGGCATTATTGTCGGCGTCGTGTCATTAACCGGTTTCGGCGTACAGCTTTCCGGTATCATTGAAATGCTGTCCATGGGCAATATCGTACTGATGCTGATTCTGGTGGCGATCTTCAGTTTAATCCTCGGAATGGGGCTGCCGACCACGGCAAACTATATCGTCGTCTCCTCCCTGATGGCGCTGGTGATTGTCGAGGTGGGCAAACAAAACGGTTTAATTGTGCCTCTTATCGCCGTCCATTTGTTCGTGTTTTATTTCGGCATTATGGCGGATGTCACCCCGCCGGTCGGGCTGGCGTCTTTTGCTGCGGCGGCGGTCTCCGGCGGAAATCCGATCAAAACCGGTATGGTGGCGTTTTTCTATAGTCTGCGTACCGCAATTCTGCCTTTCCTGTTTATTTTCAACACGGATTTACTGCTGATCGATGTCGGCTGGGTTAAAGGCACGCTGGTCGCCGTAGTTTCCACCATCGCCATACTGGCATTCACCGCCGCCACAATGAACCATTTCTTTGTGAAAAACAAATGGTGGGAAACGCTGGGGCTGATTATTGCCGCCTTTATGATCTTCCGTCCGGGATTCTTTATGGAATATATTTCGCCGACCTCACATCATGTAGCGCCGGTGAATTTCGTGCAGGAGCTGGAAAACACGCCGGCAGGAAAAACCGTCACGCTGAAAGTCGCCGGCGTCAATCCTTACGGCAAGGCGGTCGAGTTCTACTCCGAGCTTGAAGTGCCGGAAGGTGCAACAGGCGAAGCGCGCCTTAACGCATTGGGGCTAACCTTACTGAACACACAGGAACAGATTGAAATCAACGGCAATACCAGCGATAAAATCATTATTGATATGGTGGAAATGGACTCGCCGGCGGCAAAAGCCGGTCTCAACTGGGATCAAACCCTGCTTGACGTTTCATTGCCGCTGGTTTCTGTGCCGAAAGAATGGATGTTTATTCCCGGTTTAGTCATCATCGCCGCTCTCGGCTGGAATCAACGCCGCAGAGCGAAAAACGCGTAAAAAACAGACCGCACTTTTACTTAGAAAAGTGCGGTTAATTTATCCCAAGGATATGCTATGTATAACAATCTTTTGATAGCCATTGATCTGAGCAACCTGACCAGCGCCAAATATGTCGTTGATACGGCGCTTAAGCTCACCGGTGATAATCCTGATACGATTTACCGCGTGGTCACGATTATTGAACCTATTGATGACAGTTTTATCTCTGCGTTTTTACCGAAAAATTTCGATAAATCCGTCATTGAGGAAGCAAATAAAACATTACATGAATTTACACAGGCAAATTTCCCGCAAACGGCTAAAGTGCAGCACATTGTCGCACACGGCACGATTTATGAGGAAATCAACCGAATTGCCGAAGAAAAATCGGTAGATTTAATTATCATGCTGGCCAGCAGCAAACCGAATTCCAAAGGTCTGAGCAGCAACACGGTTAAGGTGGCGCGCAACGGCGACAAACCGATTCTGATCTTAAAATAGCCATAAGCAAAATGCGGTCAAAATTCTGTCCGTTTTTTGACCGCACTTTTCAACTTTTCAATTAACGTATTCCGTGTCGGTTCGCCTTAACCTGCCGTCAGAAACGGGTTATGTTGTTTTTCCTGTCCGATTGTGGTGTAGGCGCCGTGTCCGGCGATAATGATCATGTCATCCCCCAAAGGAAATAATTTCTGCCGAATCGAATTTAACAGCGCCTGATGATCGCCGCCGGGAAAATCCGTTCTGCCGATGCTGTTTTGAAATAACACATCGCCGGTAAACGCCACCTGCTTACTGTGTTCAATAAAACCGATATGTCCCGGCGTATGCCCCGGCAGCTGTAAAACCTCCAGCTGTAATTGGCCGATGCGGATGATCTCGCCGTTTTCATTCAGCCAGCGATCGGGCTGAAAGCTGTCGGCTTCAAATAACATACCGAATTTTTGCGACTGCTGCGGCAGATTGGCAAACCAGTAATCATCCGCCTGATTCGGCCCCCAGATCTCGACCTGAAAATGTGCCTTTAATTTCGGCGCCGCCCCGACGTGATCCAGATGACCGTGAGTCAGTAAAATCCGTTTTAACTGTAATCCGAGCGCTTCGATACGGCGGATGAGTTTGTCCGCTTCGCCGCCCGGATCGATAATCGCAGCGTTCTTTTCCTCATCCCAGATTAACGAGCAATTTTGCTGAAATCCGGTAACCGGCATAATTTCAATTTCCATGTTATGTCCTTTTATTCCCAATAAACAAAACCGCAGTAAACTGCGGTTCCGGTAAAAATAGCGCCTGTGCGAATAATCAGCTGCCACTCCAGCTGCGCACCGGGCCGGTATCCACATGCACAAAATTACTGCGCGGATAATAGCCCACGCCACCGTTTTTCAGCCCTTCCGCCGCTTTTTTAACTTTCGCCAGCGAGACACCGTCGATGCGGAAATCGATCGCCTGACCGCGCATGTGATAACTATTGCTGGCAACCCCGCGGCTCTGGCGACGCATGGCCGCGTTACTGGCCGGCGAACGGTATCCGCAGATAATCTGAATTTCCGTGTGACGCAGTCCCAGACTGTTTTGAATACGATAAAATTTAGAAAACAGGTTAGGATCCATGCGGTGAATCTGATTATTGCGTTTATCACGCAGCAAGTAATCCAATTTTTTCAAATGCGCGGAAGAAAAGCCTTTGCCAATACCGAACTCAGCGCTGAATTTATCGCCGGTATTGATATTTCTGAAACTGAGAATGCGCGGTTTAGGTGTGGACACCGTGGCTAACACGGAATGAGGTAAGAGAGACGCCCCTAAAATAATGCCGCCGAGCGATAACCATTTACGGCGATGCTGATCAATTTCATTCATTATGTTGACTCTAAATTTACAATAATTTACTTACGGCAGTTATAATTACCATAAGTTGGTAAAAAGGTCAAAAAAATATCATTCTTAATAGCAAAAAAGCGGGAAGATTCACCGCTTTTCTGTTCTATACAGCTAAAAAGACAATGTGCCGCTCTCCTCTGCGCGTTGATATATCATGCCGTAAATGAATCCGCACCGGTTTAACGACGCCCGAACCGGCAGTTAGTGTAAATATTTTTTTACCGTATGCCAGTTGATGTAACTTAAATTCGGGATCACATCATAGTCATAAATATCCGGCAGGGTGTAAATCTGCCCTTTATCCACCCAGCGGGTAACATAATATAAATAAACGGGATTGTCGGACTGAATATTCGCCCAAGTCGTCCGACGGCTGTCCAGCACCTTACGTTTTTTATCGGCGGACCAGCCGGCTTCGTTTAACAGAATCGTCGCCAGCTGATCGGATTGTTCCACCCGGATACAGCCGGAACTCAGCGCGCGGTCTTTCTGCTTAAATAAATTATGATTCGGCGTGTCATGCAGATAAATGGCATCCGAGCTTGGCATGTTGAATTTATAATTGCCCAGCGCGCTGTCGCCCGGCGCCTGACGCAGGCGATAAGGGAATTTACTGCCGATGGTTTCCCAGTTAATCGAATACGGATCAACCGCATTGCCTCTGGCATCCAGAATCGTGTAACCATTACGCGCCACATAACTCGGATCCCGTTTGATTTTCGGTACCAGATCCTCATTGATTAAACGGGTGGTCGGATTCCACGGCGGATTGACCACCACATTATTTAATTTACTGTACATCACCGGGGTTTTACGCGCCTTTTTCCCCACAATCACCCGCGAATCCAAAATTAAACGCCCGTCGCGGTAATAATTCAGTTTATAACTGGGAATATTCACAAAAATGCCGTTGTCAAAGCTCGGAATCACGCGCAGCCGCTGCGCGTTAATGGCCAATTTATATACGTCGGCAATATTGTTTCCTTCGCTGCCCACCAACATGGCGAGCTTATTGACCGTTTGTTTGTACAGACTGTTGCTGCTCGACAGTCGCGCCACAAATGCCGCATTTTCATTATGTTTCACCGCACCGAGCCAGTCTTGAACGGTGTTTTCATCGGGCAGCGCCGACTTATAACCATTGGCCGAATATAACCACTTCTGTGCCGAATTCATGGCGTTTTTCGAATAATACAGATAATCCAGAAAGGTATCGGTCAGTACAATGTCATAAATCAGACCGCCGGTTTGTGCGGCGGCGTCGATATGTTCTAAATTCTGCGCCGCACGGCGGGAAATACCGCTGGCGACAAACGCGGCGTATTCATGCAGAAACAGCTTGCGTGCCGCCTCGTCTTCCCACAGCAGCACATAATCGTTTTGCGCATAAATTTTGGCGATTTCGGATTTAAACTGTAATTGCCGGGTATCGATCACATCGGCCAGACGCGATTCCGCCTGTTCCTGCTGTTCGGCATAAAGGCGCGCTTCTTCCGCTTGTTTTTCTATCGCCAGTTGTTGTTCAATCGCCTTTTGTTCCACGGCCAACTGTTCGTCCGTCAGGGTAATGAGTTCTTTCGCCTCGGTAAGCCCCGCCTGCACAATCGGTGCGGGATCAATCACGCCGTTTTTCGCATCGGCGACCGCACTGCCGATATAAGCGCAAGACATCAATAAAGCCGCCGCATTTGCAAACTTGTATGAAGTCGGTTTTAACATTCCGTCGTTCCTTAAAATTAACAAAAAAACTACCGCACTTTGAGGTTGTGAAGAAAACAAAGTGCGGTCAAAAAATAATTAGTTTTTCACATTCGGCTGCAAGTCTCGGGTTTTCTCGCTGTCAATCCTCACCCAGTCCGCCGCCATTTTCTCCGCTTCTTTCAGATAAAAATCCGGCCCCTCATAATCTTTCGGCAGGCTGTCGAGATCTTTCAGCGCTTTCTTGCCCTCCCGTTTAAAGCGGGCATTGAGATCTTTCAGCCGTTTCGCATCGTCTTTATCATTTTCCGCCTTGCGTTTGGCAAAGTTAAGGGATAAAAACTTGCGCTCGCGGCGTTCATCACGAATGTTTAAATCTTCATTCAGGGTAATAAATTCCGGATCTTTGGCAATACGCGCAACATGTTTTTCCTGCAACGCGGCAACCGCATCGCGCGCATGACCGCTTTCGGAATAAGATGCCGGCGGCACTTTATCCCAAGGCAGGGCATTATCTTCTTTTTCCTCGCCGTTTTCCTTCGCATCAATCACTTCCGGGAAGGTGATATCCGGCGCCACACCTTTTAACTGCGTGCTGCCGCCGTTAATGCGATAAAATTTCTGCACCGTATATTGAATCAGTCCCAGCGGGGTCTGATCCAAATCGTACACAAAATTCAACGAACGGCTTTGCTGTACGGTGCCTTTACCAAACGTATTCTGTCCGATAATAATACCGCGGTTATAATCCTGAATCGCCGCCGCAAAAATTTCCGATGCCGAGGCGCTGAAACGGTTGATCATCACCAGTAACGGGCCGGCGTAAACCTGTGCGGTATCCGGATCTTCATGAATGCGGATACGTTGGTAAGCATCGCGTACCTGAACCACCGGGCCGTCGCTGATAAACAGCCCGCTGAGCCCTACCGCTTCGGTTAAGGCGCCGCCGCCGTTCTCACGCAGGTCGATGATCAGCGCGCGGGCTTTTTTCTCTTTAATTTCCGCCAGCAATTTTCTGACGTCTTCCGTTAAGCCCAGATAAAAACTCGGGATTTTAATCACGGCGATCTTTTCACCATCAACCTTCTCAACCGTCAGTTTAGCGGCCTGATCCTCCAGTCGGACTTTATCGCGCACCAGCGTAATAATGCGGGATTTTCCGCCTTTCGCCGGTTCGATTTCGAGCCGGACTTTACTGCCTTTTTTCCCTTTAATCTTGTCAACGATATCTTCCAGACGCCAACCGACGACATCTTCAATTTCGCCGCTTGCCTGCCCGATACCGATAATCTTATCGCCCGCTTTAATCTTTTTGCTGCGTTCCGCCGGGGCGCCGGGCACTAAGGATTTAATCACGGTTTCATCATCTTCTGACTGCAAAGTCGCGCCGATGCCTTCCAAAGACAGATTCATGCTTTCGTTAAAACTTTTCGCGGTTCTCGGCGCCAAATAGCTGGTGTGCGGGTCAATTTCGCGGGCGAAGGCATTCAGATAAATCTGTACGATATCGTCCGCTTTGGTTTGGGTTAAGCGGCGGATCGCCAGATTATAACGGTTGGTCAGTTTGCTTTTGATTTCCGGCCATTTTTTATCTTTCAGTTTTAAACCGATAATATCGTTTTTAACCCGCTGTTCCCAAAGTTTATTCGCCTCTTGCTCGGTGGCCGGCCAAGCGGCTTTTTCTCGATCGATTTCGATTTGGTCATCATCGTTCAGGCTCGGCTCTTTATCCAACAGCGACAACGCATATTTATAGCGTTCATAGCGGCGTTTGCTCATTAAATCGTACATCTCGAAAGCGATGTTCAGTTTGCCTTCGTTCAGTTCATCATCAATTTTATCCGCGTAGTTGGCGCGCATTTCATCCACATCGGATTGCAGAAAAGTATTACGGTTAAAATCCAGACTTTTCAGATAACGATCAAACACTTTGGTGGAAAATTCGTCATCCAGCTGGAATTTACGATAATGTGATTGGGTCAGACGTGTCGTGGCACGTTTGGTCGCCAGCATATTTTCTTCCGTCGGCTGAGGAATAATAATGTCCGTCGGTTTTAATTTAGGCGCAACCGCAACGGCCGGATTAACATTAATAAATAAAGTACCTAGCACCAGTGCGGCTAAATAACCTTTTGTTTTATTAAATCTCATGTAAACTTTCCTGGTTTTAGAAAAACGCCATACCATCGCAGGCACAGACATCGTCCCGCGTTGTGCGGGACGACACAATATTTTTAGGCAAACAACCGATCCGGCGTTACCGAGACGGTCAAACCGTTTTCCAGTGCGACCCGAACGCTGTCTTTATTGATCTCCAGCACAGTAGCCCGTTTGACGCTGTCACCGGCTTTCACTTTTACCCGGCTGCCTTTTTCCAGATTGCTCGGATCAATGGCGCATAAATCCGGTTTTGGCTTACGCGGCGCTTTTTTGCCGAGCGTTTTTTTCGGTTCGCTCTGTCCGTCAGCCTGACGGCGTGGCGACGGTTTTTTAGCGGCTTTCGGATTCGCGGCTTTTTCCGCCGCGCGCTGCTGCGCAATCCGGGCTTTCGCCTCGGCTAACTGCGCCGCTGCATGTTCTGCGTGTTCCGGCTCAAGAATACCGCTCGCTTCGCCGTTTAAGCCCACCCGCACGGCGCCGACTTTACAACCGTATAAATAACGCCAGTTTGAGGTATATTGACGCAACGCGTGGCGCAATTGGGTTTTGCTGACTTTCTCGTCATCCGCCAGTGCTTCTGCCAAATCCTGAAATATACCGATTTTCAACGGTTTCGCTTCGCCTTCCAGAGAAAAGCAAAGTGGGAATTTTTCCGCTAAATAGGCAATAATTTCTTTATTATTGGTTAATTTTTGGACTTCTGTCATTGTGATATTCCTGCGTACAGCCATTTTTAAATAGAAAAACGAGCGATATTTTAGCGTAAATTACGCGACAATGACAATTCTTTGATCCGAGAGAATCAGCATTTCATGCGAAATTAAGCGGCTTTATTTGAAAAAAAGTCAACTCGGTATAAAATGCGATCCCTTACGAAGGCAATTAACAGACAACATTCATGGCAAAAGCACCGGTTCACTTACAATATGCCAAATATCATATCGCATCCTGCGCAAACTGTGATGCGACGGTAGCCGTATCCGCATTGGCGCCGAATCAGCATGCCGAATGCCCGCGCTGTCATAATACGCTCAGTTCCGGCAGCCGCTGGGGATTACACCGCTGCGCCATGATTGCGCTGTCTATTTTAATTTTGATGCCTTTCGCACTGAACTATCCGCTGCTGAGTATTGATTTGCTCGGCACCCGAATCGACGCCTCGGTCTGGCAGGGCGTATGGAAAATGGCAACCCAGGGCTATCCTTATACGGCGTTTATGATTTTTTTCTGTGCGGTGTTTATGCCCATTGCGTTTGCCTTGCTGGTGATATTATTGCGTCTGGCGCAGCTCATCGGGCTGAAACCACGCAAAGTGCTGCTGGCATTGGGTTATATCAAGCCCTGGGTAATGTTCGACGTGTATCTGGTCGCTCTCGGCGTCACCATGTTTAAGGTTCGCGAATATGCTACATTGCAAGTGGATATTTATTTGATCGCGTTTGTGTTTACCGCACTGCTGACTACGCTGCTGTTTATTAAACTGAACCTCAATGCGCTATGGAACGACTTTTATCCGCAGCAACGCCTGCTGACCCGTCTGCCGCCGCAGGCGCCCTGCCTGTGTACGGAATGCCAATATACATTCCGTACACCGCTTTTCGACAAAAAACACCGACCGCACTGTCCGCGTTGTGACAGCCGGCTGGATACACCGCCGGAAATTAAACTGCAGCGTACTTGGGCGACATTGATTGCGGGCATTATTATGATGTTCCCCGCCAATCTGCTGCCGATTTCGGTGATTTATCTCAACGGCGCGGCCTCTGCCAGCACGCTGATGTCGGGCGTTATTTCATTTGTCGAATCAGGCAGCTACTTTGTCGCTTTCGTGGTATTTACCGCCAGTATTTTCATTCCGGTCAGCAAAATATTTATTTTGCTGTATTTGCTGATTTGTGTACACTTTAATCTCAAACAGCCTATCCGGCGCCAGATGCGGTTACTGCATATCGTACATTTCGTCGGACGCTGGTCGATGCTGGATTTATTTGTGCTGGCGCTGATGATGTCATTGGTCACCCGCGGGCAGATTATTGATTTTTCCGTAGGCCCCGCCGCCTTTTATTTCGGTGCGGCGGTATTTTTAACCATGATTTCAGCGTCACAATTCGACAGCCGTTTACTTTGGAAAATTTATGACAGACAACAATCAAACCCACGCCGGCCGGGACAATGAAACCAAAATGACCGCCACAATCCGCCAGAACAGACATATCTCGCCGTTCTGGCTGCTGCCTTTCGTCGCATTTTGTATCGGGGCAATTTTATTTTTTCAGATCGTTCAGGAACAGGGCAACAGCATAAAAATCACCTTTGATAACGGCGACGGCTTAGTGGCGGATAAAACGCAGATTCGCTATCAGGGATTACAGATCGGGATTGTCAAAAAAGTCAACTTCACCGAAGATCTGAAAAAAGTCGAAGTGGTCGCCAATATTTACCCGGAAGCGAAAACCGTATTACGCAAAAACACCAAATTCTGGCTGGTGCGCCCAAGCGCATCGCTGGCGGGCATTTCCGGCATTGATGCGCTGGTTTCCGGTAACTACATCACGCTACAGCCGGGAGACGGCGAGGAAGAAGACGAATTCGTGGCAGAAAGCGAAGGCCCGATCGCACAGGTTAACGACGGCGACCTGCTGATTCATCTGCTGGCCGATGATCTGGGTTCTATTTCGATCGGCGCATCGGTTTATTTTAAAAAGATCCCGGCGGGTAAAATTTATGATTACCGCTTCACCAAAGATCAGAAAAAAATCGAAATTGATGTCGTGATCGATAAGGCCTATACCCAGTTCGTTAAAAAAGACAGCCATTTCTGGAATGTCAGCGGCATTAACGCCACCGTCGGGCTTTACGGCATGCATGTCAATGTGGACAGCCTGAATGCGGTGGTTCAGGGTGCCGTCGCTTTCGACTCGCCGGCCAACAGCGCACCGGCGCAAAGCAACGAACGCTATACCCTGTATTCCAACTTACAGGCGGCGAAACGCGGCGTGGAGATTACGGTTTCGCTGCCGAATACGCCGGATTTACAGGCCGGGCAGACCAGTGTGTATGCGCAGGATGTACAAATCGGCGTGCTGTCGGAATTAAGTGCGGTGGAAAATGACGATAAAATTCTGACCGGTAAACTGCTGATCGACCCGCACAATGCCGATTTATTTAAAGCCGGCACCAATATCGTGCTGCGTAACCAAAAGCCGAATCTGGGCGATATTACCAACTTTAAGAAAATTCTGCGCGGTCAGTATCTTGATGTGATTCCGGGCGGCGGAGAAGAAAAAACCGAGTTCACCGTTATCAAAGAAAGCGAATTGCTGCTCAAACAGCCGGATACGCTGATTGTCCACCTCACCGCCGCGGAAACCTACGGCATCAGTGAAGGTCAAGGCATCTATTATAATAATATGACCGTCGGTCAAATCATCAGTCAGGATGTCCGGCCCGACGGCGTTACCTTCAAAGTGGCGATTGCCGGCGATTTCCGTTCACTGATTCATCAGGATACCCTGTTTATCGCCGCCTCCAATTTTGAAGTCAGTTTCGGTGCCGACGGTTTGCGTATGGAAGCAGCTTCGCCGGAAAAATGGCTGCAGGGCGGCATCCGCCTTATCAGCGGCAATAAACGGGGCAACGCGCGGGAAAGTTACCCGCTGTACCGGGATTTAGCCAACGCGGAAGCCGGCATTACCGACAATCAGCCGGCACCCAGCATTACCCTGACCACTAAAACCCTGCCGAGTATCAGCAAAGGCTCGCTGGTGCTGTATCGTCAGTTTGAAGTGGGCAAAATTCTGGATATCCGCCCGACCAGCAGTCATTTCGATATTGATGTGCTTATTTATCCGAAATACCAACATCTGCTGACGGCAAAAAGCCTGTTCTGGGTGGAAAGTGCGGCGCAAATCGACATCACGCCGAAGGGCATCAGCATTCAGGCTTCCCCGGTGGGACGCTCGCTGAAAGGCGCCATCAGCTTCGACAACAGCGGTTCGGGCGGCAATAAAACCCTGTATCCGAACGAACTGCGCGCCAAATCCGCAGGTCAGGTAATTACGTTAACCGCGGAAGATGCCACCAATCTGAGCAAAGGCATGAGTCTGCGCTACATGGGATTAAACGTGGGCGAAATCGACCAGATTCGTTTGTCAAAAGAACATAAAATTATCGCCACCGCTCTGATTAACCCGAATTACATGGCGCTTATCGCTAAAGAAGGCAGCAAATTCCGCCTGATTTCACCGCAAATTTCCGCCGGCGGCATTGAAAACCTGGACAGTCTGCTGCAACCGTATATTGATGTGGAAACCAACGGCGGCAACCGAAAAACGGAATTCCGTCTGGCGCAGTCCGCGCCGGCTAACAATAAATACGGCAACGGTTTCCCGCTGGTGCTGGAAACCGCCGATGCCACCAATATTACGACCGGCTCGCCGGTGATGTACCGCGGCGTGCAGGTCGGCACAATCCGCTCGCTAGAACTGAACAGACTGGGCGATCGGGTGTTTGTGCATATTTTAATCGCCGACCAACATAAACAGCTGGTTCGCCAGAATTCGGAATTCTGGATTGCCGCCGGTTACGGCATGGAACTGGGCTTAAACGGCCTTTCCATCAATACCGGTTCAATGCAGCAATTACTGAAAGGCGGCATTGCATTCTCCACGCCGTCAGGCACGGTGATACAGCCGCAGGCCAAACCGAATCAGCATTTCTTATTGCAGATAAAACGGCCGAAAGAGGCGCCGAACTGGAATTCCGGCGTATTGGAAAATTAATCTTACGGGCGGATAATCCGCCCCTCTTCGATTATCGGCGGCATCGCAGAAATCAACAAATTGCCCTGTCAGCATGCCGCGCGGAAGCGGAAAAAGCCAGATTCAATCCGCCGGCTCAAGCAGCTGAATATCAAAGGCGCACCGCCATGCCGTTTCCGCTAAACGATACGGCGTTTTCAGCGCCGGGCCGCAGGAGTTGGAGCCGATACCGCTCATTTTATAATCCACACACAACAGCGTACAGCCGCTTTCCGTCAGCTCGTCATTATGCCCTTGAGATGCCAGTTCTTCCTGCGTATAAGGTGACAGATTAAAGCTGAACGGCTGCTCGGCACAAATATGAAGCGTCGTATTTTCCGACCGCACTTTAACCAACGAACAGCCATAATGACTGCCGTTTTCCTGCGGTTTTAAATAAGGCTGATGATTTTGCCGCGGAGTGGTTCGATAAAAGCCGAGTCCGGCGGCATGATGTTTGTCAATATAGCTTTCTGTGGGCCCGTAGCCGAAATATTCCGTTTGAGCAAACTCCGCCGGCAGATAAAAACGCAGCCCGAAGCGCGGCAGAAACGGTAAGTGCGGTGCTTTTTGCGCCTGAATTTCAATCCGCAAGCCGCCATCGGCATCCAGCCGATAAACCACCGTTAAGCTGACAATGCGCGCTTTCGCCACCGCAACCAACGCGCTTTTTACCCGCACAATCACCTGCCCCGCCTGCTGTCGGTACTCACATGCATAAGCGCGGCTATAAGCCTGATGATAACCCGCCTCAATCCAATGGGCTTTAATCAGACCATCGTTATCCAGCGGCGCACGCCAGATATTAAAATCCAGCGGCTGTTGCAATATCCTTTTGTGCCGATAAATCAGCTGAGTTAGAATGCCTTTTTTCTTATCAAAAACATACCGCACTTTTTCGCTTTGTATGCTCAGCGTGGCGGCGCTTTCCTCAATCTGAAAACGCCGGAAACGCCCTGCCTGCGGCGGTGCCAACATTCTCGGCAGCATTCTGCGCCCGAACAAGGCCAGTTGATCAAACCCCAGTTGATGATTTTTTTCCACCAGCGGGATGGCGTATTTCTGATAATAGATTAAATCCAGCAGCCATAAACTGCCGTTATCCTGCGGCAATTTCAGCGGCAAAAGTGCGGTCTGTTGCGGCGCAATTTGTAGGTTATCCAAATAGCCTTCTTCGGTAACAATGCCGTTTTCCGACAGGCGGTAATGCAGGGCGATAAAATCTTGGCTGTCGGTAAAATCCAGATAATTTTTCAGCTCGACACCCTGTTCGGTCAGTCTTGCCCGCAACGGGCGCTGGACGTTTTTCAGTTCAAGCAGACTGCTCTGAACCCGCCGATCCGCAGTAACCAGCCCGTCGGCGCAGAAATTGCCGTCGTGCATATTTTCGCCGAAATCGCCGCCATAGCCCATTCGTTCGGAAGCGGGCAAATAAGGCGAATGATTGCACCATTCCCACACAAAACCGCCGCAGGCGCCGGGATATTGCTGCATCGCCTGAAAATAATCCTCCGCATCGCCGCAGGAATTGCCCATGGCGTGCAGATATTCGCATAACAGATAGGGTTTGCGGTTACGCCGGTCCGCAAAATAAGCCGCCATCGCTTCGGTCGACGTGTACATTTCGCTGTGCAGATCTAAATTCGAACAATCGTTGCGATGTGCCGAATGCTGGAAAACGGCATTTTCATAATGCACCAAACGGCTCGGATCAAACGTTTTAATCCATTGCGCCGCCGCCTCGAAATTCTCGCCGTAGCCGCTTTCGTTGCCCAGCGACCAAATCACCACCGAGGGACGGTTTTTATCGCGCTGCACATTGGCGCAAGTGCGGTCTAAAATCGCTGCGTTAAATGCCGGGTCGCGCGCCATATAACAATAATTATCAATCATTTGCTGACGCACTTGGGCTTGATCCGCCGGCGGTTTAGCCGCGAGCAGAATGCTGCTTTCCGCATGTTTTACATATACCGCATTACTGCCGTGACTTTCGATATCCGCTTCGGCGATCAGATAAAAACCGTATTGATCACATAATTCCGCAAACCACGGCGCATTGGGATAATGGGCGGTACGGATTGCGTTGAAGTTATGCCGTTTCATCAGGCGCAAATCCTCCAGCGCCTGCGCACGGCTGATACAATAGCCGGTTTTCGGATCGCTGTCGTGACGATTGACGCCTTTAAATTTAATCGGCCGTGCGTTCAGCAACAGCACGCCGTCGCGCACCTCAATGCGGCGAAAACCGATACGCTGGCAAATCACTTCCGTTCCGCAGCGGAACAACAGCGTATAAAGCTGCGGCGCTTCCGCATGCCACAATTCCACTTTATGCAGGGTAAATTCAAACTGTTTTTCCGTCACCGCCGCCAACAGCACTTCGCCTTGCGGGTCACTCAGCTGCCAGCTGATTTCGCGGGTTTGCGGCATTGCAGGTAAACCGGCGAAAGAAACGTCGATTTTCAGCACCGCACTTTTCAGATCCGCCGACAGCTCGGTTTGAATAAAAAAATCCTGTACATAATGCCGATCCCGTTCCAGCAGATACACATCGCGGAAAATGCCGGACATCCGGAATTTGTCCTGATCTTCCAGATAACTGCCGTCGCACCATTTCAGCACCGCCACATCCAGACGGTTTTCGCCGCTCAGCAGATAATCGGTAATCTCAAATTCCGACGTGCAATGGCTTATCTGACTATAGCCGACAAACTGCCCATTAACGTATAAAAACAGGCAGCTGTCCACCCCTTCGAAGTTCAGCAAATAACGCTTATCGTCTTGCGGTTCAAGGTAAAAATGCCGCCGATACAGCCCGCACGGATTTTGCTGCGGCACATAAGGCGGGTCAAACGGGAAAGGATAATTGACATTGCTATATTGATGACGGTCGTAACCGTAATTCTGCCAGTTGGCGGGCACCGGTATGCGAGCCTCCGTGGGCTGGGTCAGAAAATCCGCCGGCATATCCCAGTAGCTGTCAAAATAACGAAAACCCCAGTCGCCGTTTAAATCCATAAAACAGGCGGATAATTCGCGCGGATTTTTCACCGCACTTTCCACACTGCGGTGGGGAATAAAATAAGCGTGATGCGGCGTAGTATTGACATGCAGAATCTGCGGATTCTGAAAATAATTCGGTAAGACCATGAGCGGTTCCTCGGCTGACAACGGATGACGGCACTATAACGTACTTTTAGCGCCAAAATCCCGCCGGGACGGAAAAACTGTGAACGGTATCACAAACAAAAGGCTTATTCCGCGAATAAGCCTTGGCAGTATGTCATGCCGACATTAGAAGCGATATGCCAGACCGGCAAAGAACACTAACGGATCCAGTTTGATTTTCACTTCGTGATCCAAACCCAGTGCGCTAAATTTAGCCGTTGTTTTAATATGGGTGTACCACACCGCGGTATTAAAATACACATTGTCCGCCAGCTTAATATCGATACCGGCGTTCACGACCGGCCCGAAGGAATGTTTTTTCACCTCTAAATTGGTAACGTTAGGATCCAGCGCTTTTGCGCCGAAGAAACGGGTATAGTTCAGACCGGCGCCGATATACGGGCGAGAGCCGGCATCCTTATCCAGAAAATAATACTGCGCATACAGGCTCGGCGGCAATTGTTTCACTTTTACCGCATTCGGAAGATAAGCCGCAACCTTACCGTTGACTACCGCCTGCGCGTTAATTTTGTGCGAGAACGGCGTTGCGCCCAACAATTCCACCCCGATATTATCGGTCAGCATATAGGTGGCGGTTAATCCTAACTGCTGATTGTTTTTAACGTCCAGATTGACATCGACATGCGCGCCGTTTTTATTCGGGTTTTGCGTGGTCGAATCCGAGTTGGCATACACGAACACGCCGCCCAAACGGCCGATAACACTTCCCGCTTCATGTGCGCTGACCGAACCGGCAACCAACGCTGCCGCCATACCCAATGCTAATGCAGTTTTTTTCATATATGAATTCCTCTATATTCAAAAAATAAATGTTTTTATCTGAAAAGGGCGATATACCCATATAGAATTTGTGTCTATTTATGACGCCGTGCAATATACCACTTTATGATTAGCTTTTTCGTGACGGAGATCAAATTTTAAAAAATTTGTTAAATCATTTTAAACCGCACTTTACACAGCTTTTTCATTGTCGGACAATGTCATTTATTTGATCTAACGCAAAAATCATCATTTTTGTGCAATTCGGCGCAAACGTTGTATAATGCCGGCATTACATTTTATTCACAATTCGGATCGAGATAATGCCAATTAATTTCACGCAAATCTTTCAGGACAGCTGGAACTTTATGCGTAATCAGCAAAAGATTACGCTGCAATTCAGCGCCTTTTTCTTTGTTGTCGCGTTTGCCGTTAATCTGCTGGCGTCAAACCTGCTGCCGGCCAATATCATGCCGGATGAGGCGGGTTCCAACGCGGCGGATCTTGAGGTCGTCGGCAATCTTATGCTCAGTAAAGACATTGTGGTGCTCGGCGTGGTTCAGGTGCTGCTGAATCTGTTTATTTCCTGCTGGGGCATCATGACCTTTCATCAATTAAGCGAACGCCGCCGGCTGCCGCTCGGTCAAACGCTCAATATGACGGCAAAACGTTTTGCCGGGGTATTTTTCATTAACCTGATCATTGTCTTTCCGCTGGTCATCGGGCTGGCGGAATCGCTGGTCGCGCTGATCGGCAAAAACGCCCCTTCGCTGTTTTCCGTCTTCACCATTACGCTGGGGATCTTCATTTTTATCCGCCTGAATCTTGCCACCGTCCATTATCTGATCACGCAAACGGGGCTGGCGCAAACCCTGAAAGTCATCTGGCTGAGCGGTTTTAAACGAACCGGTGTGTTATTTATTTACTGTTTACTGATTTACTTCGCCCTGCCGCTTATCGTCAGAAATATTGCGGCGTTGAGCGACAATATGCTGTTCGATATCGTTATTTCATTTATTATTTCGGCGATTAACGTCTTTTCATTAATCTTCAGTTATCGCTTTTATACTCTATTTATGCAAAAGGCTCAGGCATGAAACAATTATTAGAATTTATTCCGCTGATTTTATTTTTCGCCGTTTATAAGCTGGTCGGTATCCGTGAAGCGGCGCTGACCTTAATTATCGCAACGGTTATTCAGCTGGTTGTACTGAAGCTCAAATACGGTAAAATCGAAAAACAGCAGCTGGTGATGGGCGTTGCGGTGGTCTTTTTCGGGACGCTGACCGCCTATTTCAACGAACTTGAATTTTTGAAATGGAAAGTCACCGTGGTGTACGCCGTCTTTGCTTTGGCGCTGCTTATTAGCCAATACGGTTTTAAAAAGCCGCTGATTAAACAATTACTAGGCAAAGAGATTGAACTGCCCCAGCAGGCATGGGAGAATCTGAATCTGGGCTGGGTCGGCTTTTTTATCCTGTGCATGCTGGTTAATATCTTCATCAGCCGGTATTTTTCCGACGATATTTGGGTGGATTTTAAAACCTTCGGCATTCTGGGGATGACGTTTATGGCGACGCTGGCAACCGGCGTGTATATTTATCGTTACCTGCCGAAAGCGGACAATAAAGAAAAACAATAGGAAGCATCATGTCAGATTTTATTGAAACCACGACAGGCCGTCATTCAAAAGGCAGTCTTTTATTAAGAACGCTGGCAATGCCGTCGGACACCAATGCCGCCGGCGATATTTTCGGCGGCTGGATTATGTCGCAAATGGATATGGGCGGCGCCATTCTGGCGAAAGAAATCGCTCACGGGCGGGTCGTAACCGTCGCGGTGGACAGCATGACTTTTATCCGCCCGATTGCAGTCGGCGATGTGGTTTGCTGTTACGGCGAATGCGTCAAAGTCGGACGCTCCTCCATTCAGATAAAAATCGAAGTATGGGCAAAAAAAGTCGCCAGCGAACCTATCGGCGAACGCTACTGCGTCACCGAAGCGGTCTTTACTTTTGTCGCAGTGGATCCGCAAGGCGCGCCGCGCGCGATTCCGCGCGAAAACAATCCGGAACTGGAAAAAGCATTAGCACATATTGCCGAACAGGCGCAACCATAAGGAGAACAGCATGTACTATGTCATTTTCGCACAAGATAACCCCAATACGCTGGCTCAGCGGCTGGCCGTTCGCGAACAACATCTCGCACGGCTGAAAGCCCTGCAGGCGCAAAACCGCTTACTGACCGCCGGGCCGAATCCGGCAATCGACGATGAAAATCCGGCCGACGCGGGCTTTACCGGCTCGACCGTAATCGCCCGATTCGACAGTCTGGCTGCGGCTCAGGCTTGGGCCGCTCAGGATCCTTATGTTGAAGCCGGCGTCTATGGCGAGGTGATCGTCAAACCCTTTAAGAAAGTATTTTAACCGCTTGACCCGGCACTCTCCCGTTAGCCGGGAAAACACGCTTTCCTAACCCCTAATGCAAACTCAACAACAAGGAAAAACGCTATGTCAGACTTTCTACAAACTTACCAACAACATGCGGACGAACGCGCCGCGCAGGGCGTCGTAGCGAAACCACTGGACGCAGAACAAACCGCACAACTGGTGGAATTACTTAAAGATCCGCCGCCGGGAACCGAACAAACCTTACTCGAATTATTTACCGACCGTATTCCCGCCGGGGTGGACGAAGCAGCCTATGTCAAAGCGGCATTTTTAGCGGCCATTCTCCGCGCGGAGACCGCCTCGCCACTGATTTCGCCCGAAAGTGCGGTGGAATTATTGGGAACAATGCAGGGCGGTTACAATATTGAGCCGTTACTGACCGCACTTGATGATGAAAAACTCGCGCCCTATGCCGTTAAAGCCCTTTCCGCCACCCTCTTAATGTTTGATAATTTCCATGATGTCGCCGAACGCGCCGCACAAGGTAACGAACATGCCCGCCGCGTGCTACAGTCTTGGGCGGACGCCGAATGGTTTTTGTCACGCCCGCCGTTAGCGGAAAAGCTCACGGTGACGGTTTTTAAAGTCAGCGGCGAAACCAATACGGATGATCTTTCACCGGCGCAGGATGCCTGGTCGCGCCCGGATATTCCGCTGCATGCGCTGGCTATGCTGAAAAACGCCCGCGACGGTATCCGGCCCGATGACGACGGCAATATCGGCCCGCTCACACAATTGCAAGCCTTAAAACAAAAAGGCTACCCGCTTGCCTATGTGGGCGATGTGGTGGGCACCGGCTCATCGCGCAAATCCGCTACCAACTCGGTATTGTGGTTTATGGGCGAAGACATTCCTCATGTGCCGAACAAGCGCGCCGGCGGCGTGGTGTTAGGCGGCAAAATCGCCCCGATTTTCTTTAACACGCTGGAAGATGCCGGCACATTGCCGATCGAAGTGGATGTCAGCAATCTGGAAATGGGCGATGTTATTGATATTTATCCCTATCAGGGCAAAATCTGCCGCCATGACAGCGATGAAGTGCTGGCCGAATTCCGCCTGAAAACCGATGTCTTGCTGGATGAAGTGCGCGCCGGCGGACGTATTCCGCTGATTATCGGGCGCGGCTTAACCCATAAGGCACGTCAAACGCTGGGGCTGGAAGAAAGCGACGTATTCGCCAAACCGCATGCCGTGCAAGACAGCAAAAAAGGCTTTACGCTGGCGCAGAAAATCGTCGGCAGGGCTTGCGGCGTGGCGGGTGTTCGTCCCGGACAATATTGCGAACCGCATATGACCTCCGTCGGCTCACAGGATACCACCGGGCCGATGACCCGCGACGAATTAAAAGATCTCGCCTGTCTGGGTTTTTCCGCCGATTTGGTGATGCAGTCTTTCTGCCATACCGCCGCTTATCCGAAACCGGTGGATGTCGTCACCCAGCACACGCTGCCGGATTTTATTATGAACCGCGGCGGTGTCTCGTTAAGACCGGGCGACGGTATTATCCACTCCTGGTTAAACCGCATGCTGTTGCCGGATACCGTCGGCACCGGCGGAGATTCGCATACCCGTTTCCCGATCGGCATTTCATTCCCGGCCGGTTCCGGCTTGGTCGCCTTTGCCGCGGCGACCGGCGTGATGCCGCTGGATATGCCGGAATCGGTGCTGGTTCGCTTTAAAGGCGAAATGCAGCCGGGCATTACCCTGCGCGATCTGGTACACGCCATCCCTTATTACGCCATTCAGCAGGGCTTGCTCACGGTGGAGAAAAAAGGCAAGAAAAATATTTTCTCCGGCCGCATTCTGGAAATCGAAGGGCTGGAGCACTTAAAAGCGGAACAGGCGTTCGAACTGTCCGACGCCTCGGCGGAACGGTCGGCAGCGGCCTGTACCATTAAGCTGGATAAAGCGCCGATCATCGAATATCTCAACTCCAATATCGTTCTGCTGAAATGGATGATCGCCGAAGGTTACGGCGATCGCAGAACGCTGGAACGGCGCATCAAAGGAATGGAAAAATGGCTTGCCGACCCGCAACTTTTAGAAGCGGATCCCGATGCCGAATACGCCGCGGTGATCGAAATCGATTTGAACGACATCAAAGAACCGATTTTATGCGCCCCGAACGATCCCGACGATGCCCGTTTATTGTCCGAGGTGCAGGGCGATAAAATCGATGAGGTGTTTATCGGTTCCTGTATGACCAATATCGGCCACTTCCGTGCCGCAGGCAAATTACTGGCGAAATTCAAAGGCATGATCCCGACCCGCCTGTGGGTCGCGCCGCCGACCAAAATGGATGCCGCCCTGCTGACGGAAGAAGGCTATTACAGCATCTTCGGCAAAAGCGGCGCGCGCGTGGAAATTCCCGGTTGTTCCCTGTGTATGGGCAATCAGGCACGCGTCGCCAATCATGCCACCGTGGTGTCCACCTCCACCCGCAACTTCCCGAACCGCTTAGGACAAGGCGCGAACGTTTATCTGGCGTCCGCCGAACTGGCGGCGGTTTCGGCCTTGCTGGGCAAACTGCCGACCCCGGAAGAATACCTGTCTTACGCGGCGGATTTGCAGCAGGATAAGGACGACACCTACCGTTATATGAACTTCGATCAAATCGGCAGCTACACCAAAAAAGCCGATGAAGTGATCTTTCAAACTACGGTATAACACGATTGGCTGTCTCAGCTTATATCTTTAAAGCAAAGTGCGGTTATTTTCACCGCACTTTTTTAGTGCACCGCACAACGCGATAACATTTAAGGATAAACACCATGACAAGGACATCGATTCTGGCTACGCTGGCCATGCTTTTCGGCTTCATCCATACCAACCCGGCACAGGCGGCGGGAAAACTCACCCTCTATTGCAGCATGCAATATGACGTATGCGAACGGGTGGCAAACGTTTTCGGCCAAAAATATCAGGTTGACACTCGCTTCGTGCGCCACAGCACCGGCGCCGCGTTGGCGAAAATCAAATCCGAGCAATCCCTGCCGCAGGCAGATGTCTGGTACGGCGGCACCATTGAACCGCACTTTCAGGCCGGTGCGCTGGGTTTGCTGCACGCCTACCGTTCGCCCCGTCAGGCGGAAATTCTGCCGGTATTTCAGGAATTGATGCGCCAAAAAGGAGAATTCACCTCCATCGGCTATATGATCATTTTCGGCCTCGGCATGAACCACGAAAAACTGCGTCAGCTCGGCATATCGGATTATCCCAAATGTATGCGGGATCTGCTCGATCCGCGCCTGAAAAATCAGGTTCAACTGCCGGATCCGAGAAGCTCCGGCACCGGTTATACCTTTTTAACCGCCGCGGTACAATTATGGGGCGAAGACAAGGCGTTTGACTATTTGAAAGCGCTTAATCAGAATATTTCCCAATATACCAAAAGCGGGGTGGAACGGACGCTGCTTTCGCGCGGCGAGGTGGCGGTGAGCATCGGTTTTTTAAGCGGTTACGCGCTGGAAAAAGCCAAAGGCGCCCCCGTGACGATGCAAACGCTGTGCGAAGGCACGCCGTATTCGCTGGGCGGAATCAGTATCCTGCGCCATGCACGCAATCTGGACAATGCCAAACTGTTTATGGACTGGGCATTAAGTGCCGAAGCGCAGCAACTGGCGCTACAGGATGAGAAAATCTATCAGTATCCGACCAACGTCAACGCCGAATTATCGCCGGATGCCCCCGCTCCCGAGGCGTTAAATCTCATTCCGTTTGATTTCGACCGTTTCGGCTCCGATGCGGAGGCAAAACGCTTGATCGAACGCTGGGTGCGGGAAGTGAAACTCAACTGAGTCCGACTGCCGCAAACCGGATAATAAAATTGCCGGCCTCAACGCCGGTTGAACAACATCACATCGGACTTTGACAATTCAGCAAAGCCGATTATACTAAAGCGCTGTCGATCATTGCCGCACCGGTGCCGTAATGCTCGACCCATTGAACAACCGTTAGTCGGGGTGCTAGCAATAGCTGAGATCATACCCGTGAACCTGATACAGTTAATACTGACGTAGGAAACTAATCGCAAACCGCCGCCGTTATGCTGGCGGAGGTTGAATCTGCCGTTCTGCTTCGTCAATATTGCTGGTCGATCTTTTATATAAGGAAACACTATGCAATTATTTTCTCCCAAACCAATCACTGTCCCTCAACGCCGTCGTATTCCGTTCAGGCTGCTTTTATTATTCTGGCTGCCCTTTGCCGGGCTGAACGGCGCACAAGCGGCGGGCAAGCTGACGGTGTATTGCAGCGTGCAGCATAATGTGTGCGAAAAAATGGTGAAAACATTCGCCCAAAAATATCATGTGGACACCAAATTCGTACGCAACAGCACCGGCGCGACCCTTGCGAAAATCAAAGCGGAACAGGCGCTGCCGCAAGCGGACATCTGGTACGGCGGTACTATTGAACCACACTTTCAGGCCGCCCAGTTAGGTCTGCTGCAACCTTACCGCTCCCCCTATCAGGCGGAAACCATGCCGCAATTTAAACGCCTGCTGGAAGAAAAAGGCGATTACACCGCCATCGGTTATATTATCGTGCTCGGCATCGGGGTGAATACGGAAAAATTCAAACAACTCGGCATTCGGGATTATCCTCGATGCTGGAAAGACCTGCTCGATCCGCGCCTGAAAGATCAGATTCAAATGCCTGACCCGCGCAATACCGGCACCGGCTATACCTTTATCGCCACGCTGATCCAGCTGTGGGGCGAAGAAGAAGCCTTTCGTTATTTAAACGCGCTGCACAACAATATTTCGCAATATGCCAAAAGCGGTACGGAAAAATCCAATCTGTCGCGCGGCGATGCGGCAGTAACGATAGGTTTTGTGAACGGTTATGCCTCGGAAAAGGAAAAAGGCGCGCCGGTGGAAGCCATTCTGCCTTGTGACGGCGACAGTTATTCGCTGGGCGGCATCAGCATTCTGAAAGGCGCACGCAATCCGGACAATGCCAAGCTGTTTATGGACTGGGCGCTGACGGCGGACGCGCAGGAAATCGCCTGGCGCGAGGAGAAAATGTATCAAATCCCGACTAACATTCACGCTCAAGCCTCGCCGAACTCCGTCAACCCGAAGGATCTGAAACTGATTGATTTTGATTTCGAGCGTTTCGGATCCGATACGGAAAGCAAACGTTTAATCGAAAAATGGCTCACCGAAGTGAAGCTCAACTAAGATTGCGGCTTTCAATTCAGCGAAAGTGCGGTTAAAATCACCGCACTTTTTTACATTTGAAAGCAAGGAAAGCAATGGAACTTCGTCATTATATTATTTTTGCCGTCTCGGTTATTCTGTTACAGCTGTTTATCCATCTGTTCAACCGCACGCTGTACTGGCTTCTCAGCGGCAAAATCGGGCATAAAACCCGCCGGGCTATCGCTATCTTTAATTATCTGGCGGCCAACGGCATTATTCTGCTGACCGTGTTCCGCCTTCAGCCGATGTTCCGTTTAAGCGCGTTAATTCTGGTTTTTCTGCTGTTTGCCGCGTTTATCAGCATCGCTGCCGCGCTGATTTACCGCCTGCTGCGCAATAGCGTAAACCGCGACAAACTGAACCGCACTTTACGCCTTGCCTATCTGCCGGCACTGGCGGGGTTGCTCGGGCTGAGCGTCTATAATGCCTACACGCCGACAGTGCGACATTATCAAATCACCCTCGACAAACCGCTGCAACCGTTACGCCTCGGCGTGGCGAGCGATTTGCATTTAGGCACGCTGTTCGGCGCCCGGCAATTGGATCGGTTGGCACAGATTATGCACGAGGAAAACGTGGATATGATTCTGCTGCCGGGCGATATCATGGACGATAATACCGATGCCTATCTGGCGCAAAACATGCGGCCTCATCTGGCGCAACTGAGCGCGCCGCTGGGCGTGTACGCCACTCTCGGCAATCATGATTTTTTCGGTCATCAACAGGCTATCGCACATGAAATCCGCCGGGCGGGCATTACCTTGTTAATGGATCAAACCCTGCCGGTGGACAACCGCATCGTGCTGGTCGGGCGCAATGACGATCTGCTCGGCGATCGCCCGAGCACCGCACAACTGCTGCACGGCGTCGATACGCGCCTGCCGGTCTTTTTGCTCGATCACCGGCCGACGGAAATTGCCCTGCATGCCGAATTGCCCGTTGATCTGCAAGTGTCGGGGCATACCCACAAGGGGCAGATTTTCCCTGCCAATCTGATTACTTCGCTGATGTACCGTTTGGATTACGGCTATGCCAAAATCGGCAACGGGCATTTTTTCGTCACCTCCGGTTACGGTTTCTGGGGCATTCCGCTGCGTTTGGGTTCGCAATCTGAAGTGATGATTATTGATGTGAAAGGCACGCCATAGCGCCACAGCGAAACCGGCGAAATTTTCACCGCACTTTTGCCGTTCCGGTCGGCAGTGAAAACAGATTTTATGCCGACAGGCATAAAAAAGGGGCGAATCACGCCCCTGGTCAAATTAATCCTGTAACCGCGCAAAACCCGCTTCCAAATCGGCGATCAGCTCCGCCACATCCTCAAACCCGATATGCAGGCGAATTAAGGTGCCGCTTAATTTGCGCGGAATACCCGGACGAATGCGCGCAATATCCTCCGGTTGATTATATAAAATCAGCGATTCGAAACCGCCCCAAGAGTACGCCATACTGAACAGTTCAAAATGATTCATAAAATTTTCCAGCTGGGTCGGCGTCAGTTTTTGTCGCAGTTCAAACGAAAACAGCCCGCTTGAACCGCTGAAATCCCGAATAAAATACTCATGCCCCGGGCAGCTCGGCAGCGCCGGATGATAAACCGCTTTCACTTCCTCCCGCTGCGCCAGCCATTGTGCCACCTCGATGCTGCTTGCCTCATGCTGTTTTAAACGCACTCCCAGCGTACGGATACCGCGTGCGGTGGTATAAGCGCTGTCGGCATCCGCCATTTGTCCCATTAAATAAGACTGTTCGCGCAGCTGATCCCAGCAGCGCGCATTGGCAACCGCCGTGCCGATCATCACGTCGGAATGCCCGACCAGATATTTGGTACCGGCCTGAATGGAAATATCAATATCATGTTCCAGCGCTTTAAATAATATTCCGCCGCCCCAAGTGTTATCGATCATAATCACCGCGTCGGGTTTTTTACTGCGTACCGCCCGCACCATCGCCGGAATGTCCGGAACTTCCATGGTCAGCGAACTGGGCGATTCCAGAAACACCACTTTGGTATTCGGCTGCACCAGTTCGGCGATGGCCGCTCCGCACAGCGGATCATAAAAGGTGGTTTCCACCCCTATTTTTTTCAAGATAATATGACAGAAATCCTGCGTCGGCTCATAAGCCGCACCGGTCATCAGCACATGATCGCCGCTGGAGACAAAAGACAGAATACTATTCGTCACTGCCGCCGCACCGCAAGGATAGAGATAACAACCCGCGCCGCCTTCCAGCTCACACATCAGATCCTGCAGCGCAAAGTGCGTCAATGTGCCGCGCCGCCCGTAAAACAGACCGCCCTGCGCCCGCTTGCGGGTCGCCTGCCGTTTGTCCTCCAGCGATTCAAATACCAAAGAAGAAGCGCGCTGAATCACCGGATTCACACTGCCCTGCGTTACCCGTTTGTTGCGTCCGGCATGCACCAATGCGGTGGATAATGAATGTTTATGCGTCATAATTCGTTCCTGTCGTTTTTAATTTAAGATTATGATAATCGGTTTAATAGACAAAATCGACTATTAAACTGCGGTGTGTTTTTTTACAATAAAACCCGTTAATTTTGCTTTTCTTTCAATTAACGGCAAAATTTTTTATTCATTTTCAATAGGAGATTTTTACTATGGTATTAGTGACTCGTCAAGCACCGGATTTTACCGCATCGGCAGTTTTAGGCAACGGTGAAATCGTTGATAACTTCAATTTAAAACAACATATCGCAGGTAAAGCGGCGGTCGTCTTCTTCTATCCGTTAGATTTTACGTTCGTTTGCCCGTCCGAACTGATCGCCTTCGATCACCGTTATAAAGAATTTCAGGCACGCGGCGTTGAAGTCGTCGGTGTATCGATTGACTCACAATATACCCACAACGCATGGCGTAACACGCCGACTGAAAACGGCGGTATCGGTCAGGTGCAATATGCGTTGGTCGGCGACGTTAAACACGAAATCGCCCAGGCTTACGGAATTGAACACCCCGCGGCGGGCGTGGCATTGCGCGCATCGTTCTTAATCGACAAAAACGGCGTAGTTCGTCACCAAGTGGTTAACGATCTGCCGTTAGGCCGTAACATCGATGAAATGCTGCGTATGGTTGACGCACTGCAATTCCACGAAGAACACGGCGAAGTCTGCCCGGCGCAATGGGAAAAAGGCAAAGAAGGGATGAAAGACAACCCTGAAGGTGTCGCAAAATACCTGAAACAAAACGCCGACAAACTTTAATCGACGGATTGTAGTTTAAGATTATTTTATTAGGACGTTGATCAATAACCCCCGCTTGCTGCGGGGGTTATTTTTTTGATTTAACCGACCAATCATCATAATCAGATGCAATGCGGCGGCCTGCCGCTGATATTCCGACACAACCGCATAGCCCATGTTACCATGGTCGCGATAGCGCATTTTTTACTTTATTCACTCCGCCACCAAGCGGTTTTGCTCCGTTTCCGGCTGTAAATCCAGTTTTGCCATCAGCAGCTGATCGCCGTCTTCTTCCGGATTTTCAGTCACCAGCAATTTATCGCCGTAGAAAATCGAATTCGCGCCGGCCATAAAACACATCGCCTGCATTTCTTCCGACATTCCCTGCCGGCCGGCGGATAAACGCACATAACTTTTCGGCATCAGGATACGGGCGACCGCCACCGTACGCACGAATTCCGTCCAGTCCAGCTCCGCGGCGTCCGCCAGCGGCGTGCCTTCCACTTTCACCAGCTGATTAATCGGTACCGATTCCGGCTGCGGATCCAGATTGGCCAGACTGGCGATAAACGCCGCCCGTTCCTTGCGGGTTTCATTCATTCCGACAATGCCGCCGCAGCAAACTTTCAGACCGGCTTTGCGCACTTTACCCAAAGTATTCATCCGATCGTCAAACTGACGCGTGCTGATTACATTGCCGTAATGTTCCGGCGCAGTATCCAGATTGTGATTGTAATAATCCAGCCCCGCATCTTTCAGTTCTTCCGCCATGCCGTCCTGCAATAATCCGAAAGTGCCGCAGGTTTCCATACCGAGGGCTTTCACCGCTTTGATAATGGTGGTGATTTTTTCAATGTCTTTCGGTTTCGGCCCGCGCCAGGCCGCACCCATGCAAAAACGCGCCGCGCCGCGGGATTTGGCGATGCGGGCTTTTTCGACAATCTGTTCCACATCAATCAACTGCTGATTCTGCACGCCGGTCTGATAACGCGCCGATTGCGGGCAGTAACCGCAATCTTCCGGACAACCGCCGGTTTTAATCGACATTAAGGTGGACAGCTGAATCGCCTGCGGATTGAAATGTTGGCGATGCACCTGTGCGGCACGATAAACCAGTTCTAAAAACGGCGTTTCAAATAAGGCTTCCACTTTGCACACCGACCAGTATTCCAGCGTAGGATGCGGCGTAATCGAGGGGATTTGAATGGTTGTGGTCGTCATAAATCATCCTTGTTCGTTAGCGTAAAAGTGCGGTCTATTTTAGACTTAAAAACTCGCGCATGACAATCAATTCTCACAGATCTTACCTTGCTCAAGCCTGATCATCCGATCGATTCTGCCGCGTAATTCCGCCGGTTGATGGGTCACCAGCAGCAATGTCATGTTTTTTTGCGCGCATAGCGTATCCAGCAGATTCAGCATATCCGCGCGCAAATCGGGGTCAAGGGCGGAAAACGGTTCGTCCAGCAATAAAATCGGCTTGGCGCGCAGCAGACAACGGGCAATCGCCACCCGCTGCTTCTGTCCGCCGGACAATGCCTTCGGCAACCGCGCCAGATACGGGCTTAATCCTACCGCGTCGGCCACCCGTTCAATCTGCTGTCGTTCGGCGGCACTAATCCGCAGCGTCGGTTTTATGCCCAGTGCGATATTTTGCAGCACGCTTAAATGAGCGAATAAATTATTTTCCTGAAACAACATGGAAACCGGCCGCTGATAAGGTTCGGAATGGGTATGGTTTACGCCGTTCAGCCGGATTTCGCCCCGATCCGGCCGGGCAAAACCGGCGATCAGATTAAGCAGCGTACTTTTCCCCGCCCCGCTCGGGCCGATAAGCGCCACTTTTTCCCGCGCCCGGATATGCAGATTGAAATCCATCGGCATGGCCGGATAATTGAAATGCACATTAAGTTTAATCATCGTGGTTATGTTTTTGCTCCACCAACATAAAAATACCGCCACACAATAATAACAGCAGCAACGCGGTTACAGCGGCATCCTGCCCGCGATAATGCCCCAGCTGCTGATACAGTAAATGCGGCAGAGAAGTAAAATCCTGACTGCCGAACAGCGCAATCGCCGTAAAATCGCCCAATGATAAGGCGCAGGCCAAGGCAAAGGCATAGCGCAGCGGTGCGCGCAGGGTATGCCGTTCGATCACGCGCCAGCGCTGCCAGCCGCGAATGCCCAGCGACTGACAAAGCCGCTCGTAATATTGCATATTGTTATTCATCGGTACCGCCAGCACCCGCAGAACAAACGGCATCGCCGCCAGCGCGTTGCACATCACGACCACCAGAAACAGCTGAATACGACCGAAATCCATATCCTGCAGACGAATAAACAGCCCCATCGCCAGCACCAGCGTCGGTATCGCCAGAATCAGCATGCCGGCATTGATGATTCCGTCGGCCAGCGCCGTATGATAGCGCCAGCGCAAACGACGGGATAACAATAACAGCATCAGAGAAAATCCCAGCGCCGTCAGCGCGGAAGCCGGCGCAATCGACAGAGAATAGCCCAGCGCGCGCCATAGCTGCGGATTGCGCCACGCGCTGAACAACGCATCGGCGCGAAGTGCGGCGCCGATAATGCTGAATAACGGCGTCAGAATAAACAGCAACACCGCCGTAATGCAAAAAACCTGCCAGATTCTGACCGCACTTGACTGCTTATCCCGCCACAATGCCGTACTGTGCACATGGCTGTCGGGCGTTTTGCTTAACCCGTTCATAACGGCAAACAGCATAAAACAAAATCCGAACTGTAACAGGGCGAATAACGCGGCTTTGGGTAAATCGAATTCAAAGATAACGGCCTGATAAATCGCCACTTCCAGCGTGGTATATTGCGGGCCGCCGCCGAGGGTCAGCACAATGGTAAAACTGGTGAAGCACAGCATAAAAATCAGCGCGAAAACCGCCGGCAGCTGCTGACGCAGATAGGGCAGTTCTATCAGACGGATAAAACGCCAGCCGCGGATATTCAGCTGCGCCGCCAGCTGACGCTGCTGATGCGGAATACTGTGCAGTACCTGCAAAAACAGGCGCGCGGCAAGGGGAATATTAAAAAACAGGTGAGCGATTAAAATACCGCTTAAGCCGTAAATCTCCGGCCGCCACTGAAAACCGAGCCACGCACTGAGTTGCGCCAGCCAGCCGGCGTGGCCGTAAACGCCCATTAAGCCGAAAACCGCCACCAGCGCCGGCAGCACAAAGGTGAGGGAAAACAGCCGTAATACCGCATTTTTCAGCACCAGTTTCTGATAAAAAAAGGCTCTGGCGAACAGCGCACCGATCAGCACGGATAACAGCGCCGACAAGGCGGCCTGAGCAAAACTGAAAGCGATAATATGTCGCAGATAGTCATCATGCCGCACATCCTGCCAGCCGTATTGTCCGCCGGCGGCAAATACCGTCTGCAACGCAACGGCGTAAAACAGCACTAAAAACAGGATAACGCCGATACCGCCCCAATAATCGCGCGGCCAGAAACGGCCGGTAAATCGCCGCGCCATTATCGGGTCAGGCTGGTCTGCCAGGTGTGAATCCAGCGTTTGACCTGTTCCGGACTCAGCTTCAGGGTATCCAATACCGGCGTTTGTCGCTGACGGGCGGTTAAGGCATCAAAGTGCGGTTCGATTTCCGTCTGAATAACCGGCAACATCACGTTATTCAGCGCGATTTCCTTTTGCGCCGCCGGGCTGATTAAAAACTGTAGAAACTGGCCGGCACAGGCATTGTCCCGATTCGCCACCAGTGCCGCCACTTCAATCTGCAACACGCCGCCTTCGCTGAATTCCGCCGCCGCGTAATGATCTTTTTGCTCCTGTAACAGATGATACAGCGGAGAAGTGTTATAACTTAACACCAAATCCGCCTCGCCTTGCAAAAACGCACCGTAAGTCTCCGACCAGCCCTTGCCCACCGTGACCGTATGCTGCGCCAGCGTGCGCCATGCCTGCGCAACCTGCTCCGCCGGATAGACCGCATTCATCCACAGCACCAGACCGCGCCCGACGCTGCTGACCCGCGGATCCTGATAAATCACGCGCAAATCCCGGCGTTCCACCAAGTCTTTCAGGCTGGCGGGCGGATTTTGCAGTTTGGTTTTATCATAAATAAACGCATATTGCCCGAAATCATAAGGCAAAAATGTGCTGTCCTGCCAGTCCGACGGCAACGCCAACCCGTTCAGATCCACCTGATTTTCAGCGAACAGGCCGGTTTTGCGCGCCTCCTCCAGCATATAATTATCCAGCCCCAACACTACATCGGCGGCGGTTTTCCGCCCTTCCAGCCGCACGCGGTTAAATAAGGTGCCGGCGCTGTCAAACGAAACATAATTGACCTGACATTGCGCGTGTGCCTGCTCAAACAGGGTTTTCACTTTCGGCCCGGCGCCCCAATCCGACGTGAAAGTGTCGTAGGTATATACGTTTACCGTTTGCGCCTGCACGGCGCAGGCCGTCGCGCAAAGTGCGGTCAGAAATAAGACGGATTTTAATTGAAACATAGCATCTCCTGATTATCCTTGCTGATAAGCCCAGTGATTGGTCGGGCCGTGTCCGTGGCCAATGCCGAGAGGATGGCTGATGGCGGCGGTAATGAAATCTTTGGCGGTGTGAATCGCCGCCTCCACCGACTGACCTTTCGCCAGCTCCGCCGTAATACAGGCGGAAAACGTACAGCCCGTGCCGTGCGTATGACGGGTCGGATAGCGTTCGCTTTGTAGGGTAAACCGTTCCGTCGGCGTAAAGATCCAGTCACGGCACAACGGGCTGCGCGAATCAGCGCTGTGACCGCCCTTGATCACCACGTTTTTTACTCCCAGTTCCTGCAAACAGGCGGCGGCACGCTGCGCACTGTCGTCATCGATAATGTCGATCCCGGTCAGTGCCTGCGCCTCCGGCAAATTCGGGGTCAGCACTTCCGCCAGCGGCAACAAGGCCGCTTTCATCGCGCTGACGGCATTTTGCTGCAATAAAGGCGCGCCGCCTTTCGCAATCATCACCGGATCCAGCACCAGCGGGCCGAAGCGATACCGCTTCAATGCGGCGCTGACACATTCAATCACCTCGGCGCTACCCAGCATTCCGATTTTAAACGCCGCGATCGCAAAATCCTGCGCCACCGCCTGCAACTGCGCTTCGATTGTCGGCAGCGGAACGGCATGAATATCAAACACGCCCAGCGTATTTTGCGCCGTTATCGCGGTGATCACCGTCGTTCCGAACACACCGCGCATCTGGAAGGTTTTCAGATCCGCCTGAATACCGGCACCGCCGCCGCTGTCGGAGCCGGCGATAGTCAACGCCTGAGGAATATTAGACATAGCTCACCTCCGCGCGTTGGCACACCTGTTGCGCACTGACCGCCGCCAACTGATCTAATAGTGCGGTGCAAAATGAGCCGGTTTGGGTAGGCAATAACCCTGCCGCCGCCAATTCACCGGCAACGGCGTACAGCGTGCAAGCCTCGACGCAGGCCTGAAAATAATCCGTTTTTTCAACCACGCCGGCAAAGGCGGCGCACACCGCACCCAATAAACAGCCGGAACCAGTAACCCGCGGCAATAACGGCGTGCCGTTGGTAATTTTGGCCACCTGAACACCGTCGCTGATGACATCGGTTGCGCCACTGAGCGCGACCACGCAACGATAGCGCTCGGCTACGCGTTTCGCCGCCAGTACCGGATCAGCCTCGCCACAGCCGGCATCCACGCCTTTCGCCTGCCAGTCGATTCCCGCCAGCGTGGCGATTTCACCGGCATTGCCGCGAATCAGCGCGAATTGCACCTCCGCCAGCAGCCGTTGTACCGCCGCCCGCCGGCATTGGGTCGCACCGACGCCCACCGGATCCAGCACCACCGGAATCCCCACTTGATTGGCGCTTTGTCCCGCCAGACTCATCGCCTCCACATCGCTACCGTTTAAGGTGCCGATATTCAGCAGCAACGCCTGCGCAAAGCGGGGAATTTCCGCCGCCTCCGCCGGATTGAGCGACATCAGCGGCGAGGCGCCCAGCGCCAGCAAACCGTTGGCCGTATAATTGGCGACCACCAGATTGGTCATACAATACACCAGTGGCTGATGTTCACGAATAAGATTGATCGTATTGAATTGCATAGTTTTTCCTTTCAGTGAAAAAAGAATGACCAGCAATATTGACGGTATAGAAAGGCAAATCGGACAATTAGTTTCCTACGTCAGTATTAACTGTATCAGGTTCACGGGTATCATCTCAGCCATCTCGGCACCCCGACTAACAGGGCTTAAGTCTATAATGTTTGGCGCGGCGAAACAATACCTTTGACACACAGTTTTATATCGCCAACGCCGCCGATTTCCCTTACAATTTCGCCATGCCGTTTTTTACATAAGGATTTTCTATGCCGCCGTCCCTTCCGCCTTGCGCCGCCACACTGCGTCAATTCGCCGCACTGCTGCGCGTTCATTTTCCCGAACATTACACTGAAGACACCGAGCGCCAAATTGCACAGGCGCTGCAAAATCCCGACACACCGCTCGCCCAACTCGGCTATGCGGCGGCGATGTCGGCATTCTGCACCGAAGTACTGCAAAAACAACCGCACTTTTTGCACCAATGCTGGCAGCATATTCCGCAACTTGAGCAGTGCGGCAATTACGCCCAACAATTGCGGGAATTGCTGGCGCCGGTGCAAACCGAAGCCCAGCTGTATAGCACCTTGCGCCGGTTTCGCTATCGGGAACTGGCCAGGCTCAGCATCTGCCAGAGCCTCAATGCCGGCACGGTGGAAGCGATTTTGCTGCGCTTATCGCAGCTGGCGGAAAGCCTGATTATCGCCGCGCGGGATTGGCTGTATATGCAGGCCTGCGCAGAAATGGGCACGCCGGTCGATCAGGACGGCAAACCGCAGCAGCTGTATATTCTGGGAATGGGAAAACTCGGCGGGTTCGAGCTGAATTTTTCATCCGATATTGATCTGATTTTCACTTATCCCGCTAACGGCGAAACCGTCGGCGCCCGTCGGGCGGTGGAAAACAGCAAATTTTTCACCCGTCTGGGCCAGCGTTTGATTAACGCGCTGGATCAATACACGCCGGACGGTTTCGTATATCGTACGGATATGCGTTTGCGCCCTTTCGGCGACAGTGGCGCGCTGGCGCTCAGCTTTAACGCTATGGAACAGTATTATCAGGAACAAGGGCGCGACTGGGAACGTTACGCCATGCTCAAAGGGCGGATTCTGGGTGCCGATCCGCAGGATCCGAACGTTAAAACGTTGCAGCAACTACTGCGCCCTTTTGTGTACCGCCGTTATATTGATTTCAGTGTGATTCAGGCGCTGCGGGAGATGAAAGGCAAAATCGAACGCGAAGTGCGTCGCCGCGGCTTAACCGACAACATCAAACTCGGCGCCGGCGGCATTCGGGAAATCGAATTTATCGTGCAGGTATTTCAATTGATCCGCGGCGGGCGGGAAATCAGCCTGCAAAGTCAGCAACTATTACTCCTGCTGCCACGGCTTGCCGCCTTACAATTGCTCAGCCCGCAACAGGCGGAACAATTGCGTCTGGCGTATTTGTTTCTGCGGCGGGTGGAAAATGTGCTGCAGGCGATAAACGATCAGCAAACCCAGCTGCTGCCCACCGATGAGGCCGATCGCCGCCGTTTAATCGCCGCCTGTGCCTGTTTCACCCAGCAAAATCCGCAGGGACAGATCGAAGAAATTCGTTATCCGATTGAAAACTGGGAGGATTTTTACGCCGTATTACAATCTCATCAACAAAAAGTGCGGTCGGTTTTTCATCATTTAATCGGGGAAGAAGATGAAAAAGAAAATCATACGCAGGCCAATGGCTGGCATGATTTTCTGGAGGCGGATCTCAACGAGGAAGACATCGAAGACATGCTGCGCAGCAACGGGATTGATGCCCAATATCACGCCGAGATTATTGCCAAACTGGCGCAATTCCGCACGGATTTATCGCACCGCGCCATCGGCAGCCGCGGTCACGTGGTGCTGGCGCAATTAATGCCGGTGCTGTTGGCGCAGGTGTTTTGTCATCAGCAGTATCAGGCGCTGCTGCCGCGCATGCTCAATATTGTGGATAAAATCGTCACCCGCACCACCTATCTGGAACTGTTAGTGGAAAATCCGCAGGCGCTGACCCAGTTAATCGAACTGTGTTCACAATCGGAAATGATCGCCGCGCAAGTGGCGCGCTATCCGATTCTGCTGGATGAATTGCTGGATCGCAACGCGCTGCTCAATCCCGTCGCTTACCGCCAGTATCCCGCCGAATTGCAGCGCTATCTGCTGCGTCTGCCGCCGGATGACGAAGAGCAGTTTATCGACGGTTTGCGCCAGTTTAAACAATCCGTTCTGCTGCATGTGGCGGCGGCGGATATTTTGGGCGTCCTGCCGGTGATGAAAGTCAGCGATCATCTGACCTTTCTGGCCGAAGCCATTATCGATGCGGTGGTGAATTCCGCCTGGCAGCAGATCAGCCGCCGTTTCGGCGTGCCGGCGTTTCTGAGCGAAAACCAACGGGGTTTTCTGGTGATCGGTTACGGCAAACTGGGCGGCATCGAGCTAGGCTATAAATCGGATTTGGATCTGGTGTTTCTGTATGACGGTTCGCGCAGCGGGCAAACCGTCGGCGGCAAAAAAACCATCGACAGCCACCAGTTTTATCTGCGGTTGGCGCAGAAAATCGTCAGTATTTTCAGCATGAATACCAGCGCCGGCGTGTTGTATGATGTGGATATGCGTCTGCGCCCTTCCGGCGATGCCGGACTGCTGGGCTGTTCGCTGGCCGCCTTTGAAAACTATCAGCTTAACGAAGCCTGGACTTGGGAAAAGCAAGCCTTGGTGCGTAGCCGTGCGGTTTACGGCGAGCCGTTATTGCGGGAACGCTTTGAAAATATCCGCCGCAACGTGCTGTCGGCAGCGCGCGATTTGGACAGCTTACGGCGGGATGTGCGCGAGATGCGCGAGAAAATGTATCAGCATCTGAGCCGAAGCGGCGCAAATGAATTCAATATCAAAACCGATCGCGGCGGTATCACCGATATCGAATTTATCGCTCAATATCTGGTGCTGGCCAATGCGCCGCAAAATCCGTCGCTGGCGGTCTGGTCGGATAATGTGCGCATCTTTGAAGTGATGGCCGAAAGTGCGGTCATTTCCGCGCCAGTTTGTGAACGGCTGAAAAAATGCTATGTGGATTTGCGCGATCGCATTCACCATTTAAACCTGCTCGGCCGGCCTCCGGTGGTGTCGGCGCAGGAATTTACTCAAGAGCGCGCCTTTATCAGCCGAATCTGGCAACAATTACTCGGTTAGGTCATTGTAAAACCACGCGGTTATGCTATTGTGAGTTTCTTTATTTACACAGGATAATTTTCATGCAGGCACTACTCAAATTTACCCAATTTATCAGTAAAACCTTTGCCCTCTGGGTGTTGATTTTCGCTTATCTGGCATTTTGTTTTCCGCACTATTTTATCGAACTGCGCCATTACATTCCTTATTTGCTGGGGATCGTGATGTTCGGCATGGGCATTACGCTGACCTTTCAGGACTTCGGCGAAGTGTTCAGACATCCGAAAGCCGTACTTATCGGCGTGATCGGACAATTCGTGATTATGCCCTCCATTGCCTTCGGATTGGCAAACGCCTTCGCGCTGCCTGCCGATCTGGCTATCGGCGTCATTTTAGTCGGCTCCTGTCCGGGCGGCACGTCATCTAACGTGATGACCTATCTGGCCAAAGGCAATACGGCGCTGTCCGTCGCCTGCACTACCATTTCCACCCTGCTCGCGCCGTTGCTGACGCCGGCCATTTTCTATGTACTGGCCAGTCAATGGCTGGATATCGACGCCTCGGCAATGTTTATGTCGGTGCTGAAAATGGTGCTGTTTCCGATCTTTTTGGGGCTGCTGGTGCGCGCGCTCTTTAAAAAGCGCATCGCCGACATCAGCCGCACCATGCCGCTGCTTTCCGTCGTGGCGATTGTGCTGATTCTGGCGGCGGTGGTGGCCGTCAGTAAAGACAAAATCATTGAATCCGGCCTGCTGATTTTCGCCATCGTGGTGCTGCATAATTGTTTGGGTTATCTGATAGGTTTCGGCGTGGCAAAACTGCTGAAGCTCAATAATGCGGACAGTAAAGCGATTTCCATTGAAGTGGGCATGCAAAATTCCGGTTTAGGCGCGGCGCTGGCGGCGGCGCATTTTAACCCGATCGCCGCGGTACCCAGCGCGGTATTCAGTTTCTGGCACAATGTTTCCGGCCCGATTTTAGCCAATATATTCTCCAATCTGAAAAACGACGGCAAAGCCTGATTACGGCATAAAAAACCCGCTGATTTCTGACCACTCAGCGGGTTTTCCGATCAGCCTGTTGCCGAATTACACCGGTCTGACCGCCAGTTCGGCGATTTTGGCGATCACCCTCACCGCATCCAGCATACCTTCCAGCGTGATCAGTTCGTGCTTACTGTGAAAATTATAACCGCCGGTAAACAGATTCGGACAGGCAATGCCTTTTTCCGCCAGTTTCGCCCCGTCCGTACCGCCGCGAATCGGCTGATGTATCGGTTCAATGCCGCATGTTTTCATCGCTTTGTCGGCAAGATGCACCGCAGCCGGCACTTTCTGAATGGTTTCATACATATTGTAGTAAGTATCGCTCAGCACCAGTTCGGCTTTTTTGCGCAGTTTTTTCTTACGGTTGAAATCCACCACCAGCATGGATAAAAACGCTTTGCGCTGCTCGAAGCCGACCCGGTCGAAATCGCGGATCAAATAACGCAGCTCCACTTTTTCAATATCGCCGCTGAAACTTTCCAAATGGAAAAATCCCTGCCGGCCTTCGGTTTTTTCCGGCACTTCATCGGCGGGAAAGCCCTGCTGAAATTCGCACGCCAGCGCTAAGGCATTTTGCATATTGTTTTTCGCCGAGCCGGTGTGCATATTGCGTCCGTAAATCGTAACCTGCGCGCTTGCCGCGTTAAAGTTTTCGTATTCCAGCTCGCCCACTTCGCCGCCGTCCACGGTATAAGCCCAGTGGCAGGCAAATTTTTCCGTCGGGAAGAAATGCATACCCAAGCCGATTTCTTCATCGGGAGTGAAAGCAATGCGAATATTACAGTGAGGAATGTGGTTTTCTTGCAGATAAGCAAGTGCGGTCATAATTTCGGCGATTCCCGCTTTATTATCCGCCCCCAGTAAGGTATTGCCGTCGGCGACAATCAGGGTTTTGCCCACCAGTTTCTGCAAGAAATGATAATACACCGGGCTGATAAACTCATCGCCCACGCCAAGGGAAATATCGCCGCCGCGATAATGTTCGATCACTTCCGGGCGCACATGTTTGCCGCTGCATTGCGGCGAGGTATCCAAATGCGCAATAAAGCCGATGGTCGGCATTTTCGGGCTGACGTTCGACGGTAAAAAGGCGGTCACCACGGCATGTTTACTGACCTCGATATCCTGCAGTCCCAATGCGAACAATTCCTGCTGCAAATGCTTCGCCAGTCTCATCTGTCCGGCGCTGCTCGGTGAGGTTTTTGCCCCCGGTTTGGACTGGGTGTCAAAACCGACATAGTGCAAAAAACGTTCCAGCACTCCGTTTCTGTATTGTGTTATTTTTTCCATAGCATTCTCTTTTGCCGTCCGACCGAAATCAACGATTTTCATTCTATACACAGATTCCGCGCCGGATATTGATATATGACAAAGTTATACCGGATTTACCCTGTAAATACCCCGTAAAAACGGCTTTTTTTTATTAAAACACAATTAATTACTTTTAATTGCGGGGTAATCGCTATATCATTAGCATTCATTTTTTATCAGGCCGCTTACAGCATTTCTGTAAGTATTTTTTGTTTCTACTCGATACCGATGACAGGCTCGGCACATTAGGGAGAAAACCAAAGCTAGTGGAAAATTCAGTTCAACGTAAACCGATTATTGAGCTTCGTTCTCTGACTAAGTCTTATGATAGTAAAACGATTATCAACAACTTTAACCTCACCATTAATAACGGTGAATTCCTGACCATTTTAGGCCCTTCCGGTTGTGGCAAAACGACGGTTTTACGCCTGCTTGCAGGATTGGAAGAATTGGATCAGGGCACCATTATTCTTGACGGCGAAGATATCACCGACGTTCCCGCCGAACGCCGTTTCGTGAATACCGTCTTCCAAAGTTACGCCCTGTTTCCGCATATGACTATCTTTGAAAACGTGGCTTTCGGTCTGCGCATGCAAAAAGTGCCGAATGACGAAATCAAACCGCGCGTAATGAACGCGCTGCGCATGGTGCGTCTGGAAGAGATGGCGGAACGCAAACCGACCCAGCTTTCCGGCGGTCAGCAGCAGCGTATCGCCATTGCCCGTGCGGTGGTGAATAAGCCGAAAGTGTTATTGCTGGACGAATCCTTATCCGCGCTTGATTATAAATTACGCAAAGAAATGCAGAACGAGCTGAAAGCGTTGCAGCGCCAGTTGGGCATCACCTTTATTTTCGTCACCCACGATCAGGAAGAGGCGCTGACGATGTCCGACCGGATTATCGTGATGAACAAAGGACATATTGAGCAGGACGGTTCGCCGCGCGAGATTTATGAAGATCCGAAAAACCTGTTCGTCGCCCGCTTTATCGGTGAAATCAACGTGTTTGATGCGAGCGTCATCGAACGTACCGGCGAAAAAACCGTGAAAGCGAACGTTGAAGGCCGTATCTGCGATATTTATACCGATCTGCCGGTCACCGCGGGGCAGCGCCTGAAAGTGTTGTTGCGCCCGGAAGATATTGTGATTGAAGAACTGGATGAAAACGAACATTCCAAAGCCATAATCGGTCACGTTTCCGACCGCACTTATAAAGGTATGACGCTGGAATCCAGCATTATTCTGGATCATAACGAGATGAAAGTATCGGTCAGCGAATTTTTCAATGAAGACGATCCGCATATCGATCACTCGGTCGGTCAGAAAGTGGCGTTGACTTGGCATGAAGGCTGGGAGGTCGTATTAAGCGATGAAGATAGCCAGTAACCGATTTCAGAAAATCACTGTCGCCATTATCTTTGCGTGGCTGATATTCTTTGTGCTGGCACCGAATATTCTGGTGCTGGCCGTCAGTTTTCTGACCCGCGACGGCAGTAATTTTTACGCCCTGCCTTTTACCGTTGAAAACTACGGCCGCTTATTTGAGCCGCTGTATGCGCAGGTGGTATGGAATTCATTATACATGTCGGGTATCGCCACGATCATTTGCCTGATCGTCGGCTATCCCTTTGCCTTTATTATCGCCAAAATCAGCCCGAAATACCGGCCGTTGCTGCTGTTTTTAGTGGTGCTGCCGTTTTGGACCAACTCGCTGATCCGCATTTACGGCATGAAAATTTTCCTCGGCGTGAAAGGCATTCTGAATAATACCTTGTTAAGCCTCGGCCTGATCAGCGAACCGATCCGCATTCTGAACACCGAAGCCGCGGTAATCATCGGTCTGGTTTATTTGCTGCTGCCGTTTATGATTCTGCCGCTATACGCCGCCATTGAAAAGCTCGATCACCGATTGCTGGAAGCGGCGAAGGATTTGGGTGCCAACGGTTTTCAGCGTTTCGTTAAGGTGATTCTGCCGTTAACCATGCCGGGCATTATCGCCGGCTGTCTGTTGGTGCTGCTGCCGGCAATGGGAATGTTCTATGTGGCCGATTTGCTGGGCGGCGCCAAAGTGCTGCTGGTCGGTAACGTCATTAAGAGCGAATTCCTGATTTCACGCAACTGGCCGTTCGGTTCGGCGATCAGCATCGGGCTGACCCTGCTAATGGCGCTGTTAATCTTTATTTACTATAAAGCCAGCAAGCTGATGAATAAGAAAATGGAGTTGGAATAATGAGCCGTTTACTGCGTAATGTCTTTATGTTGGTGGTGTACGCGTATCTGTATATCCCGATCATTATCTTAGTCACCAATTCCTTTAACGAAGATCGTTACGGATTAAGCTGGAAAGGCTTCAGCTGGAACTGGTACGAACGCCTGTTTAACAACGACACGCTGATTCAGGCGGCGATTCATTCGGTGACGATCGCCTTTTTTGCCGCCACGCTGGCCACCATTGTCGGCGGGCTAACCGCCATTGCCCTTTACCGTTACCGGTTCCGCGGCAAACAGGCGGTCAGCGGCATGCTGTTTATCGTCATGATGTCGCCGGATATCGTCATGGCGGTATCTTTACTGGCATTATTTATGATTGTCGGCATTTCGCTGGGATTCTGGTCGCTGCTGTTGGCGCACGTCACTTTCTGTCTGCCGTATGTGGTCGTTACCGTGTTCTCGCGCCTGAAAGGGTTTGATGCCAAAATGCTGGAAGCGGCCAAAGATCTGGGCGCCGGCGAAGTAACGATTCTGCGTAAAATCATTTTTCCGCTTGCCTTACCGGCGATTGTTTCCGGCTGGCTGCTGAGTTTCACCATTTCGCTGGATGATGTGGTGGTGTCTTCCTTTGTCAGCGGGGTAAGCTATGAAATTTTACCGCTGAAGATTTTCTCGCTGGTCAAAACCGGCGTAACACCGGAAGTCAACGCACTGGCAACGATTTTAATTATTTTCTCCCTTGCGTTGGTGATTTTAAGTCAGCTGGTGGCAAGAAAAGAGAAATAAAATCCGCGCCCAAAATAATACTTCACAATTCCGTGCATAGCACATAAAATACGCCTTGACGCAGTACAGCAAGGCGTTTTTTATGACCGCAGCTTCAGGCAAGTGCGGTTAATTTTTTTACTCTTAACAGGAGAATGATAGAAATGAAAAAATTTGCAGGTCTTTTCACAGCAGGAATGATCGCAGTTGCCCTTACCGCTTGTAACGATAAAGAAAGCAAAACCGCCGAAGCAAGTGCGCCGGAAGCGGCCAAACCGGCAAACGACACCGTGTACCTTTATACCTGGACGGAATATGTGCCGGACGGTTTACTGGATGAATTCACCAAAGAAACCGGCATTAAAGTGATCGTTTCAAGTCTGGAATCAAACGAAACCATGTATGCGAAGCTGAAAACGCAGGGCGAAACCGGCGGTTACGATGTTATCGCACCATCTAACTACTTTGTTTCCAAAATGGCGCGCGAAGGTATGCTGATGCCGTTAGACCACAGCAAATTGCCTGTTATCAAAGAATTGAACCCGGATTGGCTGGATAAACCTTACGACAAAGGCAACAAATATTCGTTACCGCAATTATTAGGCGCGCCGGGTATTGCGTTCAACACCAACGATTACAAAGGCACCGATTTCACCTCATGGGGCGATTTATGGAAACCGGAATTTGCCGGCAAAGTACAGCTGCTGGACGACGCCCGCGAAGTCTTTAACATCGCATTGCTGAAAATCGGTCAGGATCCGAATACGCAGGATCCGAAAATCATCGAACAGGCCTATGAAGAATTATTAAAACTGCGTCCGAACGTGTTGTCGTTCAACTCCGACAACCCGGCCAACTCCTTTATTTCCGGCGAAGTCAGCGTCGGTCAGTTATGGAACGGCTCCGTGCGGATCGCCAAAAAAGAACAGGCGCCTTTAGACATGGTATTCCCGAAAGAAGGTCCGGTGCTTTGGGTGGATACGCTGGCGATTCCCGCCACCTCGAAAAATCCTGACGGCGCGCATAAACTGATCAACTATATGTTGGGCGCCAAAACCGCCGCGCAATTAACCGAAGAAATCGGTTATCCGACTTCCAATGTCGAAGCGCTGAAATTGCTGCCTGCCGAAATCACTCAGGATCCGGCCATTTATCCGTCCGCCGAAATTCTGCAAAACAGTGTATGGCAGGATGACGTCGGTGATGCGGTGCAATATTACGAAGAATTCTATCAGAAATTAAAAGCGGCGAAATAACCGTTGTCGCCCAAATGCCTCCTGCGGGAGGCATTTTTATTGCCCGAAACGCCGCCAAAACGCACCGCACTTTTCGCTCAACTTGAATTGTCTGAAACTGCGCCAAAACGTACCGCACTTTTCGCTCTACTTAAATTGTCTGAAACTCGACAAAAACGCACCGCACTTTTTGCTCAACTTGAATTGCCCGAAACTGCGCTAAAACGTACCGCACTTTTCGCTCAACTTAAATTGCCCAAAACTCGACAAAAACGCACCGCACTTTTCTCTCTACTTAAATTGTCTGAAACTCGACAAAAACGCACCGCACTTTTTGCTCAACTTGAACTGCCCAAAACTGCGCCAAAACGCACCGCACTTTCTGCTCAACTTGAATTGCCCGAAACGCCGTCAAAACGCACCGCACTTTTTGCTAAGGTCAAAGTAATCCGGCTTGGATAAAAAAGCGTTGATACGCAGCGACTTTTTTGTCAAAACTCAACGGATAAGCCCTTGATGTGGACGGCAGGCGATATAACTGCAAGGCCGCGTTCGGGTAAGGATAAGGAATAAATTCATTGGTTTTCGGCGCTTTCACCTTTTCCGGCAGCAGCGACAACAGAATTTCCGTCGCTTTACCGCCGGTGGTAAATAACCAGCGACAATGCGGCACTTGCTTTAAGGCGGCGGCTAAATCCACTTTTTCCACAATGGTTAAAAATTTATCCGACGCATTATCCTGTTCACGAATTGCTTTTCTGACCGTCGGACACAGCGCAATACCGCGTTCATACAAAAAGGCCTTAATCCGCTCGGGATCAAAACGTTTTTCCCCCGCGACCTGAAAATAACCGGCATCGTTAAAAAACACCGCGCCATACACCCGCCACATATCGTTTTGGAAATTCGGATAATGAAACGGCATACAGCGTTTTTCCGCTTTCGGCGGAAAACTGCCCATCATCATAACGGTGGCATCCGGCGGCAGCACGGCGGGAAACGGGTGGGTTTCAATGGGTTTTGTCATAAATTATCCTGATTGTGCAACTAAAACATTGAGGCTTATCTTACCAGATTTCCGCCTCAATCCTGTTGACATAAAAGCGGTATTTTTATCCTACGGCTTGCCGCTTTGCGTATTTTATTTTCGCTGTAAATTCGCACCGCACTTTACCGCACGAAAAAAAATGCGCCCGCCGAAAACAAAAAAACCGCACTTTAAAAAGTGCGGTCGAAATATTAACGGTTTTTTTAAGCGGTGAACGGGCGTTCGCCCATTCCCGTTTTATCAGCTCAGCGCTTTGAGAATATCATCCACTCTTTCTTTCGCATCACCGAATAACATCTGCGTGTTTTCTTTAAAGAACAGCGGATTTTGCACGCCGGCATAACCGACCGCCATCGAGCGTTTGAAAACGATAACATTGGCCGCTTTCCACACTTCCAACACCGGCATACCGGCAATCGGGCTGTTCGGATCATCCATCGCCACCGGATTTACCGTATCGTTGGCGCCGATCACCAGCACCACATCGGTATCGGCGAAATCATCGTTGATTTCATCCATTTCCAGCACCACATCATAAGGCACTTTCGCTTCCGCCAGCAGCACATTCATATGGCCGGGCAAACGACCGGCAACCGGGTGAATACCGAAACGCACATTCACACCGCGATCGCGTAATTTCTGTGTCATTTCCGCCACCGGATATTGCGCCTGCGCCACCGCCATACCGTATCCCGGCGTGATAATCACGGAACTGGCGTTTTTCAGTAATTCCGCCACTTCTTCCGCCGTGGTTTCGCGGTGTTCGCCCTGCTCGTCGTCGGATGACGCCACCGTATCGTTGCCGAACCCGCCGGCAATCACGCTGACGAAAGAGCGGTTCATCGCCTTACACATAATATAAGACAGAATCGCACCGGAAGAACCGACCAACGCACCGGTGACGATCAACAGATCGTTATTCAGCATAAAGCCGGCCGCCGCCGCCGCCCAACCGGAATAGGAGTTCAGCATGGAAACCACCACCGGCATATCCGCCCCGCCGATTGACGCCACCAAGTGCCAGCCAAACGCCAGCGCAATCGCGGTCATCAGCAACAGCGGGAAGATATTATGCGGCGCCTGCAAAAACGCCACCATTAATAAGGCGGAAACCACCAGCGCCGCCAGATTTAATTTATGCCGGTGCGGCAGCATTAAGGCTTTGGAATTGATAATACCGCGCAATTTACCGAACGCCACCACCGAGCCGGTAAAGGTGACCGCGCCGATAAAGATCCCGAGGAACACTTCGACATTATGGATATTCGCCAACACCGCCTGTTCCGCATCGAACGCCGCTTTTTGCTGCGCCAGTAACGCCTGCGCGCTTTCGGTTACATATTCCACCCCGTCCGGCACCACAAACACAGCGTCCGCGTGCAGACCGAAGCTGTTGAACCCGACCAGCACCGCCGCCAGACCCACAAAGCTGTGCAGAATCGCCACCAATTCCGGCATTTCCGTCATCTCGACTTTCAATGCACGGTGAATACCGATCACCGCGCCGATAATCATGGCAATGATAATCCAGAATGTGCCTTCGGAGTGCGGCCCGAAAATCGTCGCGATCAACGCAATCGTCATCCCGACGATACCGTACCAGCAACCCGCTTTCGCAGTTTCATGTTTAGAAAGCCCTGCCAGACTCATAATGAAGAGTAATGCCGCGACAATATAAGCCGCTTGTACCAAACCTTCAGACATTGCTTGTTCTCCTTAACCTTTTCTAAACATAGCAAGCATACGCTGGGTCACTTTAAAGCCCCCGAAAATATTAATACTTGCAACTAAAATAGCGATAAATGCGAGTACGCTGACAAAGAAATTGCCCTGCGAAATTTGCAGCAGCGCGCCCACGATAATAATCCCGGAGATCGCGTTCGTCACCGCCATCAGCGGCGTATGCAGCGCATGGCTGACGTTCCACACCACATAATACCCCACCACGCAGGCAAGCACGAAAACGGTAAAATGGGATAAAAACGCCGCCGGCATCACCGAGCCCAGCCACAGGAAAGCCGCGCCCGCCAGCGCCATAACACCGTATTTCACCCGCGGATCGGTCGGTTTTTGCTCTTTCTTCGCCGCCGGTTCGACCGCTTTGGCCTGCTGCTGCGGTTGCGCCGAAACCTGAATCTGCGCCGGCGGAATTTCTTCGCCGTCACGCACCACGGTCACGCCGCGCAAGACCACATCGTCAAAATCAATATTGATGTTGCCGTCTTTTTCTTTGCAAAGCAGTTTCAGCAAATTAACCAGATTGGTGCCGTAAAGCTGGGAAGACTGCGTCGGTAAACGGCTTGGGAAATCGGTATAACCGATCACTTTCACCTGATTTTCCGTTACCACCACTTCGCCGGCTTTGGTATAGTCGCAGTTACCGCCGGTCGCCGCCGCCAAATCCACTACCACGGAACCCGGTCTCATCGAATCCACCATCTCTTTGGTAATCAGGCGCGGCGCCGCACGTCCCGGAATCGCCGCGGTAGTGATAATAATATCCACCTCTTTGGCCTGTTCCGCATACAGTGCCATGGCGCGGCGGTTAAACTCTTCCGACATCACTTTCGCATAGCCGTCGCCGCTGCCACCTTCTTCCGTGAAATCGATTTCCAGAAAACTGGCGCCCATACTCTGCACCTGTTCTTTCACTTCCGGGCGGGAATCAAAGGCACGCACAATCGCGCCCAGGCTGTTCGCCGCCCCGATAGCCGCCAAACCGGCAACCCCGGCGCCAATCACCAGCACTTTTGCCGGCGGCACTTTACCCGCCGCCGTAATCTGCCCGGTAAAGAAGCTGCCGAATTCGTGCGCCGCTTCAATCACCGCACGATAACCGGAAATATTCGCCATTGAACTGAGTGCATCTAAAGATTGCGCGCGGGAAATACGCGGCACCGCATCCATCGCCAATACATTGATTTTCTTCGCGGTTAATTTTTCAATTAACTGCGGATTCTGCGCCCGCCAGATAAAACTGACCAGCGTCGCACCTTCTTTGATCAGCGCGATTTCCTCGTCTGTCGGCGCATTAACCTTGAAAATAATGTCCGCATTCCAAACCTCCTGAGCCGTGCCGATTTTCGCTCCGGCCGCAACAAACGCTTGATCTTCAAAACTGGCTTTAAAACCGGCATCGTGTTCTACGATAACCTCAAAGCCGAGTTTTAAAATTTGCTGAACCGTCTTCGGCGTGGCCGCCACCCGACTTTCATTATCAAGCAGTTCTCTAGGTACACCAATTAGCATAATGTTTCCTTCAAATCGATTGATTTACAAATTATGAGTAACCGATTGCGCTACCCAACCCGTCTTTATGACAAAAGTCAAACCGCTCTAACTCTAACATTAAATAACTAAAAACTGAAAAAAATTTTTCTTATTTTCAATGCAATAAAGCAAACGAAAAATAGTCGGCCAATGCTCTGCGCGCAAATAACATTTACCAAACTTTACATTAACTTACCGTTAAACCTACTTCCAAATGAGTATAATAACCGACCTTTAAATAACCGAATCTTATAAGAATATAACTAACATTTATAACGATTACTTTAATAGGATCTATCCATGAATAAAATTTTCCGTGTAATTTGGAGTCATGCTTTTCAAAGCTGGACAGTAGTATCCGAACTTGCCAAGGGGAAAGTGAAATCATCAGCTACCTCTTCAGAATCAATAAAAAAAGATACCGTCGCACAAGCAGATAAATTAACGCCATCACTGATTCCAATCACGGCAAAAAGCCTAACCCCGCTACTGGCAATGACCGCCGTCGCCGCATTTACCTTATCCAATACCGCAGAAGCGGGGATGATTACCGGTACCGCCGGATGGAAAAGTATTAATGCCGGCCAGAATTCTTATGCAGAAGGAGACGATTCCGTTGCAATCGGTAACCAGACTAAAGTATATAACGCCGGCGGTACTGCAATCGGGGCTGGAAGTACCACCAAAGGTTTAGAAGCAACGGCTGTTGGACGCTCGGCAACTACTGACGGGAAAAGAGCATTGGCAGTTGGCTCCAGAGCTAATGCTACTAGTAGTGATGGAGAAAATTCAGCTACCGCAGTAGGCGGTTTTCAAACCACTGCTAATGGAGACGGCGCCAGCGCCTTCGGTTCAAATGCCAATGCCACCGGCAAATCAGCCACCGCATTAGGTTCTTCTGCGCAGGCCACGGCAAACAATACCGTTGCTATCGGCGCAAATGCCAATTCAAGTATAGAAAATTCCGTTGCATTAGGTTCTGATTCATCAACTACAGCAGCAACAAATGTTTCAAATTTGACCTATCAACAATATAACGGCACCAATACCACACTGAATTTTGCCGGAAACACTTCCGTCGGCGTGGTATCCGTCGGTTCCAGTTCCGCCACTCGCCAAATACAATATGTATCCGCCGGACAAATCAGCGAAAACTCCACCGATGCCGTCAACGGCAGCCAACTATATGCCGTGAAGAAAATGGCTGAAGACGGCATTGCCGGCGCAATTTCCGCGTCAACTGCAGCCAGTGCAGCACAATCAACCGCCGCTTCCGCAGCAACAACTGCCAGCACTGCATTATCAATCGCAACATCAGCCGCTTCAACCGTCACCGAAAATTTAGAAAAAATAGAATCGGCCGCAAGCTCCGCCGTATCCGCCGCCTCAAGCGCCGCAAGCTCGGCAAGCTCCGCTTCAACTTCTGCGTCTAGTGCCTCAAGCTCTGCAACCGCAGCTTCAACTTCCGCATCTAATGCAGCGAGTTCCGCAACCGCAGCATCTACCTCGGCATCTAGTGCAGCGAGTTCCGCAACCGCAGCTTCGACTTCCGCGTCTAGTGCAACCAGTTCTGCAACCGCCGCTGCAAGCTCCGCATCCAGTGCGGAAAGTTCAGCAAAAGCGGCTTCGACTTCGGCAAGTGCGGCGTCAACTTCTGCGAGTTCCGCTTCGACTTCTGCAAGCTCTGCTTCGACTTCTGCATCCAGTGCGGCAAGTTCCGCAACTGCAGCATCAAGCTCTGCAACTGAGGCTTCGACTTCAGCATCCAGTGCCTCGAGCTCTGCAACAGCAGCTTCAAGTTCGGCATCTAGTGCAGAAAGTTCAGCAAAAGCAGCTTCGACTTCAGCAAGTTCTGCTTCAACATCTGCGAGTTCCGCTTCGACTTCTGCATCCAGTGCGGCAAGCTCGGCAACTGAGGCGTCAACCTCCGCATCTAGCGCTGAAAGCTCGGCAAAAGCAGCATCAACTTCGGCAAGCTCCGCTTCAACCTCCGCGTCTAGTGCTTCGACTTCTGCATCCAATGCGGCAAGCTCGGCAACTGAGGCTTCAACCTCGGCAAGTTCTGCT